>Ga0208243_1000755_pt1 | contig 14520 bp, 12 predicted proteins | sample Subbio2Aug_QV12A_FD_184826 | JGI IMG/M metagenome (GOLD analysis project Ga0208243, IMG submission 184826) | Serpentinite rock and fluid subsurface biosphere microbial communities from McLaughlin Reserve, California, USA - CR12Aug_QV12A (SPAdes) | ecosystem: Environmental > Terrestrial > Deep...
GGGGACGGTATCGCATGGGTCCTTCGCCGAGGGATGGTGGGCGGCGAGGGGTTCGAACCCCCGACCCCCTGGGTGTAAACCAGGTGCTCTGACCAGCTGAGCTAGCCGCCCTCGCCCGCCGTCATAGCGCCTCCGACACGAGATTCGGAGCCGCATTCGGCAGGACTGACGCAAAGAGGGGACGGCCGCCCCGCCGCGGCCGTCCCCTTGAATAACGAGCAGCCCCCTTCGATCAGCTGTTCAGGGCGTTCTTCAGTCCTTCGCCGATGCGGAATCGCGCCGTCTGTGAGGCCGGGCGATTGACGCTTTCGCCGGTCCGCGGATTGCGGGCGACGCCCGCAGCCCGGCTTACCGGCACGAAGCTGCCGAAGCCGACCAGACGCACCTCCTGGCCCCCCTTGAGCGATCCGGTGGCGGAATCGACGAAGGCCTCAAGGGCGTCCTTTGCCTGTGACTTGGTGATCCCGGCCTTCTCAGCCATCGCCGAAACCAGTTCAGCCTTGGTCATGGTAGTTTCCTCTCCCTGCCCTTTTTCTGTTTTTCGCGAAGCGCCGGCAGCGGCAAACACCTTCGCGCCAAGGGATTATGCGGGCTTAAGCAGGCGCGTCAAACAAAGCGGCGCGGGGGTGAGCCCGCGCCGCCTGTGGTCTGGTATGGAAACGGTCCGACCCTCAGTGGGTCATGATCGCCTCGGCCTCGCCGTCGTCGCCGGCGACCGGCCCCTTGGCCGGGGGCTCGGTCCACTCGATCGGATCGGGCAGACGGGTCAGGGCCCGGACCAGAACTTCATCCATGGTGTTCACCGGGATGATCTCCAGGGCCTCCTTCACCTTGGCCGGAATATCGGCCAGATCCTTCTCGTTCTCCTGCGGGATCAGCACGGTCTTGACCCCAGAGCGCAGGGCCGCGAGCAGCTTTTCCTTCAGGCCGCCGATGGCGGTGACCCGGCCGCGAAGGGTCACTTCGCCCGTCATGGCGATGTCCTTGCGGATCGGGATGCCGGTCAGGACCGAGACGATGGCCGTGGCCATGGCCGCGCCGGCGGACGGACCGTCCTTGGGCGTCGCCCCGTCCGGCACGTGGATGTGGACGTCGGTCTTCTCGAAGTTCGGGGGCTCGATCCCAAACTGCGTGGCCCGGCTGCGAACATAGGAGTTCGCCGCCGAGATGGATTCCTTCATCACATCCTTCAGGTTGCCGGTGACCGTCATGCGGCCCTTGCCGGGCATCTTGACCGCCTCGATGGTCAGGATGTCGCCGCCGAAGTCGGTATAGGCCAGGCCCGTGATGATCCCGACCTGATCCTCGAGATCCATCTCCCCGTAGCGGTACTTGCGCACCCCGGCGTACTTGGCCAGCCGATCGGGATCGATGGCGATGCTGGTCAGCTTCTCCCGGGCCAGGTCGCGCACGGTCTTGCGCGCCAGATTGCCCAGTTCCCGCTCCAGCGACCGCACGCCGGCCTCCCGCGTATAGTAGCGGATGAGGTCGCGGATCGTGTCCTCGGAGACCACGAACTCCTCGGGCGTCAGCCCATGGTCCTTGGTCAGCTTGGGCAGGACGTGGCGCTTGGCGATCTCGACCTTCTCATCCTCGGTGTAGCCTGGGATGCGAATGATCTCCATGCGGTCCAGCAGGGGCTGGGGCATGTTGAGCGAGTTGGCCGTGGTGACGAACATCACCGGCGACAGGTCGTAGTCCACCTCCAGATAGTGGTCGGCGAAGGTGGAGTTCTGCGACGGGTCCAGCACTTCGAGCAGGGCCGAGGCCGGGTCGCCGCGATAGTCGGCGCCCATCTTGTCGATCTCGTCGAGCAGGAAGAAGGCGTTGGTGGTCTTGGCCTTCTTCATCGACTGGATGATCTTGCCCGGCATGGAGCCGATATAGGTCCGGCGGTGACCGCGGATCTCGGCCTCGTCACGCACCCCACCCAGGGAGACACGCACGAATTCCCGCGCCGTCGCCTTGGCGATCGAGCGGCCAAGCGAGGTCTTGCCGACGCCCGGAGGACCGACAAGGCACAGGATCGGACCCTTGAGCGCCCCGGTCCGAGCCTGGACGGCCAGGTATTCCAGGATCCGCTCTTTTACCTTCTCCAGCCCGTAGTGATCCTCGTCGAGGATCTCCTCAGCCCGGGCGAGATCGATGGGCTTCTGCTTGGCCTTGCCCCACGGGATGGACAGCAGCCAGTCGAGATAGTTCCGGACGACCGTCGATTCCGCCGACATGGGGCTCATGGAGCGAAGCTTCTTCAGCTCCGCCTCGGCCTTGGTGCGGGCCTCTTTCGACAGCTTGGTCTTCTTGATCCGCTTTTCCAGCTCGTTGAGCTCGTCGCGGGTGTCGTCCTGCTCGCCCAGCTCGCGCTGGATCGCCTTCATCTGCTCGTTGAGATAGTACTCGCGCTGGGTCTTCTCCATCTGCCGCTTCACGCGGTTCCGGATCTTCTTCTCGGTCTGCATGACCGAGATCTCGCCCTCCATCAGGGCGTAGACCTTCTCCAGACGCTTCACGACGTCGAAGATTTCCAGCAGGGCCTGCTTCTCGCTGATCTTGACCGACAGGTGTGAGGCGACGCGATCGGCCAGCTCGCCCGGATTCTCAATCTGCGGCATGGCCGCCAGGGCCTCCGGCGGCACCTTCTTGTTGAGCTTCACATAGGATTCGAACTGCTCGACCACAGCGCGGCTCAGGGCCTCAGCCTCAGGCGAGGCCTGGGCGTCTTCCGGCAGATCGGCGATCTCGGCTTCATAGTAGTCGGCCTGATCGGTGTAGCGGGCGACGGCCGCACGGGCCTTGCCCTCCACGAGCACCTTCACGGTCCCGTCGGGCAGTTTCAGAAGCTGGAGAATGGTGGCGACGACGCCGATCTCATAGATGGCGATGGGAGCCGGATCATCGTCGTCCTTGTCCTTCTGGGTCAGCAGAAGGATGTCCTTGCCCTCGTCGCGCATGGCCTCTTCGAGCGCCCGCACGGATTTTTCCCGCCCGACGAACAGCGGCACGGGTTGATGCGGAAACACGACGATGTCCCGCAACGGAAGGACAGGAAGGGTCTTCTTGGTCTCAGACATATGCTTTCACTCCCGGTCGGCCCCCTCGGAAAAAAAGCAGGGCTCGACCCTCGGGCCGCGGTTACCTCAGACGATGCGCCTGAGTCGGACGGTCCGTCCGCCGGTGTGGCGGTGTCTTCAGACTATTTATGTGGACGCTTCGGACCGCGGTTCAAGCGGCGCCGGGGCGGCGCGCGACAACTTGTCTTCGGCGCCGCAACAGAAACCCGTGATCAGGGCGGCCCTCAGGCCGCCCCGCCCTTATCCCGACGCTCGGCATAGATGATCAGCGGCTGGGCGCGACCCTCGACGACCTCGGCGTTGACCACGACCTCTTCGACGCCGTCATAGGTCGGCAGCTCGTACATGGTGTCGAGCAGGATGCCTTCCAGGATCGAGCGCAGGCCCCGGGCGCCGGTCTTGCGCGCAATGGCCTTGCGGGCCACGGCGTTGAGGGCGTCGTCGGTAAAGGTCAGGCCGACATTCTCCATGTCGAACAGGCGCTGGTACTGCTTGACGAAGGCGTTCTTCGGCTCGGTCAGGATCTTGACCAGGGCTTCCTCGTCCAGGTCGTCCAGGGTGGCGATCACCGGCAGACGGCCGATGAATTCCGGGATCAGGCCGAAACGCAGCAGATCGTCGGGCTCTACGCGGCGGAAGATCTCGCCGGTCCGCCGGTCGTCGGGGTCGGAGACCTTGGCGCCGAAGCCGATGGAGGTCCCCTGCCCGCGGGCCGAAATGATCTTGTCGAGGCCGGCGAAGGCGCCGCCGCAGATGAACAGGATGTTGGTGGTGTCCACCTGCAGGAACTCCTGCTGCGGATGCTTGCGCCCGCCCTGGGGCGGGACGGAGGCCACCGTGCCTTCCATGATCTTCAGCAGGGCCTGCTGGACGCCCTCGCCCGACACATCGCGGGTGATGGAGGGGTTGTCCGACTTGCGGCTGATCTTATCGACCTCGTCGATATAGACGATGCCCCGCTGGGCCCGCTCGACATTGTAGTCGGCCGATTGCAGCAGCTTGAGGATGATGTTCTCGACGTCTTCACCCACATAACCGGCTTCGGTCAGGGTCGTGGCGTCGGCCACGGTGAAGGGCACGTCGATGATTCGGGCGAGCGTCTGGGCCAGCAGGGTCTTGCCGGTGCCCGTGGGGCCGATCAGCATGATGTTGGCCTTGCCCAGCTCAACATCGTTATTCTTCGTGGCGTGGTTCAGGCGCTTGTAGTGATTGTGCACCGCGACCGAGAGGACCTTCTTGGCGTGATCCTGGCCGATCACGTAATCGTCGAGGACTTCGCGGATCTCGCGAGGCGTCGGGACGCCATCCTTCGACTTCACGAAGGAGATCTTGTGCTCCTCGCGAATGATGTCCATGCAGAGCTCGACGCATTCATCGCAGATGAACACCGTGGGGCCCGCGATGAGCTTGCGGACTTCATGCTGGCTCTTTCCGCAGAAGGAGCAATACAGCGTGCTCTTGGAGTCCCCGCTCGCGGCCTTGGTCATGTTTAGTCTCACTCTCTCGACGACGTCGGTCGAAACCGTGCCCGTGGCGCGGGCGGCGTTTTCCCGCCGTCCTTGCAGGATACGCGCCGGGGGTTGTCCAATCCTTGACATTCCCCGATCCGCGCCAGGATCACAAGCCTTGCCGGTCCTGACGCGTCAGGTGGCCAGCCCGGCCGGATGGCGCGCAATTTCGAATCTCTAGATGGGATTGTATCGGATTGACGCAAGTCGCCCCACGACTCCCTTGCGGGAAAAGGGGAATGCGCTGTTTGCGCCCCCGGTTGCATCGGCCCGGTTCTGGCAAGGCGGCTCGGGGCGGTTGCAGTCCAGGGGCCAGACTGCGCTATTTCGGCGCAAGCCGCGTTTTTTGGGGGAATCATGGACGATCCGGCTGACGACACGGGCGTCGTGGCCTTCGACTTCGATGGCACGCTCACCACAAAGGACAGCTTCACCGCCTTCCTGCGCTGGCGGGCGGGCGGGGCTCGCTACGCCCGTGGCATGCGCCGCCTTGCGCCAGCCGGCGCCAGCTACCTCTTCCATCGCAACCGGGGCCGCATCAAGGCCGCCGCCGTGCGGGAGTTTCTACTCGGCGTCCCCAGGGCCGAGCTGGAGGCCGAGGCTCGCGCCTTCGCCGAGGCCTACGCCCCGCGCCTTCTGCGACCTGACGCCCTGCACACCTGGCGGCGCTGGCGCGGTCGGCGGGCGACCATGGTCATTGTCACCGCCTCGCCAGATATCATCGTCCAGCCCTTCGCCCGGGGCCTGGGGGCCGATCATCTGATCGCCACCCGCCTGGCCTTCGATTCCGAGGACCGGGTGGCCGGTATGTTCGAGGGCCGCAACTGCCGGGGACCTGAGAAGGTGTCGCGCCTGCAGGCGGTCTTTGGTCCCGACCTTCGCCTGCGGGCCGCCTATGGCGACACCAGCGGCGACCGGGAGATGCTGAGGATCGCCGACGAACCAGGCTATCGGGTGTTCAAGGAAACCCCCTAATGCGGTTTCGGGTGGAGAAGCTCATCCGCGACGGCCTTCCCCAGATGATGCGCGAGCAAGGCCTGACCGTGTTCTGCCACCGGCTCGGAGACGCTGAGTTCCTCGCCGCGCTCAAAGCGAAACTCCTGGAGGAGGCTGAGGAGGTCGCCGTCGCAACGGCCGATGACCTCCTTGAGGAACTGGCCGACGTCAGCGAGGTATTGATGGCCCTGACCGCCGCCGCCGGCCTCAGTCCCGAGGCTGTCGAGGCCGCGCGCCTGGCCAAACGCGCTCAAAGAGGCGGCTTTGAGGGACGGGTGTATAGTTGCGCGGTCGCCGGCGAGAACGGGACCCCGGGGATCGCCTACTATCTGGCGCGCCCCGACCAGTATCCCCCGCTGACTGAGGATGGCGCCTCCAGCGACCCGCCCGCGTCAAAGCCTTCGAACAGTTAGGACGCGGCTCGCCGAGCTTTGCCGGCGGAGAGGTCAGAGATCCGCGCGCGGCGCTGAGCAGCGCCGCGCAACGGGGTCTTTAGTCTTCCGAGCGCCGCTCATAGACGTGGTCGACAATGCCCCACGCCTTGGCTTCCTCGGCGGTCATGAAATGGTCGCGGTCAAGGGTGGCCTCGACCACCTCGATCGGCTGGCCGGTATGCTTGGCGTACAGCTCGTTCAGGCGGCCCTTGGTCTTGATGATGTCCTCGGCATGCCGCTGGATATCCGAGGCCTTGCCGGTGTACCCGCCCGACGGCTGGTGAACCATGATGCGGGCGTTGGGCAGCGAGATCCGCTGGTCCTTCTCGCCGGCCATCAGCAGGAACGAGCCCATGGAGGCCGCCATGCCCATGCAGACCGTGGAGATCGGGCTCTTCACGTATTGCATGGTGTCGTAGATCGCCAGGCCGGACGTCACGATGCCGCCCGGCGAGTTGATGTACATGGAGATCTCTTTCTTGGGGTTCTCGGACTCCAGATAGAGAAGCTGGGCGCAGATCAGGGCGGCCATGCCGTCCTCGACCGGGCCGTTGAGGAAGATGATTCGTTCCTTCAGCAGCCGGGAGAAAATGTCGAAGGCGCGTTCGCCGCGGCTGGTCTGTTCGACCACCATGGGCACGAGGTTGAGCGCGGTGGTCACATGGTCACGCATAAGCTTAAGAGCCCTTCTCGATTGGCGAACGTCTGATCGCCGCCGTCCCTTCCGATATCGCGTCTGCGGCGGCCGGTTGCAAGGCGACCCTCCGACGCCGGCCCTTTCGGAAGCCCTAAAATGCATGATCCCGGCGCCGCCTGCAGGCCACGCCGGGATCCGCAATCACATTGTCGCGCCGCTGTGGCGTGACGTGCAAGGCTTACTCGCCGTAGCCTTCCGGCAGATCGTCCTCGGCCATCAGTTCGTCCTTGCTGACGTCCTTGTCCTCGACCTTGGCCTTTTCGACGATCAGGTCGACGACCTTGTCCTCGAAGATCGGGGCGCGCAGCTGGGCCTGAGCATTGGGGTTCTGGCGGAACATGTCGAAGACCTGCTGCGCCTGGGGACCGTAGCGCATGGCCTCCTGGCGCATGGCCTCGAGCAGCTCCTGCTCGGTCACCTGGACGTTGTTGATCCGGCCGATCTCGGCCAGCACCAGGCCCAGGCGCACCCGGCGCTCGGCGATCTTGCGATACTCCGACTCCAGCTGCTCGTCGGTCTTGCCGGCGTCTTCCGGCGGCAGGGATTCCTGCGCCTTGTCCTGCTGAACCTGGGTCCAGATGGCGGCGAACTCGGCCTCGACCATCTTGGGCGGCAGGGGGAAGTCATGCTTGGTGTCCAGCGCGTCCAGCAAGGCGCGCTTCAGCTTGAAGCGCGAGGCGCTCACATACTGCTGCTCGATGTTGTCGCGCAGCAGGCCCTTAAGCTTGTCCAGGCTCTCAATGCCCAGCTTCTCGGCGAAGGCGTCGTCGGCGACAGTGTCCACCGGGGCCGAGACGGCGGTCACCTTGACCTCAAACTCGGCTTCCTTCCCGGCCAGATGGGCGGCCTGATATTCTTCGGGGAAGGTCACCTTGACCACTACGTCGCTGTCGGGCTTGGCGCCGACGAGCTGGTCTTCGAAGCCCGGAATGAAGCTGCCCGAGCCGAGCACCAGTTGGGCGCCCTCGGCCGAACCGCCTTCAAAGGCCTCGCCATCGATCTTGCCGACGAAGTCGATGGTGACCTGGTCGCCGTCCTTGGCCTTTACAGTCTTGCCGGTGCGCGGCTCGAAGCTGCGGTTCTGCTTGGCCAGCTCGGCCAGGGCCTCGTCGACCTCATCGTCGCCGGGCTTATAGACGGGACGAACCAGTTCCAGGGTCGCAGGATCGACCGGATCGAATTCCGGCATGACTTCCAGGGCGATCTCGAAGGACAGGTCGGCCTTGCCGTCCACAACTTCCTGCAGGTCGCCTTCAGGCGTCAGGGCCGGTTCGCCGGCGGGGCGAAGCTTGTTCTCCTCCAGCACCTTCTGGGTGGATTCCGAAATGGTCTGCTCGACCAGCTCGGCCATCAGGGCCTTGCCGTGAACTCGGCGCACATGGGCCGGCGGCACCTTGCCCGGGCGGAAGCCCTTGATGTTGAGCTGGGGCGTGATCTCGGTGATGCGCGCTTCCAGGCGTTCGGCCAGGTCGGCCGCCGGAACAGTGACGCCATAGACGCGGCTCAGGCCTTCACCGGACTTTTCAACGATCTGCATCGACATTCTTGCTTCCGGACTCCGGGGCGCTGTCACGCGCTCTTGACGGTCCGCCTAATGGTGAAACGGGAAGCGCCGCCTACGTCGAGGCGGCGGGAGGGCGCCCTTATGTCACGGGCGCCTCCCCTGTCCAAGTGCAAAGGTGGTGCGGGCGAGAGGACTCGAACCTCCACGCCTTGCGGCGCTGGAACCTAAATCCAGTGCGTCTACCAGTTCCGCCACGCCCGCGTTCCGTCGCCTGCCATCGGCGGTTTGCCCGCGCGCGTCAAGCCGCCTCGCCCAGCACGCCGATGGCCCTGGCGAACTCGACCACCACCGGCGCCAAGGACGCGAGCAGCAGGGCGGCCATGGACCAGTTGAACAGCCTCAGGGCCTGGGGCCGCTCCAGAACGCGACGCAGCGCCACCCCGGACCCGGCCCAGGCGGCGGCGCAGGGGATGCTGATGGCGAAGACCACGAGGCCGGCGACCAGCATGTCGAGTCCGCCGCCCTGGCGGGGGACATAGGCCGCAGCCACGCCGACAGCCATGGTCCAGGCCTTGGGATTGACCCACTGGAAGCCGGCGGCCTGCAGGAAGGTGAGCGGTCGACTGACGCTGGCCCCCTCCCCCATCGCCCCAGCCGTGGCGATCTTCCAGGCCAGCCAGACGAGATACGCGGCGCCCAGCCCCTTCAGCAGGGTGTGCGCCGTCGGGAAGGTCGCAAACAGGCCGCCAAGTCCAAAGCCCACGGCCAACAGGAGAAATGTAAATCCCAGCACCACGCCGGCCAGATGCGGCAGGGTCCGGGCAAAGCCATAGTTGGCGCCCGACGCCATCAGCATGGCGTTGTTGGGGCCTGGCGTGATTGAGGAGGCGAAGGCGAAGAGGCCGAGCGCGCCGAGGAGTTGTGGGGTGTAACCTGTCATGGGTTGATGTCCGGAACGGGCCTGATGTGCGCTCCGGCGTCGTCTCGACCCCGCCCGCCATCACGGCCGGGCTTGGGGAGGATGTCGTCATCCAGCGCTGTGGCTAGATCCTGGTCCCTGTTTCCCTAGCCCGCGTCCCGCGCACCATCGCCGCGCCGGCGGCTACCGGTGCGTCAGCGAGGACGGAGATGCAGGTCAGGCGAGACACAGGTCACGGCTCCAGAACGACCTCGGATCGCTAACAGAGCGATCGCGCCTGGTCTAGCGGGCGACGTACAGCCCGCGCAGCACCCCGGGCGTCAGGCCGGGCAGGTCTTCAGCGATCAGCCCTGGGCCGTGGGCATGAGCGGCCTCGGCATGAATCCAGGTCGCCGCACAGGCGGCCTCGAAGCTGTCCATCCCCTGGGCGATCAGCCCCCCGATGAAGCCCGCCAGCACATCGCCGGACCCGGCCGTGGCCAGCCAGGGTGAGCCGTTCAGGGCGACGGCGGCGCGTCCGTCCGGCGCGGCGACCACCGTGTCCGGGCCCTTCAGCAGGACGACGGCGTCCGCCAGTTCTGCGGCACGGCGCGTGGCGGTGATCCGGTCGGTTTCGCCCGCCAGAACGCCGGGAAACAGCCGGTCGAACTCGCCCGGATGCGGCGTCAGTACGTCGTCCCGGTCCAGCACCGAGAACAGCTCCTCGGGATCCTGCTGGAAAACCGTGATGGCGTCGGCGTCGAGCACCAGGGCCGCGCCCGTGCGGGCGAGCGCCAGAACATTCATCAGGGTCGTCTCGCTGACCCCGGCGGCGGGACCGATCACGGCGGCGTCCACCTCGGTCGCCAGGGCCTCGAGCTCGGATTCTGTTTCGAATGGCCGCAGCATGATGGCTTCCAGATGGGCGGCGTTGGTCGCCAGCGCCTCGCCAGGCGACAGGACGGTGACCACGCCGGCGCCGATCCGAAGTCCGCCCCGTGCGGCCAGCCGCGCCGCGCCTGTGCTCCAGGCCGGGCCGCTCACCACCACCAGCCGGCCCCGGGCGTGCTTGTGCGAGGCCGCTGTCGGCCAGGGAAACCGCGCCGCCCATAGGTCGGGGCCGTTCTCGAACAGGGTCGCCTCCGAAGGGGCCAGCCCGATATCGGCCACGATCACCTCGCCGCACCGCCCGCGGCCTGGCTCAAGCACATGGGCGGGCTTGCGGGCGTGGAACGTCACCGTCAGCGCCGCGCGGCCACAGACGCCCTGCGGCTGGCCCGTATCGCCGGGCAGACCGCTGGGCACGTCGACAGCGACAACACGTTCCGGGACTGCATTGATCTGCTGGATCACCCGGGCCGCATCCCCCGCCAGGGGACCCGACAGGCCTGCGCCAAACAGGGCGTCGATGAAGAGCTCGGCCTCCAGCTCTGCGTCCAGATCGAGCGTCACCCCGGTCCATTGGCCGGCCATGGCCTTGGCGCTGGGAGAGCGCGGCGGGGCGGCGGCGGCGACCCGCACCGGCCAACCCTGTTCAGCCAGAAGGCGGGCCACCACATAGCCGTCGCCGCCATTGTCGCCGGGACCGCAGAGCACCAGCGTCTCGCAGGGGGAATAGCGACAGACGACAGCGCCGACCACGGCCGCGCCAGCCCGGGACATCAACTCAAGGGCCGGTGTCCCGGCGGCCACCGCCGCGCGATCAGCCGCAGCCATCTCGGCTACGGTCAGAATCTGTTTGGCCGCCACGGGACCTCCGCTGGTCTGCTACAATACGCCGGTGGAGGCTTCGCGCCCCTTCTCCACCAGGGTCAAGGTCTTACCGTCAGTTTCCAATACGGTGATCGAAGTATGATCCGGACGGAAGCTGACCACCCGGTCCTCGCCGGTGAGCAGCGAGACGACCGCATTGATGGCCACGAAGTGACTGAAGACGGCCGTGTCGCCGCGGGCGTGCAGCGCCTGCGCCACCTGGCGGCGCCAGGCGTCATAGTCCAGATCTCCGACGATCTCGCCCCAGTCGCCCTGAAAGGCCTGGCGCAGCCACTCACCGCGGTCTGCGGCGGCAAGAGAGGCGGGCGTCGGAATCTCGCCCACCCCCGGATCGATCTCGACCTCCACCCCCAGGGCGCGCGCGGTCGGCTCGGCGGTCTCGCGACAGCGGGCGAGCGGGGACGAGACGACCAGCCGCGGACGCTGGTCGCCAGGCAGGCCGAGCAGATGATCCCGAGCCGCAGCCGCCTGCTGGCGGCCCGTCTCATCCAGCCCCGGATCGTCGTCATGGCCGCCCCAGGTGGCGGCGGGCTTTCCGTGGCGGATCAGATAGAGACGCGGCATGAGCTAGTCCGGAACAAAGAGGTTGCGTTGACCCTCGGGGGCAGGCCCCACCCTACCCGTCCGCCCGACGGATTCCACCGCCTCCAGGCTCGCGAGAACGGCGGGTTCAGCGGGGGTGTGGGCGACGAAGCGCCGGTCGGCCTCGTCGCGGCCAACGACGATCCCCATCAGATAGCCCTCGCGCCCATGAACGACGGTGTAGGTCTCGATCACTGCGCGACCCTGCGGGGTCTCTGTGACAACCGGATGCGGCAGGGCGTCGATCTCCCTCTGGATGACCGCCGGATCCTGGCGCTCGAACGGGGTTTTCGGCGGTCGGCAGGAATAGACGCCGGTGGACTGCTTGGTCAGGAACCAGCCATTGGCCGTGACCAGACCATAGTCCTCCCGGGCCGCCCGCAGTCGCTGCATCATCACGGCGATGGAATGCATGGCGTAGTTGTTCCCCGGCCCCCCGGCATAGGGCAGCCCGCCGGTGACCGTCAGCCCCCGGGGATCATCCAGGGCCAGTCCCAGCTCCTCCGCGCCGATCTCCACGGCTACGGGGAAGCAGGAATAGAGATCGATGATCCCGATGTCGGAGAGCCCGATCCCGGCCATCTCCAGAGCCCGCGCGCCGGTCAGGCGCATGGCGGGACTGGAATGGAAATTCTGGCGGTCCAAGGGATACCAGAGGTCAGCGGCGTCGGCGCAGCCATGAAGATAGACCAGTTGGTCCTCGGCCACCCCAAGCTCACGGGCCTTGGCGAGGCTGGCCACAAGGACGCCTGCAGACTGGTCCACGTCCATGATGGCGTTGAGATACTTGGTGTAGGGGAAACCGACCATGCGGTTGCGGTCGGTGACCGTCACCAGCTCCTCTGCCGACCGCGCGATCGGGAACCAGGCCTCCGGATTGCGCGCCGCAACCTCGGTAAACGGGGCGAAGAGGGCGCCCATTCGCGCCTGGTGGTCGGGGATGCTGCGCCCGTCCCTGGCGCGCAGGGCGTTCTCAAACAGCGGATAGGTGTTGATCGGCCGCCCGAGGCCGTGGCGGGCCTCATAGGGCGTCGCGCCGGGGCGCGGGTCGCCGATCCGCTCAGGCGCGGGGAGCTCCTGGTCTTCATTCCAGTCGTCGAAGCCAAACCCCCGGGTCAGGCGCTTGGTGGCTGAACCCAGGAACTCACAGCCGACCACCAGGCCAAGGCTGGTTTCGCCCCGGGCGACTCGCTCACAGAGCATGTTGATCAGCTGCTGGGGGCTGTTGCCGCCCATATGGGAATAGACGGCCCAGTCCGGGGCGGCGCCCAAGGCCCTGGCGAGGCTGGCCGGTGGGTTGGTGCTGTGCGGCGTTGCCCGTCCGCCCCCCGGCGCATCCACCGTGAAGCCCACCACGGCCAGGCTGTCGATCTTCGCCAGCTGGGCCTCGCTGAGGCCGGCGTCGCGGGCCGCGGCAAGCGCCGCAATCTTCAGCAGTTGCGTGGGCGCCGGGGAAACCTGCGACTCGCCCCGATATGTGAATTGTCCCGCCCCGATCAGAACTGGGGTTCTATCGTCCATAGCAACGCCTCATCACCCAACTTCGCCGCGCGATCCTAGGGGCCTATCGGCGGCTCACAAGGCCATTTCCTCAACGCACAATTATTGGGCGCCGACTGCCTGTTTCGCGCGCACCCGGCGATTTCGCAGCCCCGCGCCAAACTCCTGGCGAGGCGCCCTCTTGTCGCCCCGCGGCCCGGCATGCTCCGTCCCTTTCACCCCCTTTGAGCAGGGCGGCGCGTTCAGTCCGACGAGGCCCCATGAAGAAGATCGAAGCCGTCATTAAGCCGTTCAAGCTCGACGAGGTGAAGGAAGCCCTTCAGGAACTGGGCGTGCAGGGCATGACCGTGCTTGAGGCCAAGGGCTATGGACGACAGAAGGGGCAGACGGAGCTGTACCGCGGCGCTGAATATGTCGTGGACTTCCTGCCCAAGATTAAGATCGAGGTGGTGGTCGCCGACGACCAGCTCGATAGCGCCCTCGAGGCCATCACCACCGCGGCGCGCACGGGCCGCATCGGAGACGGGAAGATCTTCGTCTCCGAGATCATTGAGGTTCTGCGCATTCGCACCGGTGAAACCGGCGCGCTTGCGGTTTGACGTTCTGACCTATCACGCGAGTTAGGGGATAACCGCCATGACTACCGCCAAAGACATCCTGGATATGATCGCTGAGAAGGACGTCAAATATGTCGACGTCCGCTTCACCGACATCCGCGGCAAGATGCAGCATGTGACGTTCGACATCGATCTGGTCGATGACGACTTCCTGACCGACGGCACCATGTTCGACGGCTCGTCGATCGTCGGCTGGAAGGCCATCAACGAGTCCGACATGAAGCTGCGTCCGGACCTGAACTCGGCCTATATCGACCCCTTCTATCAGCAGACGACGCTCTGCCTGTTCTGCGACGTGCTGAACCCCGACACCAACACCCCCTACAACCGCGATCCGCGCTCGATCGCCAAGGCGGCCCTGAACTATGTGAAGTCGGCGGGCATCGGCGACACCGTCTATTTCGGCCCCGAGGCCGAGTTCTTTCTGTTTGACGACGTCCGCTGGTCCACGGCTGGCCACAACACCGGCTATGCGTTCGACTCCACCGAACTGCCGGTGAACTCGTCCAAGGAATATGCCGAAGGCAATATGGGCCACCGGCCCGGCCCCAAGGGCGGCTACTTCCCGGTCAACCCAGTGGACTCCGCCCAGGACCTGCGCGGCGAAATGCTGGCCGTCATGGGCGAGCTGGGCATGCAGCCCGAAAAGCACCACCACGAGGTGGCGCCCGCCCAGCACGAACTGGGTCTGAAGTTCTCCGATCTGCTGACCATGGCCGACCGGATGCAGCTCTATAAGTACGTCATCCACAACGTGGCCGCCGCCTACGGCAAGACGGCCACCTTCATGGCCAAGCCGATGTTCGGCGACAATGGCTCGGGCATGCACGTCCACCAGTCGATCTGGAAGGACGGCCAGCCCATGTTCGCCGGCGACAAGTATGCCGGCCTGTCGCAGGACTGCCTCTGGTACATCGGCGGCATCATCAAGCACGCCAAG
>Ga0208243_1000758_pt1 | contig 14453 bp, 13 predicted proteins | sample Subbio2Aug_QV12A_FD_184826 | JGI IMG/M metagenome (GOLD analysis project Ga0208243, IMG submission 184826) | Serpentinite rock and fluid subsurface biosphere microbial communities from McLaughlin Reserve, California, USA - CR12Aug_QV12A (SPAdes) | ecosystem: Environmental > Terrestrial > Deep...
AGGAGGGGATTTTTTATTGCCATGCTAAGCCCCGAAAATAATTGATCACAAGCTGGATTAGTACGAATCAAATAAACTCACGCTGAAAACAGGTAAGCACGTTCCAAAGTACAGTGAGCTATTTAAAAGTCAGGTGCTTTGACGTTGAGAAGCAGTATATGATTCGTATACGTTTAATCACGTAAAGCATATTAGTAGAATAATTTATTAAATAAATCTATATCAAGGTCGTTATAAAACTAAAGGAGTATTTATCTGCGCCAATCATAACAATCATGTCCAAAGGACTCGTGTGGAGATGATCCGCGTCCCATCATTCGATATAAGCAGGCAAATAAAAAAAGGGTATCTCAAAAGTAAAATAGGAGCATTGAGATTCTTTTGATGACTTATAGTTCATAGCTTATGGACCATTGACTATAGTCCATGGTAAAAGAAAGACTCTGGTACTCGTTTAAATAAAAGAGGCTGTATCAGACATTTGATACAGCCTCTATAAGATTCAGTTAAACGAGAATTAACCCCCTATTCTGATACCACCATTTTGTATTTGCTGTTGCATCAGATCCATTCTCATTTTTGAAAACTCAGCTGCAGTTACTGTTTTCCCTTTTTTAGGTTCTTTCAATTGCTTTTGATCTACTTGTTTTTTAAACTCTAAAGCTTTGTAAACAGTAGCACCATTGTCCGTATCGAGTTCAAGAATCACTCCGGGTAATTGGCCATGATTTTCTGGTCCAACCGGACTAGCAATATCTTGTGCATACCAGGCAACCAATTCTATTTCACGTGGTTGAGGACGAGAGGTATCACGATTTGTATTTCCTCCCGGACCATTGATGACCATCATTCTCATGGGTGCAGCCTGTACGGTGATTTTTCTGGTTGCTTTTAAGCAGGTATAACCAAGAATTTGTTTGGTTTCATTGGTTAATTTCCAAGGTTGCTGCGTGATAGAGTCTACTACCAGATAGCTTTTGCCTGCCAGTTCAGAGCTAAGGATTGATTTTGATTGTGTGAAATTCTTGTACAGATCTCCAGCATCATTGCTACCACCCATGGTGAATGACATACGAATACCACCACCGCCACCGGCACCGGCACCTCCTGCAAATGGATCCGGAGCTTCATTCTCAGGAATCATTCTGTACACAGAGATGCTATCACTAAAGATCAACAAATGCTTGGAGATACGAAACTCCGGTACCATCGCACGCATCTGTTCGTTGGGCATGTTACGATGCGTATTTATTTTTCGTTCATAAACAATGGTGCCCTCTTTTATCTGGGCTTGTAATGCACTGATACCCATCGCAGCGGATATCAATAAAAATGCTTTCTTCATGAAGGTTACGATTTACTTTTTTTAATAATAAAACAAATTGATTGTGTGTGCGTATAAATTCCCTCAAAGCTAATCCTAGCCTTTGTTAAGCATTCTTGCTCAAAGGTTAATTTAGGTTAATGAAATGCCTTTAGACCTAGTTGAACCCTTTACCTTTGTTGCTCACTATAACAACATGAAAAAAGTACAGCTTACCCTTTTATTAATGATGGCCACCATTTTACTGTTGGCTGCATTCGAAGGTTATTGGCTGCATAAACTATACAAAGACGAATATGATGGTTTACGCAAAGAAGTGGATGTTAGTTTTCGGGAAACCATGAATAAACTCCAGCTAGGTAGATTTGAAAAAGATACAGCACTGGTAGGGGAAGTATTTACTACGACACTGACTTCAAAAAAAAATAATACTACTTTTCAATCGGATGCATCAGTTAAAAAGAATGCCCGACCTTCTACTTTTGTTTACCGGTCAATTACCCCATCAGATGTATTGAAAAAAATTCCACCAGATTCCATTGAGTCGGTTACAGTATTGAAAGGAGCAGCTTCCGGTTTTAGCTTTAAGGGGGCACCTAATCCTGCTTTAATTGAGTTGATCATGAAACAATCACAAAATGCTATTGACTCTCCACGGAGAATTGTCATTAGAGTGGATAGTGCATTTCATGAAAATTTAGATGGAAGAACATTTGAAAGACGTAATGGGGTCACCATTAGTATTCAAGGAAAAGATACTACGGGACTGAAAATGCTGGGTGATAGTATGGCTAAATTGTCAAACAGGGTTTTCACAATGCCTATGTTAAGAGCTGCAAAAACATTGGAAGATAGGATGCGTAGAACAGATAGTATCCGTTTTACAAAAGCCATCACCCCACCGGCGGATACCATTTTACAGTTTCCATCTCCCGTACAAAAGACTGTAAGCTCACCCATCATTCGTTTTCTTTCTAGTAATAAAACGATCAACGATTCCATTCCTGTTAAAACTGTAGACTCCGCTTATAGAGTAGAATTGAATAAGACCAATAAGCAATTAAAATTTTCAATACAGTTTGAGTCTTATAAAGACAGCAGCCAAAAAATATGGAATCTTAAACGCGACAGTTCAAATGCAGTCGTAACTGATAAGGTTTTTGTAGGATATACTACACCTTATGCTTACCAAGCGAAATTTGAAGACACTAATATGTATGTATTGGGAAAAATGCAAATGCAGATAGGGGGGTCTTTATTGGTATTGTTATTAGTAGCAGGATCTTTTATCGTATTATATCGTAATCTGCTAGCGCAACAACGGCTTGCAGAAATCAAAAACGATTTTATCAGTAATATCACGCATGAGCTCAAAACACCTATTGCAACTGTGGGTGTAGCCATTGAGGCATTGAGAAATTTTAATGCGATGCAAAGTCCGGAAAGAACAAAAGAATATCTGGATATTTCTGCTGCTGAATTACAACGCTTGAGTCTGTTGGTAGATAAAGTATTAAAACTTTCGATGTTTGAAAAACAACAGATTGAACTGAATAAAGAACCTTTTGATTTGAAAGAACTGATGCAAGAGACATTAAAAATCATGAAGCTTCAGTTTGATAAACAAAAAGCATCGGTAACATTTACCTCCAGTGACCATAGCTTTATGTTGGAAGCGGATAAATTGCATATCACTAGTGTGATTTATAATTTATTGGACAATGCATTGAAGTACAGTAAAAACAACGCACAGATTCAAGTAAACCTAGACTTAGTAGATCATAAATCAATCGTATTAACGGTTTCAGATAATGGGATGGGCATTGCGCCTGAATACCAGGGTAAAATATTTGACAAGTTTTTCCGTGTGCCTACCGGCGATAAACATAATATCAAAGGTTATGGTTTGGGTTTGAGTTATGTAGCAGAAGTGATCAAAAGCCATAAGGGTTCCATTTCAGTGGATAGCGAACCGGAGAAAGGAAGTACATTTACGGTAACACTTCCGGTTAGTCATAAATAATGAATCATGCCAATCAAAGTACTATATGTAGAAGATGAGTTGTTTTTGGGTAAGATTGTGAAGGAAACCCTTGAAACAAGAGGATTTGAAGTGATCATGGAGTCTGATGGTGCCGATGTGATCCGCAGTTTCGAAGATGAAAATCCTGATATCTGCATACTGGATGTGATGCTCCCCAACAAAAGCGGATTTGAGTTGGCTGAAGATATCCGCAAATTGAATGATGACGTACCAGTGATCTTCCTTACCGCCAAAACACAAACAGAAGATGTGGTGCAAGGATTTAAAATAGGTGGCAATGATTATATCAGGAAGCCATTCAGCATGGAAGAACTCATCGTTCGTATTGAGAATGCTTTGCGTGTAAAAAAAGAAGTATTGATCCCCGAAACTGGGGACAGCATCACCATGGGTAAATACCAGTTCCATTTGAATAAGCAAGTCCTTACCAACGGTTCTACGGAAAGAAAACTCTCTTATCGAGAAGCAGAACTGGTGAAGTATCTCTATCGTCATAAAAATGATGTAATCGACAGAAGAGATTTATTAAACCATATCTGGGGCAATGATTCTTTTTTTAATAGCCGTAATTTGGATGTATACATCACCAAAATCAGGGGCTACCTGAAAGAAGACCCCTCTCTTGAAATTATCACGATTAAAGGGGTGGGGTATCGGTTCGTTGTCTAATTTTAGTTGATAGTTGCTAGTTGACAGCAGGAAGGTTTTCCTGTCAACTGTCAACTAGCAACTGTCAACCCGACTCTTCCCCAACTTTCCCTGTCAACCGCCCACTATCAACTATCAACGTTCCCTCTACTTTTCCTACCTTCGCATTCCATAATTGCCAAGCTATGAATGAAAAGTTTGTAACCCGTATCAGGGAAGAATTACAAGAAATAGATGCAGCCGGATTGTTTAAGAAAGAACGTATTATTACCAGCGAGCAAGGTCCTGAGATTGTAGTAAATGGGAAAACCGTTTTAAACTTTTGTGCCAACAATTACCTAGGTCTGTCTTCACACCCCAAAGTGATCGAAGCTGCCCATAAAGCTATTGATACACATGGCTATGGTATGAGTAGTGTTCGTTTTATTTGTGGCACACAAGACATCCATAAAGAATTGGAGAAAAAACTGGCTGAGTTTCTCGGAACAGAAGATACTATATTATATGCAGCGGCATTTGATGCAAATGGTGGCGTTTTTGAACCACTGTTCAATGAACAAGATGCCATTATCAGCGATGCGCTCAACCATGCTTCTATTATTGACGGTGTTCGTTTGTGCAAAGCCCAGCGTTTCCGCTATGAGCACAACAATATGGAAGATCTGGAAGCGAAGTTGAAAGAGAGTGCCGGCTGTAGAAGTAGGATCATTGTAACAGATGGTTCTTTCAGCATGGATGGAACGATTGCACAATTAGATAAAATATGCGACCTCGCTGATCAGTATGATGCCATTGTAATGATTGATGAATGTCATTCATCCGGTTTCTTAGGTAAAACAGGACGAGGAACCCATGAATACAGAGGTGTAATGGGTAGGATTGATATCATCACCGGAACATTAGGAAAAGCTTTAGGTGGAGCCAGTGGTGGTTTTACTTCCGGTAGAAAAGAGATCATCGAAATGTTACGTCAGAGAAGCAGACCTTATTTGTTTTCCAATACGGTAGCTCCTTCCATTGTAGGGGCATCTATTGCAGTATTGGATATGCTTACGGAGACAACCACTTTGCGAGATCAACTGGAGTATAATACGAAGTACTTCCGTACAAAAATGACAGAAGCAGGGTTTGATATCAAACCCGGAGATCATCCCATTGTACCGATTATGTTGTATGATGCGGTGGTGGCACAACAATTTGCAGCAAAATTGCTGGAAGAAGAAGTATATGTAATTGGATTCTTTTATCCGGTGGTAGCTAAAGGGCTGGCACGTATACGTGTTCAGTTAAGTGCTGCACATCAACAACAGCATCTTGATAAAGCCATTGCAGCTTTCATTAAAGTAGGAAAGGAATTGAAGGTATTGAAATAATATCCACTCCAAGTGGCTAAATCTATCTGTATGAATTTTTCAAAAAAAATGCTTTCGGCATTTACGTTAGTAGTGGTTCTATTCGTTGCTTGTTCACCCAATAATGTAACCGTAGAAAACGGGTATCAAAAATATTTCGATGAAAATAAAGTGACGGGCACTTTCGGATTATTTGATAATGGTACCGGACAATTCACCATCTATAATTTATCCCGATTCAAAGACTCTTCTTATCTACCAGCTTCCACTTTTAAGATTGTCAACTCATTGATTGGTATTGAAACCGGAAGAGTGAGCAATGAAAAAATGGTGATCAAATGGGATGGGTTGGTTCGCATAATGCCGGGTGGTGATACTGCGCATGGCTGGAACAAGGATTTGACCATGGAAGAAGCTTTTGCAGCTTCGGCTTTGCCTTATTATCAGGAAGTGGCTCGAAGAATTGGGAAAGATACCATGCAGATTTGGATTGATAGTTTGCAGTATGGTAACAAACAGTTAGGTACAGCTATTGATTCTTTTTGGATCAATAACTCCTTGAAAATTTCTCCGGATGAGCAACTGGGCTTGGTAAAACGATTGTACTTCGGTCAATTGCCTTTTCAAAAACGTACCCAAGATATCGTCAAAAAAATGATGATCAGAGAAAATAATGCGAATTATCAGCTGGCATACAAGACCGGATTAGGGTTTAAGGAAAATGGCAATCTGATTGGGTGGATTGTTGGATGGATTGAAGAAAACAAGCATCCTTATTTCTTTGTACTGAATGCGGAAGGACCTGCTGATGCTAAAATGATGGATGCAAGAATGAATATCTTAAAAGGCATCTTAAAAGAGCAAGGATTTTTTGAAGGTAAACGATAAGCAATAATTTATTTATTGGATGACAAAACGACAAGATTATATCAGCTGGGATGAATATTTTATGGGTATTGCTTTATTGTCTGCCAAACGAAGCAAGGATCCCAATACCCAGGTGGGTGCCTGTATTGTGAATGAACAGAATAAAATTGTAGGAACCGGATACAATGGGTTACCTATCGGTTGTAATGATGATGAATTTCCCTGGAGTAAGCAAGGCGACTTCCTGGATACCAAGTACCCCTATGTTTGTCACGCAGAGTTGAATGCCATCCTGAATAATATTGGAATGGATTTAAAAGGATGTAAAATCTATACAGCTCTTTTCCCTTGTAATGAATGTACAAAAGCCATTATTCAATCAGGGATTAAGGAAGTAGTGTATTTGTCAGATAAGTATAATGGATCGGATACATCCATCGCTTCCAAAAAAATGTTGGATACAGCTGGTATCAGTTATCGCAAAGCGATCTCACGTATGCAACAATTACATCTATCTTTTGATGAAACGGATGTTTAGTTGGTAGTATTCAAAGCTGCTTTCACAGCGGGAGCAATTTTGGTTCCGAAGATTTCTATCGATTCCATTAAATCCTTGTGCGAAGGTCCACCCACATCCATATGCGCAGCGAAGCGATCAAATCCAAGTACTTCATGTAAGTAAAGAATTTTGTCGATGGCTTCATTGGCATCACCAATAATCAAGGCCCCATGTTTGCCTCTTCCTGCTTCATACTGTTCTTTTGTATAGGGAGACCATCCTCTTTCCCGACCAATTCTATTCATCTGCTGTGCATACTGATGAAAATATTGATCAGCAGTAACTTCACCTTGCTTACCAAAAAAAGCATGCATATGTACACCGGTTTTTTGATGTGACGCAGGATGTTTGAAGTGTGTACAGACTTTATGATAATAATCGAATAGTGGCTTGAATTGGGCCGGACTCCCACCAATGATCGCAAAAATCACGGGGATGCCATACGTGCCTGCTCTTAATACCGATTCCGGAGTGCCGCCAACAGCAATCCATAGGTCTAACTTATCCTGAAATGCCCTTGGAAATACTTCCTGCTGAATTAATGGTTTTCTGAACTGGCCTTTCCAACTTATTTTTTGTTGCTGATTAATTTGGAATAGCAGATCGAGTTTCTCTTCAAATAAAACATCATAGTCTCTGAGATCAAAACCAAAAAGGGGAAATGATTCTGTAAAGCTGCCACGTCCTACAACCAATTCTGCTCGGCCATCAGAAAGTTGATCGATCGTGGAATATTGTTGGTATAATCTCACAGGATCTGCAGAACTCAAAACAGATACCGCGCTTCCCAGTCTGATATTTTTTGTTACCGGAGCAGCCGCAGCCAATATGATCTCCGGAGCAGATACAGCATATTCCTGTCTATGATGTTCACCAATACCAAAGAAGTCAAGACCTAATTCATCCATCAGCTTTATTTCCTCGATCATTTGTTTCAAACGATTACCAGTGGGTTCTTGAACTCCATCTTTGTTGACATGAATATCTCCAAACATGCTAATGCCTAACTCCATACGCCATTTTTTGCAAAGATAGATAGGACTTGGAACCAATGGCTCATCAATCTGCCTTTAGAAGTATTGGTATTGTTAAAACCATGGTCCTGGCAATAAAAATTTTGGGAATTGATTTTTATACTTTTACTTTGTAATTCAAAGTACTTTTAAAACAATCAATATGATACAACAAAACGACGCAAACTTTATTCAGGTAAACCCGATTGCAGCTGCTAAGCGCATGTTTATTGGCGCTGCCATTGCATTTGCTTTAATCCTTAGCTTATTACTCAGTGTAAAAGATCCCAAGCCTGAATGGGGAACTTTATGGATGCTGAAGCCCATGCTCATCACTCCGCTGGCAGGAGCAGGAGGCGGGGCTTTTTTTTACTACATGACTCAAATTGTAAAAAATAATGTGTGGGCGAAATTGATTGCAACAGTGGTAGGGCTTGTTGGGTATGTGATTGCTATTTGGTTAGGTTCTGTTTTGGGTTTAAACGGTACCCTTTGGAATTAGTTCGTCAGTTCTTTTTAAACATAGGTTGAAGCAAAAAAAAGGTGACCATTCTTGGTCACCTTTCATTGTTTTTTGCATTGGTTATGCTAAATCAAAACGATCGAGATTCATCACTTTGTTCCATGCTGCTACAAAGTCTTTCACAAACTTTTCTTTAGCATCTTCGCAAGCATACACTTCAGCGAGTGCTCGCAATTCTGAATTAGAGCCAAAGATCAGATCAACACGGGTCGCTGTCCACTTAACTGCTCCAGTCTTCCGATCACGACCTTCAAATTCTTGTTGATGGCTATCAGCAGTAGCACTCCAACTAGTACCAAAATCCAACAAATTCACAAAGAAATCATTGGTCAGCACACCCGGTTTATTTGTGAACACACCATGCTTTGATAGATTATAATTGGTATTCAAAACTCTCATACCACCTACCAGAACAGTCAGTTCCGGAGCAGTGAGTGTTAACAAATGTGCTTTATCAATCAGCATAGCTTCTGCGGTTGCCATTTGTTTTCCTTTGATATAGTTGCGGAAACCATCAGCCTGTGGTTCCAATACTGCAAAGGATTCAACATCTGTTTGATCTTGTGAAGCATCAGCACGTCCCGGTGTAAAAGGAACAGTTACATTGTGTCCTGCATCTTTTGCTGCTTTCTCAATGGCTGCACATCCACCTAATACAATCAGGTCTGCCAAAGACACTTGCTTTTTGCCACTATTTGCATTGAAGTTTTGCTGAATTTTTTCTAGTGCATCCAACACTTTACTCAACTGCGTAGGATTGTTCGCTTCCCAGAACTTCTGCGGAGCCAGTCTGATACGTGCACCATTCGCACCACCACGTTTGTCTGAACCACGGAATGTAGAGGCAGAAGCCCATGCAGTAGATACCAATTCAGAAACAGTTAGACCAGCCGCAAGAATGCTTGATTTTAAAGAAGCGATATCTGCATCATTGATCAATTCATGTGTTACAGCAGGGATAGGGTCTTGCCAGATCAATTCTTCCTTGGGCACTTCTTTTCCAAGATAACGTGCACGTGGTCCCATATCTCTATGGGTCAGTTTGAACCAAGCACGAGCGAATGCATCTGCAAATGCATCCGGGTTCTCATAAAAACGACGAGAAACTTTTTCATAAGCCGGATCGAAACGCATAGAAAGATCTGTCGTCAACATAAATGGAGCATGACGCTTATTCGGATCATGTGCATCAGGAACCAATCCTTCACCGGCACCATTCTTCGGTCTCCACTGGTGAGCACCTGCCGGACTCTTGGTCAATTCCCACTCATAGCCAAACAGATTTTCAAAATAGTTATGGCTCCATTGTGTGGGTGTGGTGGTCCATGCACCTTCCAATCCACTCGTGATCGTATCTGCACCTTTTCCGCTTCCATAGGAGCTGGTCCAACCCATGCCTTGTTCTTCAATGCCGGCAGCAGCTGGTTCTTTTCCAACATATTTACCAGGATCAGCAGCACCATGTGTTTTACCGAATGTATGTCCACCCGCAATCAACGCCACTGTTTCTTCATCATTCATCGCCATACGACCAAAGGTTTCGCGGATGGCTTTTGCCGCTAGGATTGGATCGGGATTGCGATCAGGTCCTTCAGGGTTTACATAGATCAATCCCATTTCTGTTGCGCCCAATGGTGATTCCAGGCTTTCCGGATTTCTGTGGCTGGCAACAAATTCTTTTTCACTTCCCCAGTATACATCTTCATCAGGCTCCCACACATCTTTACGTCCACCTGCAAATCCAAAAGTTTTGAAACCCATGGATTCCATCGCCACATTACCTGCAAGGATCATGAGATCAGCCCAGGAAATCTTCTTACCATATTTTTTCTTGATAGGCCATAATAACAAACGGGCTTTGTCGAGGTTAGTATTATCAGGCCAGCTATTCAATGGGGCAAAACGCTGCATACCCGCACCGGCGCCACCTCGACCATCATAAGTACGATAGGTACCGGCACTATGCCATGCCATACGAACAAAGAAAGGGCCATAGTGACCATAGTCTGCCGGCCACCAGTCTTGTGAATCCGTCATCAAATCAGTCAGGTCTTTTTTGATCGCGTCTAAGTCCAGTGACTGGAACTCTTTAGCATAATCAAAATCAGGATCCATGGGATCGGATAATTCAGAATGTTGACGAAGGATGTTGAGGTTGAGTTGATTAGGCCACCAGTCGCGGTTACGGGTACCGCTACCGGCTACCTGTTTCAGCGAGCCGTTGTGAAACGGACACTTGCTGATGTCTCCGGCAGGATGTTGTTGTGCTGACATATGATTAGATTTTTTATCGAATGAAACAAATGGATTGTATAGTAAAATACAATCTTCTGCAACGCAAGATTACACAGACCTATCAAATAAATCAAATTGATTATCTTTATAAACATATAGTTTTTATCTATGACACTCACCCAATTGGAATACATGGTTGCGGTAGATACCTACCGTCATTTTGTACTGGCTGCAGAGAAATGTTTTGTAACGCAGCCTACTTTGAGTATGCAGTTACAGAAACTGGAAGAGGAATTGGGCGTGAAACTATTTGACCGTACCAAGCAGCCGGTGATACCTACAGAAATTGGTACCAGAATTATTGCGCAGGCCAGGGTGGTATTGCGTGAAGCAGAACGGATTCAACAAATGATCAATAGTGAAAAGAATGTGATGACGGGTGAATTGCGAATTGGTATCATTCCTACATTGGCGCCCTATGTATTGCCTACTTTATTCAAACAAATACGCACCAAATACCCGCAACTGGAATTGGTGATCAAGGAAACGATTACGGAAGAAGTGCTTCATGAGTTGAAAAATAATCGATTGGATTGTGGGTTGGTGGTAACGCCATTGAAAGATGCCTCTATTAAAGAGGATGTATTATTTTATGAAGAGTTGTTTGTGTACGTCTCCCGGAAGAATGCGTTGTATGATAAGAAATATGTGTTGCCAGATGATATCAATCCAGACCAGTTGTGGTTATTGGAAGAAGGGCATTGTTTTCGTTCACAGGTATTGAATTTATGTGAGCTGCGTAAAAGTGCAGACCTGCATTTCAAATATGCAACCGGTAATATTGAAACACTCAAACGAATGGTTGATAAAAGTGATGGGCTTACCATTCTACCTGAATTGGCTGTGATGGAATTCAATAAAAATCAGATGAAGCTGGTAAAGCGATTAAAAGATCCTGCACCGGCACGCGAGGTAAGTTTGGTGACACACCGTGATCATATCAAAACCAAACTCATTCAGACTTTGAAAGATGAAATCCTCGAAATGGTACCTAAACAAATGCGGCAATTGCGGAATAAGAAAGTGGTGGAGATAACGGATTGACGATCTACTTCTGCCATAGTTGGTCGCCTGACCAACTATGGCGTGGATTAATAATGATAAACTTGATTATCTTGAATTACGCAACTGATCAATGCTTTCACACATTTCTGCCAACAGCTGACTAAGTTGCGGATTCGTTTTTTGTAAGCTGGCTAGCAGCTCAGGATACCCTTCTAAAAGTGGTTTTATTTTATTTTTTTTAGGTAGGCTTTTAGCTACGATCACCTGTCCTGAAGCCTGTAGGTCTGTCTTGACCAAATCGTCTAAGCTGACTTCGAAAAAATTCGATATCGAAATCAGGGTATCAATATCCGGATTATTTTTTCCATTCTCCCAATTCGACCAGGAACTTTGTGGAATTCCAAGTACAGCAGGTATTTGTGCCTGTTGAATCTGACGGCTCCGTCTGAGGAAGTATAAATTATTAGCTAGCAATTTCACAGTAATAAGTGATTGTGAACAAATATTTGATATCAAGATATGGATAATATCCAAATATTGGTATTAAATTTATCCTGTTATCAAAAGTATGGCAAAATGAAATGGATGGATGAATATGCTAACTGACAGGATCAATATTAGCACTATTTTTTAAGAAATGGTTTAGAAAGTCAAGACTTGTACTCTAGGAAAAGGAGGATGTATGCAACCATTTGCAATGAATCAATATTCGCAGTCTACTTATCAGCAATGTTTAGTGGACAGCATTGTAAAAGCAGTTAATCCTGAAATGATTTTTCTGCTGGGTGCTGTTGTGTATCATCGAAGCATTAAGAGTATATTTCAAACCTCAGCAGTTCGCTCACAGTACATGAGCGATTATATTGTACTGGTTTTATTGGAAAATCTGAACAATAAAGAACCGCATGAATGGCAGGATAAGATCGAAAACCAAGGGATTCCTGTAACCAGCATCGTATTATCTGTGTATACATTTAATGAGTGGTTGAAAGCAGGACATCGATTTGCTATCAACGTACAACAATCTGCTGAGATTCTCTATGATTCGGGAAGCCTGCAATTACAGGCTTCACATACAGCAACGCCCCATGATGAACAGATTGGCATTGAAAAATATTGGAGAGATGGAATCACAAGAGCCAAAGAATTCTTAGCCGGTTCAGAACTGTATAGGATCAGAAAACAATTTGCGATGGCGGCTTTTATGTTGCATCAATCGGCAGAGCAATCTTTACATACTTTATTGAAAGTAGGTACTGGCTATCATGCAAACACACATAATATCGATAGGTTATTACGTTATGCAGGTCTTGTATCTGATCAATTGTCTGATCTCTTCCCACAAAAAACGGAAGCAGATAAACAGTTGTTCCAACTTTTGCAAAAAGCATATAGTGATGCGCGCTATAAAGCAGATTATACCATCAGCTATGATCAGCTATTGTGTTTGACTGAGAAAGTAAGATGTATGCATGAAGTATTATCGGCGTTTAGGAGTGCTAAACTTTCTGGCCGTCATGTTGCTTATGCATGAGTATAAACATTTGGAAAGTCCCAACAATAAAAAAGCCCACCTTCGCTTTTCAGCTTCGGCGGGCTAGTAGTCCCGACAGGAATCGAACCTGTATCTAAAGTTTAGGAAACTTCTATTCTATCCATTGAACTACGGGACCAGTGAAATCAGAAACAGAGGAATAAGGAATAAGAAATGTCCAAATTCGATGTTCGAATTTCTATTTAAAGGAACTTGTATTCAAAGTTTTGTCCCCACAGTACTGTTGGGATATTTATCTCCGCCGAGGCGGAAACTACGGGAACGGGGGAAAATAAGAAACAGAGAAATATGGAATAAGAAATATCCAAAAATCAATGTTCAAATTCTACCATCGCAAAAATAGTGGTTTAGAGGTATGGGTGTTGGGATTTCTGTATTTTTAGAGGCTTAACCCCAATGTATGCGTATACTCTTTTATACTCTTTGTTTGTAGCCATTGTAACCAATTCTGATGCACAACAAACGAAAATTTCTATTCAGCTGAATCATACCGCCATTTATGTGAAAGATTTGCAGAAAGCAGCTTTCTTTTATGAGCATGTGATCGGATTGGATACAATTCCGGAGCCCTTTCCCATCGGTCGTCACAAATGGTTTCGGATTAGACCGAAAATGGCATTGCATATTATCTCAGGTGCTGCGGAGAGTAAAGAATATTATAAGAACCAACACACTTGTTTTAGTGTGAGTAATATGCAATTATTTGTGGATCGACTTAAAAAGAACAACATTGTTTTCGAAGACGTAAATGCTAACCCGGGATCCATCACCATAAGAATAGACGGGATTCAGCAAATCTGGTTCCGTGATCCGGATGGATATTGGATTGAGGTGAATGACGCGAGGGAATAATGTCTGATGTAGGATGTCTGATTTGAGGGTTTCTTTATATCCGACATCCGACATCCTACATCAGACATTTCTCTCTATCTTTGCCCCTCTCAAAACAGTCTATGAAATTTTATAATATTATCATTAAATACCGCTTCTGGCTCAGTTTGGTGTTGATTGCGGGTGGGGTGGCTTTGAATATGACGGGTACGGGGTTTTGGCCTACTTTTCCCATCTATTTTATTGCTTTGATCGGATTATTGAGCCATTTTTTCATTGGTCCACTTCGTTTGATCCAGGAGCCGATGGAGTCGGGCAATATTGAAGAAGTGGAAAGAATCCTGAATTCGATCTGGTTCCCCAATTTATTGTACAAACCTGTTCGTTCTACTTATTACACCATCAAGGGTAATCTGGCGATGATGAAGCAGGATTTT
>Ga0208243_1000759_pt1 | contig 14429 bp, 10 predicted proteins | sample Subbio2Aug_QV12A_FD_184826 | JGI IMG/M metagenome (GOLD analysis project Ga0208243, IMG submission 184826) | Serpentinite rock and fluid subsurface biosphere microbial communities from McLaughlin Reserve, California, USA - CR12Aug_QV12A (SPAdes) | ecosystem: Environmental > Terrestrial > Deep...
AGGCGCCCCTCGCCCCGGTGCGAATAGCCGACCGTCTGCCCGCCGTTCAGGAGGGCCAGCGTGTCGAACACGTCCTGCTCCTGCACTGCGTAGAAGTCGAGGTCGTCGGAGGAGATCGTCGCCCGCAGCCTGCGGGCCTGGGTGCCAAAGCTGTCGTCGACGTCCACGATGAACGGCACCGCCTCGAACGCTTGCCGGATCAAGGTCGCCGCCTTGCGCCGCGTTTCGGCATCGGGTCCATAGACCTCGGCCAGGAGGGTCGAGATCACGGGCGGTCCCGGCGGGGGTTCGACGACCTTGAGGCTCGTCCCCTCGGGCACCGCCAGCGCGGCCAGACGCTCGCGCAGGTCCAGCGCGATGTCGTGGCTCGCCCGGTCGCGGTCGGTCTTCGCGGCAAGGTTGATCGCCACTTCGCCCAACTGGGGTTCGGAGCGCAGGTAGTAGTGCCGGACCAAGCCGTTGAAATTGAAGGGCGCGGGGGTGCCAGCATAGGTCTGGACCGAGGTCACCTCGGGCAGGCCCATGACCACATCGGCCACGTCGCGCGCCACACGGTCGGTGGCTTCCAACGAGGATCCCTCGGGCAGGTCGATCACCACCGAAAGCTCGGACTTGTTGTCGAAGGGCAGAAGCTTGACCGTCACGTCGCGGGTATAAAGCGCGGCAAGCGAGCCAAAGGACAGCACCGCCGTGACCAGCAGGAACCCGAGGCTGCGGCCCTTGGTCTTCAGGATGGGCTTCGCCACTGCGGTATAGGACCGCTCCAGCCAGCCGCCGTGATGCCCGCCGTATTCGTCATCGCCCGCATGTTCGCGCATGTCCGCCCGGCCCGCGATCTTGACCATCAGCCAAGGGGTGATGATGACCGCGACAAAGAAGGAAAAGACCATGGCAGCCGAGGCATTGGCCGGGATCGGCGACATGTAGGGGCCCATCAGGCCGCTGACGAAGAGCATCGGCAGAAGGGCGACGACAACGGTCAGCGTCGCCACGATGGTCGGGTTTCCGACCTCGGCCACTGCCTCGATGGCGGCCTGGATGCGGGGCTTGCGGCGGTCCATGCCCCAGTGGCGGTCGATGTTTTCAATCACCACGATGGCGTCGTCGACCAGGATCCCGATAGAGAAGATCAGCGCGAAGAGGCTCACCCGGTTCAGCGTGAAGCCCATCACCCAGGCTGCAAACAGCGTCAGCAGGATCGTGACCGGGATCACGATGGCGACCACCCCGGCCTCGCGCCAGCCGATGGCCAGCCAGACCAGCGCGATGATCGACACCGTCGCAAGGCCAAGGTGGAACAAAAGCTCGTTGGCCTTTTCGTTCGCGGTTTCGCCGTAGTCGCGGGTGATCGTCACCGTCACGCCTTCGGGGATCAGCTTCGACTCCAGCGAATGCACCCGGTGCAGGACCTCTTCGGCCACCACCACCGCGTTTGCCCCCGCCCGCTTGGCAATCGCCAGCGTCACCGCCGGGCCCGAGACCCCGTCCTTCGCGAGATGCGAGACGATGGCGTCCTTCGTGTTCTCGACATAGGCCACCGTGGCCACGTCCGAGACATAGACCGGTCGCCCATCCCGCGTGGTCAAAAGAAGCTGCGCCACCTCGGCAGGGGCCGTCAGCGTCTCCCCCGCCACCAGGTCCACCATCTGGCCCTGGTTGCGCAGTTTGCCGGTATTCAGCGTCCGGTTCGCCTGCGCCACTTTCCCGGCCAGCTGCTGCAGCGTCACGCCATAGAGCGCCAGCCGGTCCGGGTCGGGCTCGATCCGGATCGCGTCCTGCGCGTCGCCGACGAGGTAGGTCAGCCCCACGTCCTCGGTCTTCGCCACCTCGGTCTGTAGGGTGCGCGCGATCCGTGTCAGGTCGTTCGCGGTCAGGTCCTCGGCCGAAAGGGTCAGCGTCAGGATCGCCACGTCGTCGATCCCCCGCCCCACGATCAGCGGTTCGGGGATGCCCACCGGGATCGACCCGATGTTCGCGCGCACCTTGTCGTGCACCCGCAGGATGGCGTCTTCGGACCGCGTCCCGACCTCGAACCGCGCGGTGACCATCGCGGCGTCGTCGCGGGTCGAGGAATAGACGTGTTCGACGTCATTGATCCCCTTGACGATGACCTCCAAGGGTTCGGTCACCAGCTTGACGGCGTCCTCGGCCTTCAGGCCCTGCGCCTGGACATGGATGTCGACCAGCGGAACGGAGATCTGGGGTTCCTCCTCGCGCGGGAGGGAAACCAGCGCCACCACCCCGGCGGCCAGCGCGGCGAGAATGAACAGCGGCGTCAGGGCCGAGGTGATGAAGGCCTTCGTCAGCCCCCCGGCGATGCCCAGCGGATGCTTACTCATGGCTTGCTCCAGCCGAGACTTCCGCTGCCGGAACAACGACATCGCCTGCGCCAAGGCCACTGAGGACCTCGGCCATCTCGACGCCATCAATCACATGGCGTTCCCCCAGAACGACACTGCGCAGGCCCACGGATTCGGCACCTTGCAGGCCCACGAAGTCCAGGCCCGACCGCGTCACCACGATGGCGGCGGGCACCATAAGTGCCTGACGTTCGCCCACCGGCAAGCGCACCAGCATCCGCGCGCCGACAAAGCTGTCGGGAAGGTCCGCAAGGTCCACATCCGCGATCACCCGACCGCCTTCGATCAGCGGATAGACCCGGGCGAGCTTTCCCTCGCGGTCCCCGTCCGCATCCGAAAGCCGGATCACATCGCCCTCGTCCAGTGCCGCGGCATGGCGTTCCGGCACGGCGATCCGCAGGTAGGTCCCGCCGCCGCCGATCACGGCGACGACTTCGCCCGGCATCAGCACCGCGCCCTTGGTCAGCGGCACATCCAGCACGCGTCCCGCGACCGGGGCCAGAACGATCCCTTCCCGCGCCTGTTGACCAATGACATCTGCCTGGGCATCCAGAGAGGCGATCTGGCCCTTCAGCACATCCGCCTGCGTCCGCAAGGCATCGACGCGCTGGATGGTCGCGACTCCGTTCTTCAACAGGTCCTCGCCGCGCTGCAGGTCAGCCTCTGCGTTGGCAAGCTGCGCTGCCAAGGCCTCGCGTTGCGCCGCAAGTGCGGCCAGCTGGAAATCCAGCTTGTCATCGACGATCCGTGCCAACTCCTGCCCCGCGGTGACCGTGTCGCCTTCGGCCACTGACAGATCGACCAGCACGCCGCCGATCCGGGCCCGGGCGGGAATGCGGTCGCGCGCTTCGACCGTGCCGTAGACCGCCTTCCACTCGGTGACTGGGACTGGCGTGACCGTCAGCGGCTCTGCCCACGTGGAATCTGCAGCGCTCCACAGCAAAGCGAAGGTCAAAAGCGGGATAAGGCGGGGCATGAGAGTCGGTCTCCAGCAAGGCTTCGACATGTTATATAATTTATAGCTATTAAATTGTCTAGTATTGCGGGACCTGAAATCTGCGTGCTGCTTGAGAGCGCGTGTCGTGGGGGACGGGCAGTCCACGACAAGCGCAGGCTGACCGTCGGGGGGCAACAGAACTGCGGCGCCGACGGGCGGGTCAGAAAGCCTGTCGTCGAGAATTCGGATGGAAAGTCAGGCCGCAAAACTTGGATGGGAACCAAATCGTCGCCTGATCGTCATACATGCGGGCAAGACTGCCCCCGCGAAGAAAATTCCAAGGAGGATGAAGGTATGATAGCCAATCGCTTGTGGGCGCTGGGCCTGGTCTTTGCACCCTTTGCAGCGCATGCGCAGACAGAGATCTCGTGGTGGCACGCGATGACCGGCGCGAATGCCGAGGTGGTCGACAAGATCGCCAACGACTTCAACGCCTCGCAGGGCGACTATGTCGTGACACCGGTTTTCAAGGGCACTTACCCCGAGACGCTGAACGCCGGCATCGCCGCCTATCGCGCCGGGCAAGCGCCTGACATCATCCAGGTCTTCGACGTGGGCACCGGTGTCATGATGGGCGCCGAAGGCGCGATCAAGCCGGTGGCAGAGCTTCTGACCGAGAACGGAGCGACCTTCGACAAGAGCCAGTATCTGCCGGGCATCGTCGCCTACTATTCGAACTCCGAAGGCGAGATGCTGTCCTTCCCCTACAACTCCTCGTCGCCGATCCTCTACTACAACAAGGACATCTTCCAGAAGGCCGGCCTCGACGTCGACAACCCGCCGAAGACCTGGGACGAGGTCTGGGCAGCCGCGCGCCAGATCAAGGAAAGCGGGGCAGCACCCTGTGGCTATACCTCCACCTGGCTGACCTGGATCCATACCGAGAACTTCGCGGCCTGGAACAACACCGCCTGGGGGACGAACGAGAACGGCCTGTCAGGGACGCCGGAGCTGAAGATCGACAGCGAACCCTTCGTGCGGCACTTCCAGGCGCTGGCCGACCTCGCCAAGGAAGGCGTCTTCGTCTACGGCGGCCGGACGTCGGAAGCCAAGCAGAACTTCACCTCGGGCGAATGCGGCATCCTGACCGAAAGTTCGGGCGGGCTCGGCGACATCGTCAAGGCCGGCATCAACTACGGGATCGGCCAACTGCCCTATGACGCGGCAGTCGAGGGCGCGCCGCAGAACACCATTCCGGGCGGGGCCTCGCTGTGGGTGATGGGCGGCAAGTCGGACGAGGTCTACAAGGGCGTTGCGGCCTTCTTCAACTACCTGTCACAGACCGAGGTTCAGCAGTATCTGCACGAGCAGTCGGGCTACCTGCCGGTGACGATGGCGGCCTACGAGGCGTCGAAGGCCTCGGGCTTCTACGAGCAGAACCCTGCGCGTGAGGTTCCGATCACCCAGATGATGGGCAAGGCTCCGACCGAGAACTCGAAGGGGGTCCGCGCGCCCAACCTCCCGCAGATCCGCGACATCCTGAACGAAGAGTTCGAGAAGATGCTTGCCGGTCAGCAGGACGCGGCTGCCACCATGAAGGCGGCGGTCGAGCGGGGGAACACCGCCATCCAGGAAGCAGCTGGCGGTTGATCCCCGTCTGAAGCTTCCCATGCGCTGCGGACGGATGTGTCCGCAGCGCTTTCTCGCACCTGAAGGGACCCTGGATGCGCCGGACGGTCTTCCCCCACAAGCTTCTGCCCTGGCTCTTGCTGGCCCCGCAGCTGGCCATCACCCTGATCTTCTTCTACTGGCCCGCCGCGCAAGCCTTCCGGCAATCGGTGTTGCGGGAAGACCCCTTCGGGCTGAACAGCGCTTTCGTGGGCCTGGCAAATTTCCGCAAGGTCCTGGCCGACCCGGCCTATCTGAACGCGCTTCAGGTGACCGTGATCTTTTCGATCCTGGTGGCATTCTCGGCGCTGGCGATCGCGCTCTTCCTGGCCGTGCAGGCCGAGAAGATCATCCGAGGCAAGGGGTTCTACCGCACACTGATGATCTGGCCCTATGCGGTTGCCCCTGCCATCGCGGGGATGCTGTGGCTGTTCATGTTCAACCCGTCCTTCGGTACGCTCGCCTGGCCCTTGCGGCAGCTTGGCATCTCTTGGAACCCGCTTCTGGACGGTTCGGACGCGATGACCCTGGTGGTGGCCGCGGCGACCTGGAAGCAGATCAGCTACAACTTCCTGTTCTTTGTGGCCGGGCTGCAGGCGATCCCGCGTTCGCTTCTGGAAGCGGCGGCCATCGACGGGGCGAGCCGTCGCCATGCCTTCTGGACCGTCGTCTTCCCGCTCCTGGCCCCCACGACGTTCTTCCTTCTCGTGGTGAACACCGTCTACGCGCTGTTCGACACGTTCGGGATCATCCATGCCGTCACCGGCGGGGGACCGGGGAGGGCAACCGAAACGCTGGTCTACAAGGTCTACAACGACGGCTTCGTGAACCTGATCATCGGGGATTCCGCAGCCCAGTCGGTGATCCTGATGGTCATCGTGATCGCACTGACGGCCTTCCAGTTCCGCTTCATCGAGCGTCGGGTGCACTATGGCTGAGGTCGGTCAAAGCCCGATGGCCGCGCGCGGGCTGTCCCGGACGCTCGCGCATTTCTGGATGATCCTCGGCGTCATCATCGTCGCCTTCCCGATCTACTATGTCTTCATCGCCTCGACCCATTCCGTGCAGACGATCCTTCGTCCTCCCCTGCCGCTTCTGCCGGGTCCCGAGGCGGCCCAGAACTATGGCGACGCCTTCTCGGGCGGCATCGGACGGATTGGGGGCGTCAGTCTCTGGCGGCTACTTGGCAACACCACGCTCATCGCCCTTGGGATCGCGCTTGGGAAGATCGCCATCTCGATGGCGTCGGCCTATGCCATCGTGTTCTTCCGCTTCCCTTTCCGCATGGCCTGTTTTTGGCTGATCTTCATCACCCTTATGCTGCCGGTCGAGGTGCGGATCCAGCCGACCTACAAGGTGATGGTCGACCTTGGGCTCATCGACACCTATGCGGGGCTGATCCTGCCCCTCATCGCCTCGGCCACCGCGACACTTCTCTTCCGGCAGTTCTTCATGACCATCCCGGACGAGCTTCTGGAGGCCGCGCGGGTCGACGGGGCCGGGCCCTGGAGGTTCTTCAAGGACATCCTCTGGCCCCTGTCCCTGACCAACGTCGCGGCGATCTTCGTGATCCAGTTCATCTATGGCTGGACCCAGTACCTCTGGCCCCTCCTGGTCACGAACTCCAACGAAATGAACACCATCGTCATCGCGCTGAAGAAGATGATCTCCTTCGCCGATGCCGACACCCCCTGGAACCTGGTGATGGTCACCTCGGTCCTCGCGATCCTGCCGCCGATCCTGGTGGTCGTGCTGATGCAGCGCTGGTTCGTGAAGGGCCTCGTCGAGACGGAGAAGTGAATGGCGCGGATCGAGTTGCAGGACGTCCGGAAAAGCTATGCAGGGCAGGAGGTCATCCACGGCGTCAGCATCGACATCGCCAATGGCGAGTTCGTGGTGATCGTCGGCCCCTCGGGCTGCGGCAAGTCCACCCTTCTGCGCATGGTCGCGGGGCTGGAAGAGATCACCTCGGGCACGATCCGGATCGCGGAGCGGGTGGTGAACGATCTGGAGCCACGGGCGCGGAACATCGCGATGGTGTTCCAGAACTACGCGCTTTACCCGCACATGACGGTGCGGGACAACATGGCCTACGGGTTGAAGATTGCCGGGATGTCGCGCGCCGACATCGACAGCCGCGTCGCCCGGGCGGCCGAGATGCTGGAGCTTGAACCATATCTTGACCGCAAGCCGCGTGCCCTGTCGGGCGGGCAGCGCCAGCGGGTGGCAATGGGACGGGCGCTTGTCCGCGAGCCTGCGGCGTTCCTTCTGGACGAACCCCTGTCGAACCTGGACGCAAAGCTCCGCGTCCAGATGCGGCTTCAGATCAAGGACCTGCACCAGCGCACCGGCCAGACCACGCTTTACGTCACCCACGACCAGGTCGAGGCGATGACTCTGGCCGACCGGCTGATCGTGATGGAGAAGGGCGTCGCGCAGCAGATCGCCACCCCGTACGAAGTCTACACTACCCCCGCGAACGAGTTCGTCGCCGGGTTCATCGGCTCGCCGGCCATGAACATCTTCGACGTGCACTGCGAAGGCCGGGAATTGACCGTGCCCGGCGGGCACCGCGTGGCGGTGGATGCCTGTCCGGCCCAGGGCAGCATCCGTCTTGGCCTCCGGCCCGAAGATATCGAGACGGTACCGGCTGGTCAGGATGCGTTCCCGGTCCTCCTGCAATCGGTCGAATGGCTGGGTGCAGATGCCTTCGGGTACTGCGTCATCGAAAACTCCGACACGCCATTGACCCTGCGGATGCCCGGCAATGCCCCGGCCGCCCGCGGCGACCGGCTGTTGATCAGCATATCGCGGTCGCAGCTGCACTTCTTCTCGAACGAGGATGGGCGGCGGCTGTCCTAGTGAAGTCGATGAAGCGGGGTTGCGCCCGGGGAGCTGGCCTAAGCAAGTTCCGCGGGATTAGGTGGTCGGGTTACTTCGAAATTCAACAAGCTTCATCGCCGCCGCGAATGGCGTCAGCACGCACCCGGCGATTTCCGTCCCGCTATTCCTGGATCGACTGGAGGTACAGGACGAGCTCCGTCACCCGGGCGCGCGCCTGGGTTTCGGTCCCGAAAAGGGTGCCATGCTCCTCCGCCTCCGCCGTGTACCTGTTGCCGAAAACCGGCATCGGGTTGCCATGCGCACGGACGGCGGTTCGCCCGTCGACGACGTGGAAGACGTCGAGGAACGGGAACACTCCGTCATTGGCGGCGGCGATCTTCCTGAGGTCCGGCACCCGCGACTTGAACATCGTCGCGATGGGGCCGTTTCCATCCGCAGCCTCGCCGTGACAAGCGGCGCAGGCGGCCATGTATTCCGACTTCCCGGCCGCGAACTCGTCCCTGTCTTCCGCTGCGACGCCTTCTGCACCCGCTACAAGAACTGCCGCCAGCAGAGCTGCTCCCGCGTTCCCGAGGTATCGAACACGCATCTGTCTCCTCCCTTCAGACAACGTTGCTATATGCAAAGTTCGCGGGCGGCCGAGGAGATTGCATTGACAGATAACAATGACCACGGGTCAGGTGTACGGAGAGGGCAGTGAGCCATTTCCCCAGCTTTCCTTGCCGGCCGCAGGCAGCAAAGCCGAGTCTGGGCGCGTCATGCAATTTTCGCTGATGCGGCAGGTCTGCGGTGGAGACGCCAGAGCGGCTTGATCGCCTCGAGGATAAGAAGGACAGCCAGCCCTACGCCCGCCGTGAGGAGCAGGTCGTCGCGATGGAGCGGTCCGAAGCGAAAGATGTCCTGGGCGGCGGGCCAGAGGTTCGCAGTCGCCAGGATACCTGCCACCGCGGCCAGGACGAGCAACAGTGCGGGTTTGGGGCGACCCAGGGCAGCGACGGGAGAAGCCCTGAATGAGCGGTTCACGAAGATCAGGGCGATGATGACGATGACGAGCGTGAAGAAGGTGAGCGCGCGCAACTCGTCCTCCGGCATCTGACGCGTCGCGCCCCAGAAGAGGATAGCGGCGACCGCTGCGAAGGCGACGGCGCCTTGCGTGACGCTCCAGCCGATCAGCCCTGCCGAAAAGAGGCGTTCAGCGGGGTCACGCGGCGGGCGGTCCATGATGTCCTTTTCCTCGTCCTCGGCCTCGAACACCAGCGTGCAGACGGGGTCGATGACCATCTCAAGAAAGGCGATGTGGATCGGGCCGAGGATGACCGGAAAGCCGAAAAGAAGCGGGGCGATGGCAAGCCCCGCGATGGGCAGGTGCACAGCGAAGATGAAACCGATGGCCTTGCGCAGGTTGTCGTAGATGCGGCGGCCCAGACGGACGGCGCGGACGACAGAGCCAAAATCGTCGTCCAACAGGACGATGGCCGAGGCCTCTCGCGCCACATCGGTGCCGCGCCCGCCCATGGCGATGCCGATATGAGCGGATTTGAGGGAGGGCGCGTCGTTGACCCCGTCGCCTGTCATCGCCACGACCTCGTTGCGGGCCTTGAGCGCGTTGACGATGCGCAGTTTCTGGTCCGGCATGATGCGGGCGAAGACGTCGCCTCGCTGCAGCCTTTCGCCAAGGGCCGCGTCGTCGAGACTGTCCAGTTCCTGCCCCGTCAGGGGGGAAAGTCCGTCGAGGCCCGCCTCGCGTGCGATGGCGGTGGCGGTGACGGGGTAGTCGCCGGTGATCATCTTCACCTCGATCCCCGCGCGGCGGCATTCGGCTACTGCCTGCGGGACGCTGTCGCGCAGCGGGTCGGCCAAGCCCACAAGGCCGAGCCAGGTCAGGCGCAGGTCCTGCTGGCGGTCCGGCAGTGTGCCGGTCGACGTGCCCTGTGCGATGGCCAGCACGCGCATGCCCGCTGCCGCCATCTCATCTACATTCCGGGCCAATGCCGCATGGGCAGCTTCGGAAAGACGGCAGAGCGTGGCGATGGCCTCGGGTGCCCCTTTTGCGGCGATGACAGGCGAGGTCGACGCGTCGCCCTGCCAGACCTGCGACGTTGCCAACAGATCGGGCCGCAGACCGTAGGACCGCACGAGAGTCAGAGCCTGCGGTTGGTCGCCCGGCGAGGCAAGGGAGTGGAACGCCAGTTCCATCGGATCGAAAGGTTGCGGATCACAGGCGAGAAGGCCGGTATGCAGGATTGCGGCGCAGTCCGCATCGGAAGCCAGTGGCCCGTCGATGTCGAATACCCGGCCTTCTGGTGTGCGCACCTGACGGATCGTCATGCGATTCTGGGTCAGAGTGCCGGTCTTGTCGGTGCAGAGGATGGTGGCGGCCCCGAGCGTTTCGATGGCCGATGCGCGCCGCGTCAGGACGCGCGCTTTTGACAACCGCCATGCGCCCATCGCCATGAATATCGCGAGGACCACCGGGAACTCTTCGGGCAACATCGACATGCCGATGGCGATGCCTGCCAGAACCGCCTCCAACCAGTCGCCACGGAGATAGGCATAAAGCCCGCCGACCAGCAGGCTGACCAGCGTTCCGGCGATGGCCAGGAAAAACACGATCCGTCGCGTCTGGAGGTAGAGCCTTGGAGTTTCCGGCCTGACCGAGGCGATTGATCTTCCGATCTTGCCGATTTCTGTCGCCGGGCCGGTGGCGATGACTTCGGCGGTGCCCTTGCCTCGGACCATAAGGGTTCCGGAGAACACGGTCGGCAGGTTGTCCCCGCCGGGGATCGGTCGCCCCTCCTCCTGCCCGAACGCCGCGCGCTTGCGGACTGGCACCGACTCTCCGGTCAGCAGGGATTCATCGGCCTTCAGGTCGTGGGCCCAAACGAGCCGCGCATCAGCTGGGACGCGGTCTCCTTCGGACAACAGGATGACGTCCCCGCGCACAACCTCTCGCCCCGGGATGCGCTGCCGCCTTCCTTCGCGGATGACGAGGGCACGCGGGCTGCTGAGGTCGCGAAGTGCATGGAGCACCTTCTCGCTTCGCCACTCCTGAACGAGCGTGATGATAACGGAGAGGCAGGCGAAGGCCATCAGGACCGCTGCATCGCGCGTCTCGCCGAGGAGGGCGTAAATCGCACCACCCGCGAGGAGGAGGGCAAGCATTGGTTCCTTGATCACGTCCAGGAGGATCCGGAGGCCAGTACGATGGTCGGCCGACGGAAGCTCGTTCGGCCCGTCTGCCCTAAGCCGTGCCCCAGCCTCCGCGTCGGTCAGGCCTGACGTGGACTTGAGGTCACGATCCGGAGTGGTTTCCATGGTGCGGTCAGGTTTGCAGGGTATCGACGCAGATACAAGAAGCGCCCCATTGCAGAAACGGGGAGAGCCTGAGGGCCTGCAATCCGAAGGCTGTGCAGCTTGTCCGCGGCTTCGGAAAGGTTGGCCTCCATTCCAAGGTCTGAGCCGTTGCCGATCGATGGCGAGTTTTGCCGGGGCGAAGCTGGGTGAGCTTTGGGTTCCAACACTTCGCCGGAAGCGGCCCGGTTGGCCGTATCTGAGATTTCAGTCCTGCCGGCCACCACGCGCCGACGAAAACCGTCGCTTCCAAGCGCAGAATGCAGGAGCGGTCAAATGATGGTGGGCGCAAGCCACCGACCGTCCGGGCGTGGACTACGACAAGACGGGCAGGATTACCGCGGCGGATCTGCTCGCACTCGGGGCAGGTCCGCAGGCGCGTTGTGCGGCCCAGCAACATTCCAATCCAGCCTCCAGAGCGGGCTGGAATTCCTTGGCGTTCCAGCAAGCCAGATCCATCAAGAGACCTTTGGACCAGAAGGCCCGATCGGCACGCCCGAGAGCGCCTGAGGTGCCGCGGAGAGCCCATAGCTGCCATTCGAGACCCTCGACGCTGGCGCTCCGGCATTTCGCGGGTGAAGGGTTGCGGGCATCGCGGTTGGCTGGGTCAGTCAGGGGCACCGAGCTCAGGGTTGCCAGGGCGAAAGTTGTAAAGCTCTAGCTTTGCGTAAGGGCTGTCTTTGGCCAATCGGAGGACGGTGAGGCTGGCTGGCGCAACGGGCAAAATGTGCTGTGGCCGCAGGCCGAGGAATGCATCCAGTACCGCGCGGATCACGCCGCCGTGGCAGACCACAAGCGCCGTCCCGTCCTCCATCGCAGCTTCCCGCCGGATCGCCCCTGCCACGCGCGCGGTGAAGCTGCCCCAGTCTTCGCCCCCCTCGGGCCGGTGGGTCCCCGCGCGCCAGCCGGCATAGCCTTCGGGGTCTTCGGCCTGCAGATCGGAAATCGCGCGGCCCTGCCAAACGCCCACGTCAATCTCGCGCAGGTCGGGTTCCCGGCGAGCGTCGGCGTGGCCGAGCAGCGCTGCCGTCGCCGCGGCGCGGGCGAGGTCCGAGGTCACCGCCCGGTCGGGGGCAAGGCCTGCGACCAAGGGCGCCAGCGCCACGGCCTGCGCGCGGCCGAGGTCGGACAGGGGAATGTCGGCCTGGCCTTGCAACACGCGGCCCGCGTTCCATTCGGACTGGCCATGACGCACGAGAAGCAGCCGCATCATGCGATCCTTTCGCCGGTGTGGGCGAACCAGGAGGCCGGGCTTTCGGGCAGGATCAGATGCACGGGGTCGCCCACCCTCACCGCCGGGGGCCGGTCAAGGATCGCCGTCAGGCGCAGGCCCCCCGCCAGGGCCGTCGCCATGCTGCGCCCGGCGATGGAGGAGATCTCTACCAGTTCCATCGGCAGGGTGCGGGGGCCTGCCTGGGTCGCCAGCCCCAACGTATCGGCGCGGAACATGGCAAGGCAGTCGTCCGTGGGCGGCAAGATGGCCATGTGCCGACCGCCGACAGTATGGCCGGTGCCGTTCTTAACAACAGGCACCAGGTTGTTCGGCGGGGTGCCGACGAAGGTCGCGACAAAGGCGCTGGCGGGGGTGTCGATCAGGTCTTGTGGCGGGCCGAACTGTTCAATCCGGCCCTTGTTGATGACGGCGACATGGGTGGCCATGGTCATCGCCTCGATCTGGTCGTGCGTCACATAAACTGCCGTCGCGCCGGTCGCGCGGTGTAGGCGCATGAGTTCCGTCCGCATCTCGACCCGAAGCTTCGCGTCCAGATTCGACAGCGGCTCGTCGAACAGAAGCACCCCGGGCTTCGGCGCGATGGTGCGGGCGATGGCGACGCGCTGCTGCTGGCCGCCGGAGATCTCGTTGGGGTAGCGATGGGCGAGCTGGGCAATCTCAAGCATGGCCAGCACCTCGTCCACCCTTGCGGCGCGGTCGGCAGCGGCCATTCCGGCGACCTTGAGCGGCCAGTCGACATTGCCCCGCACCGTCATGTGCGGCCAGAGCGCGTAAGACTGAAAGACAAGGCCCGAGTTGCGGCGGGCCGGATCGACCTGCGTGCCCCTGTCGCCATCCGACACGGTGACCCCGTCAAACACGATCTGGCCGGAGGTCGGCATTTCCAGCCCCGCGAGCATACGCAGCAACGTGGTCTTGCCACAGCCTGACGGACCGAGGAGGACCAGGAACGCCCCGTCCGGCACAGACAGCGAAACATCATTGACGGCGGGCAATCCGCCGAAGCTTTTGGTCAGATTCTTCAGTTCCAGCATGGGTCTCAGGCTTTCAGCCAGGGTTGCGATTTCGCCTGCAGGCGGTTCGCAATCAGCGTGGCAAGGATGGACAGGAACAGGATCACCACGGTGATCGCATGGGCGAATTGGGTGAAGCCTTCGCTGGCATAGCGGTAGGCCAGAACGCTCATCACCGGCATGGTGGGGGTAAAGAGAAGGACGACGAGCGACAGGTCGCGAATGATCTTGACGAAGATCAGGATGCCCCCCGCCATCAGGCCCCGAATGGCCAAGGGCACGGTGATCGCCCCCATCCGGCGCAGGAAGCTGGCACCGGTCAGGCGGGCGCTTTCGTCCAGCTCGCCCGAGACTTGCTGGATCACCGCGCGCCCCGTTTGCACACTGAAGGGCAGAAGGTAGGCGGTGCCCGCGATGACCAGAAGCGCGAAGGTGCCGTACAGCGCCGGGAAGGGTCCGATCGGCGCGCCGAGATAGGCGATGTAGGCGGCGCCAAACGCGATGCCGGGGATCAGCAGCGGCAGAAAGCTGATCTGGGTGATGGCGGCGGAGAGCCAGCCCTCGCGATACCGCGCGGTGGTGTAGCTGGCCAAAAGTCCCAGCGCCATGCCGGCAACGGCCACGCAAAGGCCAAGCCCGAGGGTCACGACGGTGGCGCGGATGATGTCGGGGTTATGCCAGATGCCCGGCGTGCCTTGCGCGATCTGGGTGCCCTGCGGGCCGATCCAGTAGTGCAGCGTCCAGTTCGAGAAGAGGGCCGAGGAGGCGGGCGCAAGGGAGGAGGCGATCAGGATGATGACAGGCACGACCGTGGCGCAGGTCAGGATCAGCGCGGCCAGGCCAAAGACCGGCCAGCGCGCGGGGCCAAGGTCAAACCGCTTGGCCCGCCCGCCCTTGCCGGTGATCGTGGCATAGCTGCGCCGCCCCGAGACGGCGCGGTTGCCAAGCCACAGGAACAGGGCCGAGATCAGCACCAAAAGGATGCCGATGACATAGCCGCGCGCCACCTGCCCCACCTCGAT
>Ga0208243_1000761_pt1 | contig 14381 bp, 12 predicted proteins | sample Subbio2Aug_QV12A_FD_184826 | JGI IMG/M metagenome (GOLD analysis project Ga0208243, IMG submission 184826) | Serpentinite rock and fluid subsurface biosphere microbial communities from McLaughlin Reserve, California, USA - CR12Aug_QV12A (SPAdes) | ecosystem: Environmental > Terrestrial > Deep...
CGGATGGTGATCGGCGCCGACGGCGCCAACTCCCTCGTCCGGAAAGCCGCCTTCGGCCCCGACCGCCGGCCGCCCTACGTCTTCGCCTACCACGAGATCGTCCGCTCCCCGGCTGGCGCGACCGCCGGCTTCGATCCGGCCGCCTGCCAGGTCCACTACGACGCCCGCGTCTCGCCCGACTTCTACGGCTGGATCTTTCCGCACGGCGACGCCACCAGCATCGGCGTCGGCTCCGCCGTCAAGGGCTTCGACCTCAAGGCCGCGACCCGCATGCTGCGCGAAGCCTCAGGCTTCGCCGAGGCGGAGACCATCCGCTGCGAGGGAGCGCCCCTGCCGCTGAAACCGCTGTCGCGCTGGGACGACGGCCGCGCCGTGCTGCTCGCCGGCGACGCGGCCGGCATCGTCGCGCCCGCCTCCGGCGAGGGCATCTGGTACGCCATGACGGCGGGGCGGCTTGCGGCGGAAGCCGGGAACGACTTCCTGCGCAGCGGCGACGCCCGGGCGCTCGCCACGGCGCGCAAGCGCTTCATGGCCGATCATGGCCGCGTCTTCATGGTCCTCGGCTTCATGCAGTCCTTCTGGTACCGCAGCGACAAGCGGCGCGAGCGCTTCGTGGCGATCTGTGCGGATCCCGACGTGCAGCGGCTGACCTGGACCTCCTATCTCGACAAGCGCCTGCAGCGCAGCGACCCGCTCGCCCATCTGCGCGTCTTCGTGAAGGATCTCGGCCAGATGGTGCGCCTCGCCTTCCAGGGAACGTGATGCGCCGCGCGCGGCCGATCGCGTCTTCCCGCGACGGCGAGCTGCGCCGCGATCCGCCGCGAGCCCTCCCGTGCTGACCGCCCTGGTGGACAGCGGCGCCGTCGCGCTCGTCGCCGCGGCCATCATCGCCACCGAAGTCGTCATCGTCTGGCTGAGCGGCAATCCGGGACGCACGGCCTTCGCCGCCAATGGCCTGGCCGGCATCCTGATCCTGGCCGCGCTCGGCCTTGCCCTGCGCGGGCACGGCGCCGTTCCGATCCTCCTTGCGCTCGCCTGCTCCTTCGTCGCCCACCTCTTCTGGCTCCTGGCTGGCCGGCGCGAATGAGCGCACGACCGGCCGCTGCGCACGGACACCGTCCGACGGACCCATCGTTCCAGGACGCCTGATACGGCGGCTCAGTCGACCGGAGCGAGGCCGACGGAGTGCGCCGGCAGCTCGGTGTCGGCGAACAGGTCGGGATGCGCGGCGGCGATCTGCGGCAGCGCCACCAGGATCTCGCGCAGATGCCGGCGCATCGCCGCTTCGGTGCCGTCGGGATCGTTGGCCGCCAGCCGCTCGACGATCGCTTCGTGCTGGCGGATGAGCAGCGGCATCGGCGAGGCGTCCGGGAGGCTGAGGAAGCGCACGCGGTCGGTCTGCACCCGCGCACTCTCGACGATCCGCCAGGCGTAGTCGCACTCGACGATGTCGGCGATGGCGCGGTGGAAGGCTTCGTCGAGATCGTTGAAGCTGCGGTAGTCGTTGTGCGCCGCTGCGACCCGCTGCCGGTCGAGGTGGCGGCGCAGGTTCGTCACGTGCTCTGGTCCGGCCAGTCGCCCGGCATGGCTGGCGATGTCGCATTCGATCGCCTCCCGAACGAAGCGCGCATTGGCGAGTTCGCGCGCCGAGATCTTCATGACATAGGTGCCGCGGCTCGGCCGGATCTCCACGAGCCCCGCCTCGGACAGCTTGATGAAAGCCTCGCGCACCGGCTGCCGGCTGACGCCGAACCGGGCGGCGATGTCGTTTTCCGACAGGGCTTCCCCCGGCCGCAGGCGCAGTTCCACGATCCCCTGCCGCAGGGCCGAGAAGAGCTGGGGCGCGATGGGCTCCCGGGCGCGCAGCGCGATGTCCATCCGTCACGGTCCTCCGAAGCCCGCCGGGTCGACGGGCGATACGGCGATTTCCTGCAACTGGTCCGACCACACTTGCGCTGGCCGCCTGACGATGTATCCTACCAGTATGGTGCCACACCGCAAGCATGGTAATGAGACACCGCAGGACGTCCGAGGGAGGAAACAATGACTGCCATGCGTACCACGATCTCGAGGCGCGGCTTCATCGTCGCCGGAACCGCCGCGCTGGCGATGCCGGCCTTCATCCGCGATGCGCGCGCGCAGGAGAAATACGTCTGCAAGATCGCCCATACCGAGGGCATCGGCACGCCGATCACCAATGCCTTCGACGCCTGGGCCAAGGTGCTTAACGAGAAGAGCGGCGGACGCATCGACGCCCAGCACTTCCCCGCCGCCCAGCTCGGCGGCCTCGCCGAGGCGCTCGAAGGCAGCCGCATCGGCACCATCCAGGTCACCACGGCGGGACCCGACTCCGAAGAGGCCATCGCCCCCGAGATCGCCGCCTTCGGCGGAGCGCCGGGCTTCATCTACAAGAACGAGGCGCATGTCGACGCCGTCCTGCAGGGCGAGCTCGGCCGGAAATGCTCCGACATCGCCCGCGCCAAGACCGGCGTCGAATTCGTCGCCTATGGCGAGACCGGCTTCCGCCACATCCTGTCCAAGCGCCCCGTCGGCAGCCTCGCCGACCTCGCAGGCCTGAAGATCCGCGTGCCGCAGCTGCGCATCTGGGTCGACTTCTGGTCGCTGCTCGGCGCCGCACCGACGCCGCTGCCCTATTCCGAGCAGTATTCCGCGCTGTCCACCGGCATCATCGACGCCATCGATTCCGACGTCTTCTCGATCGTCGGCTTCAAGTTCCACGAGCAGGCCAAGAACCTGACGCTCACCGGCCACTGGTTCCTGCCCAAGGCCGTGCGCGTCAACGCCGCCTGGCTGGACAGCCTGCCGGAAGACCTGCGCGATCTCGTCCGCACCACCGCGAAGGAGGCCTTCGCCGAGCAGCGCACGGTCAATCGCGCCAACGCCGCCAAGACGCTGGAAGACCTCAAAGGCCTCGGCGTCTCGGTTCAGCAGCTGCCGCCCGAGGAACTCGCCAGGATGGAGGCGCAGACCGCCAAGCTCTTCGACGAGTTCGGGTCCAAGAGCCCCGAGACCGCCGAGATGATCAAGGCCATTCAGGCACTGGGCTGAGACCGGACGCATGTCGATGAATGCCGAGGCCGGCGCCGCACCGGACGGTGCGGCGGCCGACACGTCGCTGGCGGGCTTCGCACGGATCGTCGATCGCGTGCTGGAGGCGCTCTGCGTCGGATTGATGCTGGCGGCGGTCGCCGTCGCCTGCCTCCAAGTGGTGCTGCGCTACGGCTTCAACTCCGGCCTGCCCTGGCCGGAGGAGTTCGCAACCTGGGTCTTCGCCTGGGCCGTCTTCCTCGGCATGGCGGTGGCGACGGGACGGGACGCCCACATCTCCATCGACGTCGTCACCCGCGCGCTGCCCGCCCGGCCACGCCAAATGCTGCTCGTCTTCAACCGCGCCGTCATGGCCGCGGCCAGCATCATGCTCGTCATGCACGGCTCAGACTATGTCAGCCGCGCGATCAGCGCGTCGCCGGCGCTGCAATGGCCGATGAAGTACTTCTTCCTCGCCGTGCCGGTCGGCGGCGCGCTGAACCTGTTCTTCCTGTTCTGGCCGAGGCCCGGGCGCAGTCTTCTGCAGGGTGCAGCCGTCATCGCCGGCGGTCTGGCGCTCTATCTCGCGATCCGCTTCGGCGCCTCCAGCGTCTATGGCGAGAGCGGCAGTGCGATCGTCCTCGTCCTGGTCGGAATCGTCGCCATCGTCATCGGCGTGCCGGTCGCCTTCGCGCTGTCCTTCGGCGCCTTCGCGGCCTTCGCCGCCTTCAACCCCATCCTGCTCGTCACCATCGCGCAGAACATGGGCGCGGCGCTCAACTCCTTCACGCTGCTCGCCATCCCCTTCTTCATACTCGCTGCTGCGGTGATGAACGCCGGCGGCATCACGCCGCGGCTGGTCGACCTCGCCATGCAGCTCGTCGGCCATCTGCGCGGCGGGCTGGGGCAGGCCAACGTCATCACCAACACCATGCTCGCCGGCATCTCGGGATCCTCGACCGCCGACGCCTCGACGATCGCCAAGCTGATGGTGCCGGAAATGGCCAGGCGCGGCTACGGCCGGCCCTTCAGCGCGGCCTTGACCGCGGCCAGCGCCACGCTCGCCAACCTCATCCCCCCGAGCCTCGGCCTCATCATCTACGCCGCGCTCGCCTCGGTGTCGGTCGGCGCGCTGTTCGTCGCCACCATCGTTCCGGGGCTGATGGTCGCCGCCTCCCTGATGCTGGTCGTCTACGGGCTGTCGCGGCTGCGCGGCTATGGCGGCGACATGCCGAAAGCCTCGCTGCGGCAGCGCATGACGTCGCTCGGCCAGGCGGTCCCGGCGCTGATCCTGCCGGTGATCATCGTCGGCGGCGTGCGCTTCGGCATGTTCACCGCCACCGAGGCCGGCGCCATCGCCTTCCTCTACGCGCTTCTGTGCGGCGCCCTGCTCTACCGCAGGCTGACGCCGTCGAACCTCCTGGCGGCGATCCGCGAATCGGTCTTCGACACCGTCGTCATCGTCGTCATCATCGCCGCCGCCGCCCCCTTCGCCTGGGTGCTCGCCTTCGAGCAGGTGCCGCAGAAGATCGCGCAGCAACTGTCGGGGCTCGTCTCCACGCCGGTGCTGCTCATGCTGGCGATCAACCTCTTCCTGCTGGTCGTCGGGCTGTTCATGGAAATGATCGCCTCGCTGGTGATCCTGGTGCCGATCCTCGTGCCGCTGGTGATCGCCGCCGGCGTCGACCCGATCCATTTCGGCATCGTCATCGTCATGAACCTGGTCATCGGCGCCCTCACCCCGCCGCTCGGCGTGCTGGTCTTCACCACCGCCCGCGTCGGCGGCGCCAACCAGACCGAGACGTTCAAGGCGATCGTGCCCTTCATCCTGGCCCTGGTAGGCGTGCTCCTCCTGATCACGTATGTACCCGGCTTCACGCTGCTGCCCGTGCGATGGCTCGGGCCCTGACGGTCGATTATCCGGAGTTCGACGAGTGAAGAAGACGCGCATCGCAATCGTCGGCCTCGGCATGGCGGTCACGCCCCACGCCCGCGGCCTCATGGATCTGTCCGGCGAGATCGAGGTCGTCCACGCCTTCAGCCCGAGCGAGGCCCGCCGCCGGGCGTTTGCGGATCGCTTCCCGTTCCCGACCTGCGACAGCCTCGACACGATCCTCGCCGACGACAGCGTCGAGGCCGTCGCGGTCTTCACCCCCGCCAACACCCATCGCGACATCGGTCTCGCCTGCGCCGCCGCCGGCAAGCATGTGCTGATGGAAAAGCCGCTCGACATCACCACCGCCCGCGCCGTCGAACTGGTGGAGGGGTGCCGGCGGGCCGGCGTCACCATGGGCGTCGTGCTCCAGCACCGCTTCCGCCCGGCCGGCATGAGGCTCGCGCAGATGCTGGCCGACGGCGAGCTCGGCCGCATCGTCGGCTGCTCGACCGCCATCCGGCTGTGGCGGCCGCAGAGCTATTACGACGAGCCGGGCCGCGGCTCCTTCGCCCGCGACGGCGGCGGCGTCCTGATCTCGCAGGGCATCCACACGCTCGACCTGATGCTGTCGCTGGCCGGCCAGGTCGACATGGTCACCGGCTTCGCCACCACGACGCCGGTCCACCGCATGGAAACCGAGGACATGGTCTGCGCGGCCATGCGCTTCGACAACGGCGCCTTCGGCACGGTGGACGCCACCACCGCCGCCTATCCCGGCTTCCTGGAGGAGATCGTCATCACGGGCGAGAAGGGGACGGCGCGGCTCGCCGGCACCGAGCTTCTCGTGCAGCTGCAGGACGGCCGCAGGGTGGCGATCGAGGCCGACCGCAGCGCCGGCGGCACCGGCGCCGACCCGATGGCCTTCCCGCACGACTATCACCGCGCCGTGATGGCCGATTTCGCCGCCGCCCTCCGCGAAGGGCGCCAGCCGAAGGTCACCGGCGAGGAGGCGCTCAAGGTCCACCGCCTGATCGACGCGCTGATCGAGACCGGCCGCACCGGCGCGCCCGCGAAGGTCGCGCGATGAGACGCGGCCTGCGCTTCGCCGCGATCGGCCTCGACCACCGCCACATCTACCATCTCGTCGGCGAGAACATCGCGGCGGGCGCCGAATGCGTCGGCTACTGCCCGCAGAGCAGCGACCCGCGCGTGCTCGACGGCTTTCGCGAGCGCTTCCCGCATCTGCGGTCGGTCGAACGCCAACGGCTGCTGGACGATCCGACGATCGACTTCGTCGTCTGCGCCGCCATCCCCGTCGACCGCGCGGCGATCGCGATGCAGGCGATGCGCGCCGGCAAGGACGTCATGGTCGACAAGCCGGGCGCCGTCACCGACGCGCAGGTCGACGCCATCGAGCGGGTCGCGCGGGAGACCGGCCGCCTCTTCTCCATCTGCTTTTCCGAGCGCTTCGTCGTGAGAGCCTGCGAGACCGCTTCGCGCCTCGTCGCGGAAGGTGCCATCGGCACCGTTGTACAGACGACGGGTCTCGGCCCGCACCGGCTCAACCGGGCGATCCGACCGGACTGGTTCTTCCGGCCCGAAGCCTTCGGCGGCATCCTCACCGACATCGCCTCGCACCAGATCGACCAGTTCCTGCATTTCACCGGCAATGCCGATGCCGGGATCGTGGCGAGCACCGTCGCCAACCACGCCCTGCCCGACGTGCCGGCCTTCGAGGATTTCGGCGAGATCCTGCTGCGCGCCGGCAGCGCCTCCGGCTACATCCGCGTCGACTGGTACACGCCCGACGGCCTGCCGGCCTGGGGCGACGGGCGGCTCTTCCTGCTCGGCACCCGGGGCAGCATCGAGCTCCGCAAATACGTCGACGTCGACGGCCGCCCCGGCGCCGATCATCTCTTCCTGGTCGACGCGGGCGGCGCCCGGCACGTCGACTGCTCGGCCGAGCCGCTGACCTATTTCGCCCGGTTCCAGGACGACGTCCGCGACCGCACCGCGACCGCCCTGCCGCCTGGCCACGCCCTCGCCGTCTCTCGCCTCGCCATCGCCGCGCAGACGACCGCACACCGGCTCGACCGCAGGACCTGACACCAGCGTCTCCGCGCTTCGACCGCGCAAGGCCCCTCTGCCTCTGCCAGTGCCTGCCTCCGCCTCTGCCGTTCCGGGAGCACCTGCAACATAGCAGCGCCGTCATCCTCGGGCTTGTCCCGAGGATCTGTCATGGCGGGCGATTGCACGCTTCTCGACGTCGTACGGAAGCCACGGAAGCGCTTTGCCGGCAAAGGCTGGCAGATCCTCGGGACAAGCCCGAGGATGACGGCGGCGGGACGTGACGGGCAGGCGCCGCCTCCGCATCAGCGCGATTTGCAATCGTCGCTCAGACGATCGCAAGCCGGTTCGCCGGCAGGGCTTGACACCAGCATCTCCGGGCTCCGACCGGGCGAGACACCTTCGCCACCGCCTCCGCCTCTGCCGTTCCGAGGGCACGTTCGATACGGGGCGGGGCGTCATCCTCGGGCTTGTCCCGAGGATCTGCCAGCCGTTGCCAGAGGGGCTGTTCCGAGACTCCCGCGCGATGTCGAGACGCGTACGATCGCCGGCCATGGCAGATCCTCGGGACGAGCCCGAGGATGACGGCGGAGGAGTTGCCACGGCGTTGGAATCCCCGCCGGGCCTCCGCCTCAGCGAGGCCGGCCGCCGCCTTGCGTGGCGATCACCGCGTCGGTGTTGGCGAGCAGGCGCCGGACGGCCTTGCGCGCCGCGTCCGGCCGCTGCAGCCGGATCGTCCGCTCGATCTCCTCGTGCAGGTCCTGCGCATGGCGGATGTCGTTGACCTCGCGCGTGACGAAGACGAACAGGCCTTCGAGCGCCGAATCGATCAGGGCGCCGAGCGGCAGCAGCAGCTCGTTGCCCGCCGCCCGCAGGATCGCCAGGTGGAAGCGCGTGTCGGCGGCGGTCCGCTCGCTCAGCGTCGGCGCCGTGCCCATCTCGCGGCAGGCCTTGCTGATCGCCTCCATCTGGTCGTCGGTCCGCCGGACCGCCGCGAGGGCGGCGGCCTCCGGCTCGATGATGTAGCGGAATTCCTGGACCGTCTTCAGGAAGGCGTGGCGTTCGGGCGAGGCCGCATACCAGGTCAGCACCTCGCGGTCGAGCAGGTTCCAGCGCTCCCGCGGCTCCACCCAGCTGCCGATCTTGGGCCGCGAGGCGAGCAGGTTCTTCGCCATCAGCATCTTGATGGCCTCGCGCACCACCGACCGCCCGACCCCGAACATCTCGGACCATTCCGCCTCGTTGGGCAGGATCGAGCCGGGCGGATAGTCGCCGCGCACGATCCGCTGGCCGATCTCGTTGGCCACGGAAAAATGCACGAAGGTGCCGGCGATGCGCGGCGAGACCGGGCGCGTGACCATCGGCCGGGCGGCGGGCGGCGCGGCCTCGGGAGCCGGCGTCCCGCCCGATCCGCCGTCCTTGCTCTTCCTGCCCGCCACGATGCCCGCCCTCAATGATCGCTTTCGCGATAGGCCCGGATGCGGTCGAACGCAACGGCGAGCACGATGAAACTGCCGACGAACGCGCCCTGCCAGAAGGTGCTGATGCCGAGCAGGATCAGGCTGTTGCGGATCACCTCGATCAGCGCCGCGCCCACGACCGAGCCGAACACGGTGCCGGCCCCGCCGAGCAGGTTCGCCCCGCCGATCACGGTCGCGGCGATCACGGAGAGTTCCATCGACTGGCCGAGATTGGTGGTGACGCCGCCGAGCCAGCCCGCCTCCAGCACGCCGGCGACGCCGGCCATCAGCGCCGAGAACATGTAGACGCTGATCTTGACCCGCGTGACCGCGATGCCCGTCAGCACGGCCGCCCGCTCGTTGGCGCCGATGGCGAAGACATGCGTGCCCCAGCGGGTCCACTTGAGGACCAGTCCCGTCACCACGGCCAGGACGAAGAGCGCGATGACCGGATTGGCGATGCCGAAGGTCGCTCCGCCCCCGAGGAAGAACAGCAGTTTCTCGTCGGGTCCGAACTGGAAGATCATCTTGTTGTTGGAGAGAACCATCGCCGCGCTGCGGGCGATCGACAGCATGCCGAGCGTCACCACGAAGGGCGGGATGCGCAGCGTGGCGATCAGCACCCCGTTGACGAAGCCGACCAGCAGCGAGACCGCGAGCGCGAGCGCCGCGCCGACCGCCAGCGGATATCCCGCGTTCATGGTGATCGCCAGCACCATCGCCGACAGGCACAGCACCGATCCGACCGACAGGTCGATGCCGCCGGAGATGATCACCACCGTCATGCCGAGCGCCACGATGGCCACGAAGGCGAAGTTGCGCGTCACGTTGAACAGGTTCTGCGAGGTCGCGAAGGTGTCGGTCGCCAGTGCCAGCGACACGCAGGCGACGACGGCGGCGAGGAACACCCAGAACGCCTGCTGCGAGAGGAGCCGGCCGAGCCGCGAATGCGTTTCGCGCGCGATCGCGCCGTCGATGCTGGCTGCGGCTGTCATGTCCGTCGTCTCAGGCATGCTCGATCGCTCCGGTGATGAGACCGGTGATCTCCTCGGGCGACGTCGCCGCGGTCGGCTTGTCGGCCACCTTGGTGCCGCGCCGCATCACCACGATGCGGTCGGCGACGGCGAAGACGTCGGGCATGCGGTGGCTGATCAGGACCACCGCGATCCCCTGCCGCTTCAGTTCCCGGATCAGGTTCAGCACCTCGGCCACCTGGCGCACCGAGATCGCCGCCGTCGGCTCGTCCATCAGCACGATGTCGGCGTCGCTCAGCCGCGTGCGCGCGATGGCGACGGCCTGGCGCTGGCCGCCCGACATCGACTTCACCGTGTCGCGCGGCCGCGTCTCCGACTTCAGCTCCTTGAACAGTTCGGCCGCGCGCCGGTTCATCGCACCGTAGTCGAGGATCCGGAACGGCCCGACCGACCGCGTCAGCTCGCGGCCGAGGAACACGTTCACCGCCGCCGTCAGATTGTCGCAGAGCGCGAGGTCCTGGTAGACGATCTCGATGCCGTGCTGGCGCGCGTCGAGCGGCCCGTCGAAGACGATCGGCCGGTCCTTGATGGTGATCCGGCCATGCGTCGGCCGGAAGTTGCCGGCGATGATCTTCACCAGCGTCGACTTGCCGGCGCCGTTGTCCCCCATCAGGCCGAGGATCTCGCCCGGCTGCAGCGACAGCGACACGTCGTTGAGCGCGTGGATCGCGCCGAAATGCTTGGAGATCCCCTCCAGCCGCAGAGCCGTCATGTCCGTTCCTCCCGCCCCACGAGGTAATGGATGGCGCCGCCCTGCGTCAATAGCGGACAAATCCGATTTATCGTATTTATCAGACAAATGCTTGACAAGGCGCCCCGCCCTGTTCTGTATTGCGCGGCGGGAGGAAGCCGATGCTGGTTCTCGTGACTGGAGCGACGGGGAAGGTCGGCCGCGCCTTGATTGCGCGGCTCGGCGCCATGGCGCCGGACGTCAGGGTCCGCGCCCTCTGCCACAACCGCGTGCTGCCGGAGACGGACACGCTGTCCGTGGTCAGGGGCAGCATCGCGGACCGGCAGACCTGCCGCACAGCGCTCGAGGGCGTCACCCACGTCGTCCACCTCGCCACCTGCAAGGAGACGCCGGACGACGTCATGGACGTCACCGTGAAGGGCCTGTTCTGGCTCCTCGAAGCCTTCCGGGAGAGCCCGGCGGCGCAGCGCTTCGTCCTGATCGGCGGCGACGCGGCCGTCGGCCACTTCTTCCACCGCCATCCGCAGCCGATCACCGAGGACGCGCCGCACCGCGCCTATCCCGGCTGCTACGCGCTCTCCAAGGTGCTGGAAGAGGTGATGCTGCAGCAGTACGGCATCCAGTACGGCATCGACTGGTGCTGCCTGCGCGCGCCCTGGATCATGGAGAAGGACGACTTCCGCTGCAGCCTGTCCTTCGGCGACGATCTCTTCGGCGGTCCCGACTGGAAGGAGATGGTCGGCCCCGAGGTCGCCCGCCGCAGCCGCGAGACCGGCGCCGTGCCGCTGCTTCTGGAGGAGGACGGCACGCCGCTGCGCCGCAACTTCGTCCATGTCGACGATCTGGTCGAGGCGATCCTGCTCGCCCTGACGGCGAAGGCGGCGCGCCAGCGCCTCTACAACATCTGCATGGACGAGCCGGTCGACTACGCGAAGGTCGCCGACCATCTGGCGCGGACGCGGGGCCTGCCCGCGACCCAGGTGCGCGGCCCCTATGTCGGCAACTGGATGGACAACAGCCGGGCGAAGGCAGAGCTCGGCTGGCGCCCGGCCTACGACCTCGCTCGACTGATCGATTCCGCCTGGGACTATGCCCGCCCGCCGGAGGAACCGCGGCGGGTCTGGTACCCGGGCTGAAGCCGCGCCGGCAGCGCCGGCACGGATCAACCGAAGACCACTGCACAGACCAAGGGAGGACTGAACACCATGAAGAACACCACATTGCTTCTCGCCGGCGCGGCCGCACTTGCCTTCGCCGGCTCCGCGCTCGCCCAGGACAAGACCCTCGCCATCGTCGTGAAGGGGCTCGACAACCCCTTCTTCGAACAGGTCAATCTCGGCTGCCAGAAGTGGAACGCCGAGAATTCGGGCTCCGCCTACAAGTGCCTCTACACCGGCCCGGCCTCCAGCGCCGACGAGGCCGGCCAGATCCAGGTCGTCGACGACCTCCTGACGCGTCCGGACGTCGTCGCCATCGCCATCTCGCCGTCCAACGCCCCGCTGATGGCGCGCCTGCTGCGCGACCGCGCGCCGAAGATCCCCGTCATGACCATCGACGCCGATCTCGGTGCCGACGACGCGGCCCTGCGCAAGACCTATCTCGGCACCGACAACTACCTGATGGGCGTCAAGTTCGCCGAGCACCTGAAGGCGCTGAAGCCCGACGGCGGCACCGTCTGCCTGCAGCTCGGCAACGTCGCCGCCGACAACATCAACCAGCGCGCCGCCGGCACGCGCGACACGCTGGGCGGCGAAAAGGGCATCGAGCGGCTGGAGGGCCAGGGCGGCTGGACCGAGATCGCCGGCTGCCCGGTCTTCACCAACGACCAGGCCGACCTCGCCAACCAGCAGATGGCCGACACCTTCACGGCCAATCCCGACCTGACGGCCTTCATGCTTATCGGCGGCTGGGCGCAGTTCGCCCCGCAGGCCTATGTCCAGGTCACCGACCATGTGATGGACAAGCTGAAGTCCAAGACGCTCGCCATCGTCGCCGGCGACACGCTGCCGCCCCAGATGGAGGCGCTGAAGGCCGGCCGCAGCCACGTCCAGGTCGGTCAGCGGCCGTTCGAGATGGGCTACCGGGCGCCGACCGTGATGATCGACCTGATCGACGGCAAGCCGGTCGACCCGATCATCTACACCGGCCTCGACGAGTGCACCCAGGCCAACGCCGACAGCTGCATCGGCGGCTAGCGCATGTCTCCCGAAAGTGGGCACCGGTTTCGGGAGAAAGACATGCGCGGAAACAAGGACCTGAAGCGTCCGGAACGAATCTGAAAGATCGCGACACGCTTCACCCCCCTCGGCCCGGCTCCGGCCGGGCCGCTTCCCCTGTCCCGTCGAGCCCCGGCCGCCCATGCGCCCGGGAACGGGACGTCACGTGTTCCAGTCAACGCAGGAGAGAACGATGAGACTCCACACCACGGCCCTGGCGCTGTCGCTCGCGGCGGCGCTCGCCGCCACCGCGGCGGTCGCACAGGAAAAGAAGTCGATGGCCTTCGTGGTCAACGGCGCGTCCGATTTCTGGAAGCTCGCCGAGGCGGGCGTGAAGAAGGCGCAGGCCGAGCTGCCCGGCTACGACCTGCAGTTCAAGTATCCCGAGCAGGCCGCCGCCGCCGTGCAGCAGCGCCTGATGGACGACCTCGTCGCCGCCGGCGTCTCGGCCATCATGGTCAGCGCCGTCGACCCGAAGTCCTCCACCGACGCGCTGAACCGCATCGGCGGCCAGGTGCCCCTGTTCACCACCGATTCCGACGCCCCCGACACCAACCGCATCGCCTATATCGGCTCGTCCAACAGCGATGCCGGCCGGCAGGCCGGCGAGATCGCGCTGAAGGCCCTGCCCGACGGCGGCAAGTGCATCGGCTTCGTCGGCCTGCCCGGCGCCGACAACGCGCGCGAGCGCATCGAGGGCATGAAGGCGGCCATCGCCGGCTCGAAGGTCGAGCTCGTCGACGTGCGCGGCGACGACATCGACATGACGCGGGCCAAGCGCAACGTCGAGGACGCGCTCGCCGCCAATCCCGACATCGACTGCATGGTCGGTTTCTACTCCTACAACCCGCCGCGCATCTACGAGGTGCTGAAGGAATCCGGCAAGCTTGGCGCGGTCACCGTGATCGCCTTCGACGAGGATCCGATCACGCTCGGCGGCGTCCGCGAGGGCTCCATCGCCGGAACGGTCGTCCAGCAGCCCTACGAATGGGGATACCAGGGCATGAAGCTGATGGCGAAGTTCCTCGAGGGCGACAAATCCGGCATTCCCGCCGACGGTCTGGTCATCGTCCCGACCAGGATCATCGACAAGGGCAATGTCGACGCGTTCGAGGCCGAGCTGAAGTCCAGGATCAGCGGCTGACGGTCTCGAGCCGGCAGGCCGGCCTGCACGAACCTCCCGCCGGCCTGCCTGGCACCCGAAGAACACCGAGCCAGCCACGCGCCACGCCATGCCGACACCCCTTCTCGCGATGACGGGCATCTCCCGGACCTATCCCGGCGTCCGGGCGCTCGACGACGTCAGCCTGTCCGTCATGCCGGGCGAAGTCCTCGGCATCGTCGGCGAGAACGGCGCCGGCAAGTCGACTTTGATGAAGATCCTCGGCGGCGTCATCGCCCCGACCTCCGGAACCATCACCATCGACGGGAAGGACCTGCCCGCCCTGACAGTCGCGCAGTCGATGGCGGCGGGGATCGCCTTCGTCCACCAGGAACTCAACCTCTTCGACAATCTCGGCGTCGGCGCCAACGTCTTCATCGGCCGCGAACCCCTGAAGGCCGGCCCGCTGCGCCTCGTCGACGAAGGCGAACTCGAGCGTCGCACGGCGCCGCTGCTCGCCCAGCTCGGCGCCGATTTCGATGCCGCCGCGCCGGTCGCGCACCTGTCGCTGGCACAGCGCCAGCTCGTCGAGATCGCCAAGGCGCTGTCGCTGAAGGCCCGTCTCGTCATCATGGACGAGCCGACATCGAGCCTGACCTCGACCGAGACCGGGCGGCTGCTCGCCGCGATCGCCCGCCTGAAGGCCGACGGCGTCGCCGTCATCCTCATCACCCACCGCCTGGCCGAAATCGAGCATGCGGCCGACCGGGTCGTCGTGCTGCGCGACGGCCGGTGCGTCGCCGGGCTCGCCAAGGCCGAGGTCGCCGCGCCGGCCATGATCCGCCACATGATCGGCCGCGGCCTCGACGCCGTCTATCGTCCGCCCG
>Ga0208243_1000763_pt1 | contig 14357 bp, 7 predicted proteins | sample Subbio2Aug_QV12A_FD_184826 | JGI IMG/M metagenome (GOLD analysis project Ga0208243, IMG submission 184826) | Serpentinite rock and fluid subsurface biosphere microbial communities from McLaughlin Reserve, California, USA - CR12Aug_QV12A (SPAdes) | ecosystem: Environmental > Terrestrial > Deep...
TCGCGTCGAAGCGATCCGTGCGCAGATCGAAACCACCACCAGCGATTACGACCGTGAAAAGCTGCAAGAACGCCTTGCCAAGCTTGCTGGCGGCGTTGCCGTGATCAAGGTTGGCGGTGCGACCGAAGTCGAAGTGAAGGAGCGCAAGGACCGCGTTGACGACGCCCTGCACGCCACCCGCGCCGCGGTGGAAGAAGGCATCGTCCCCGGTGGCGGCACCGCGCTGCTCTATGCGACCAAGGCCCTCGAAGGCATGAAGGGCGCGAACGACGACCAGACCAAGGGCATCGACATCGTGCGCCGCGCGATCATGGCCCCGGTGCGCCAGATCGCCACGAACGCCGGCCATGACGGCGCGGTCGTTTCGGGCAACCTGCTGCGCGAAGGTGACGAGTCGATGGGCTTCAACGCCGCGACCGACACCTATGAAAACCTGAAGGCCGCCGGCGTGATCGACCCGACCAAGGTCGTGCGCACCGCGCTGCAGGACGCCGCCTCGGTTGCTGGTCTGCTGATCACCACCGAAGCCGCGATTGCAGAGCGTCCGGAAGACAAGCCCGCGATGCCCCCGATGGGTGGCGGCATGGGCGGCATGGGTGATATGGGCTTCTAAGCCATATTGCCGTCTATTCAGACACTTGCACGAAAATTGGGCCGGGGGAGCAATCCTCCGGCCCTTTTTCTTGGCCTTTTTCCGCCACGATAAAGGTTAACCAAGGTTATTCCGTTGCCCGCACCGGCGGGGCGGTTCGTCGCGCGGCGGATTGAGCGGGGACTCGGCGGCGTTAGACAAATCGCAAACATATCAGGGTTAATGCATAGCTTGTGAAAACGGGTCTTATCTCCAAGCTGATAACCGGGCTGGCATTTGCCGGTGCGCTGGCCGTGCCTGCGGCCGCGCGGGCGAACGGCGATGCGCTTGAGCTGGATTTCGACCGGGTGCTGGGTAGCCAGCCGCGCGCGCCGCGCGACGTTCCCGCCCCCACGCAGCCCTTCGTTCCCGCCACGCCCGCGCCAAACGTCTATACGGGCGGACTGGAAGCGCAGTTGGCCGGCCTTGCCAGCGCGGAGCGCGGGCGGATCGGCGTGGCCGCGCTTGACCTCGCGACCGGGCGGACCGTCTCGGTGCTGGGGGATCAACCGTTTCCCATGGCCAGCACCAGCAAGATCGCGGTGGTCGCCACGTTCCTTGACGGCGTCGATCAGGGCCGCTGGAAGCTGACCGACCGCTTCCCGCTGATGATCCCGCAAGGATCGCGCAAGTTTTCCTCCACCGTCGCGCCGGTCCGGCCCGGTGCGATGATTTCGGCCCACGGGCTGATCGAACTGGCGATCACCCGCAGCGACAACCCCGCCACCGATGCCCTGCTGGCCGTGGTCGGAGGTCCGCAGGCGGTCAATCGCTGGCTGCGCAAGGCCGGGATTTCGGGCATGCGGATGGACCGCGACATCGCCACGCTGGTGCGCGATGATGGCGAACACAATCCCGCCACGACGATCGACCAGCGCGACAGCGCCACCCCGCTGGCCATGGTGGAACTGCTGGGCGGGCTATATCAGGGCCAGTGGCTCAGCCCGCAGAGCCGCAATGTGCTGCTGGGTGCGATGGGCCGCACCGTCACCGGCAAGCGGCGCCTGCGCGCGCAGCTGCCCGCCGGAGCAGACATCGCGCACAAGACCGGCACGCTGTTCAACACGTCCAGCGATGTCGGGATCATCCAGACCCCGGATGGCCGCGCGATTGCCATTGCGGTCTATGCCACCGGGCAGGGCGGCAAGCCCCAGCGCGACGCCCGCATCGCCACTATCGCCCGCGTCGTCTATGACGGCTACCAGACCGAAGCCTCCAGCGTCCGCCGCACCGCTTCGCGCTGATTTTCCCGATTTCCAAACGCAAAGGGCGGCGCCTTCGCTGTGAAGGCACCGCCCTGTTGACGTGGCTGGTTCGCGCTTATTCGGCGTCGTAACCCAGCAGATCGCCCGGCTGGCAATCCAGTTCGCGGCAGATCGCCTCAAGGGTCGAAAAGCGCACGGCCTTGGCCTTGCCGGTCTTGAGGATTGAAAGGTTGGCGAGGGTGATGTCCACCTTTTCCGCCAGTTCGGTCAGCGTCATGCGGCGCTGGTAGAGCAGCTCGTCGAGCTTGACGGAAATTGGCATCACACGGTCCCTTCCAGGTCAGAGCGCATCCGCGCGCCTTCGCGGAACACGCGGGCCAGGATGAACAGCACCAGGGCCAAAAGCACTCCGCCCAGCGAGAGGCCGAAATCGGACGTTGCATCCTTGACCGTTGCGGCGAGCCACTGGCCGATGCCGCCAACCGGGATGGACAGCGCCTCGATGGCCACCGTCAGCCAGCCCATGTGGGCGAGGCGGTCGGCGTTTTCGGGGGCAAAGGGATCGCCCATGCCAACGCTGTCGATCACGCGGCGCAGATCGCGCAGCCAGTGATAGGCGATGCTGGCCATGATCGCGACCAGGATCAGGATCGCCTGGATGGCGGCGGTGGTCTGCCAGTCGAGCGTCTTGCCGGTTTCGGCGGCGAGTTCCTTGAGAATCGCTTCCTGCCCGACAATCATGACGGGCAGCAGCACAACCATCAGTGTGCCGACAATGATGGCAAGGACCATGGCGATCACGATCAGGATGCGCGCGGCGGTCAGCAGGGGGTCGCGGGGAGAGGCGGTCATGGCTTCAGGCTCCTTCCGAGGGGGCGGTTTAGGCGAGCGGGGCGACCAGCACCGCCGCGGGGGCCGGACGGGACAGGTTCAGGGCGGCGGGCGTCAGGGTCGGCACCCACAGCGCAAGGACTGCGGCGGCGGCCAGAACCAGGGCGAGGGGGCTGCGGGAATGGGTCATTGATCGTTCTCCGATGTCTTCAATATCGATATTCAATAATTCGAGTCGGGTTTATCGTCAATCAATAATATTGAAAAACGATATCGTGCTGATCGTTTTGCGGAAAGTGCGCGCGCGCCTGCCGGGTGGGGCGCGGTTTGACACGGCCGGGGCGCTGGCCTATAGGCGCCCTTCGCTCGGCGCTTCGAGCAAGTGCGGCCCATGCGCAGGGGCCGTGCCGGGAAGGAAGCGATCCGGGTATCCAACTGACGCGAAGGCTGCTGGCAGCGGCTACCCTGTGGGGTGCCATTTGCCGTGCGGCCTTTTCGCGTTTGCTGGTGCCATCCCTGCGTGTGGCAACGATATTTTCCGCCGGTTTTCCGGCACATAGCGAAGAGGCAATACCCTCATGGCGAGCAATGCTCTCACTCCGGTCAAGGCGGGTGGCCGCGCTTCCACGAAGAAGCGCATCCGCAAGATCTTTGGCGACATCCACGAAGTGGTGAAGATGCCGAACCTCATCGAGGTTCAGCGCGAATCGTATGAGCAGTTCCTGCGCTCCGATCCGTCGACCGGCTATGTCTCCGGCCTGGAAAAGACCCTGCGCTCGGTCTTCCCGGTGCGCGACTTCGCCGGCACCAGCGAACTGGACTTCGTTCACTACGAGCTGGAAGACCCCAAGTACGACGTGACGGAATGCCGCCAGCGCGGGATCACCTATGCCGCGCCGATGAAGGTCACGCTGCGCCTGATCGTGTTCGAAGTGGACGCCGAAACCGAAACCCGTTCCGTGCTGGATATCAAGGAGCAGGACGTCTACATGGGCGATATGCCCCTGATGACGGAGAACGGCACGTTCTTCATCAACGGGACCGAGCGCGTCATCGTTTCGCAGATGCACCGTTCGCCGGGCGTCCTGTTCGACCATGACCGGGGCAAGACCCACTCGTCGGGCAAGTACCTGTTCGCCGCGCGCGTGATTCCCTATCGCGGCTCGTGGCTGGACTTCGAATTCGATGCCAAGGACATCGTCAACGTCCGTATCGACCGCAAGCGCAAGCTGCCGGTCACCGCGCTGCTGCACGCGCTGGGCCTCGATGACGAACAGATCCTGGGCCACTTCTACCAGACCGTCACCTGGAAGCGCGGTTCGGGCGGCTGGTGCCTGCCCTATGTCGCCGAACAGTGGCGCGGCCAGAAGCCGACGTTCGACATCGTCGATGCCAAGTCGGGCGAAGTGATCTTCGCCGCCGGCACCAAGATCAGCCCGCGCGCCGCCAACAAGGCGGAAAAGGATGGCCTGGCCGAACTGCTGATCCCGACCGAGGAAATCTTCGGTCGCTATTCCGCGCGCGACCTGATCAATGAATCGACCGGCCGCATCTACATCGAGGCTGGCGACGAAGTGACGCCGGAAAACCTCGACGCGCTGGACAAGGCCGGGATCGATCAGATCGAACTGCTCGACATCGACCACGTCAACACCGGTCCGTGGATCCGCAACACCCTGAAGGCCGACAAGGCTCCGGACCGCGATCACGCGCTGGCCGACATCTACCGCGTTATGCGCCCCGGCGAACCGCCGACGCGCGAAACCGCCGAAGCGCTGTTCGACGGCCTGTTCTTCGATCCGGACCGCTATGACCTGTCGGCGGTGGGCCGCGTGAAGCTGAACATGCGCCTGGCGCTGGAATGCGAAGACACCGTCACCACCCTGCGCACCGAGGACATCCTCGCGGTCGTCAAGGAACTGGTGAACCTGAAGGACGGCAAGGGCGAAGTCGACGACATCGACAACCTCGGCAACCGCCGCGTCCGTTCGGTCGGCGAACTGCTGGAAAACCAGTACCGCGTCGGCCTGCTGCGCATGGAACGCGCGGTCAAGGAACGCATGAGCAGTGTCGACGTGTCGACCGTCATGCCGAACGACCTGATCAACGCCAAGCCGGCGGTGGCCGCGGTGCGTGAATTCTTCGGCTCGTCGCAGCTGTCGCAGTTCATGGACCAGACCAACCCGCTGTCGGAAGTGACCCACAAGCGCCGCGTTTCGGCACTTGGGCCGGGCGGTCTGACCCGTGAGCGCGCGGGCTTCGAAGTCCGCGACGTTCACCCGACCCACTATGGCCGCATCTGCCCGATTGAAACGCCGGAAGGCCCGAACATCGGTCTGATCAACTCGCTGTCGACCTTCGCCCGCGTCAACAAGTACGGCTTCATCGAAACCCCGTACCGCAAGGTGATCGACGGCAAGGTGACCGGCGAGGTCGTCTATCTGTCGGCGATGGAAGAATCGAAGCACACCGTGGCGCAGGCTTCGGCCGAACTGAACGCCGACGGCAGCTTCGTGGAAGAACTCGTCTCGGCCCGTGAAGCCGGCGAATTCGTGATGGCCCCGCGCGCCACCGTCACGCTGATGGACGTTTCGCCCAAGCAGTTGGTCTCGGTCGCCGCTTCGCTCATTCCGTTCCTGGAAAACGACGACGCCAACCGCGCGCTGATGGGCTCGAACATGCAGCGTCAGGCCGTGCCGCTGGTGCGCGCCGAAGCGCCGTTCGTCGGCACCGGCATGGAAGAAACCGTGGCGCGCGATTCGGGCGCCGCGATTTCGGCCCTGCGCAGCGGGATCGTCGACCAGGTCGACGCGACCCGTATCGTGATCCGCGCCAGCGGGGACATCGAAGCCGGGCAGTCGGGCGTGGACATCTACACCCTGCAGAAGTTCCAGCGCTCCAACCAGTCGACCTGCATCAACCAGCGTCCGCTGGTGAAGGTGGGCGACCTGGTCGAAGCCGGTGACATCCTGGCCGACGGCCCCTCGACCGAGCTGGGCGAACTGGCGCTGGGCCGCAACGTGCTCGTCGCGTTCATGCCCTGGAACGGCTACAACTACGAAGACTCGATCCTGATCAGCGAACGCATCGTCAAGGACGACGTGTTCACCTCGATCCATATCGAGGAATTCGAAGTCATGGCCCGCGATACCAAGCTGGGGCCGGAAGACATCACCCGCGACATCCCCAACGTCGGCGAGGAAGCCCTGCGCAACCTCGACGAGGCGGGCATCGTCTACATCGGCGCGGAAGTGCATCCGGGCGACATCCTGGTCGGCAAGATCACCCCGAAGGGTGAATCGCCGATGACCCCGGAAGAAAAGCTGCTGCGCGCGATCTTCGGTGAAAAGGCCAGCGACGTGCGCGACACTTCGCTGCGTCTGCCTCCGGGCGTGTCGGGCACGATCGTCGACGTGCGCGTGTTCAACCGTCACGGCATCGAAATCGATGACCGTACCCGCGCGATCCAGAACGAGGAAATCGAACGCCTCGCCAAGGACCGTGAAGACGAACGCGGCATTCTGAACCGTGCGACCTACAACCGCCTGCGCGACATGCTGGTGGGCCAGGTCGCCGCGGCCGCCCCGAAGGGCTTCAAGAAGGGCGATACGATCTCGGAAGAGAACCTCGCCGAAGTCGAGAAGCACGAATGGTGGAAGTTCGCCGTGGCCGACGACAAGGTCCAGGGCCAGCTGGAAGCGGTGAAGGCGCAGTACGACGCTACCGTCAAGGCGATCCAGGAGAAGTTCGAAGACCGCAAGGAAAAGCTGGAGCGCGGCGACGAGCTGGCGCCGGGCGTGCTGAAGATGGTCAAGGTCTTCGTCGCGGTGAAGCGCAAGCTGCAGCCGGGCGACAAGATGGCCGGCCGTCACGGCAACAAGGGCATCATCAGCCGCATCCTGCCGCAGGAAGACATGCCCTTCCTGGAAGACGGCACCCCGGTCGATTTCGTGCTGAACCCCCTGGGCGTGCCTTCGCGCATGAACGTCGGGCAGATCTTCGAAACCCATCTGGGCTGGGCCGCACGCGGCCTGGGCAAGAAGGTCGGCGCGGCGCTGGATGCGTGGCGTGAAGCCAACCCGAACCCTGAAGCGGGCGCTCCGCCCGAAGCGGTGCGTGAAGTGCTGGCCGATATCTATGGCGAAAACTACGCCGCCGATATCGCCGCGCGCACGCCGGAACAGGTGGTCGAACTGGCCGAACACGTCCGCGCGGGCGTGCCGATGGGCTCGCCGGTGTTCGACGGTGCGGTGGAAGCTGACGTGTCGGCGATGCTGCGCAAGGCTGGGCTGGACGAAAGCGGGCAGGTCACCCTGTTCGACGGTCGTACCGGTGAAGCTTTCGACCGCAAGGTCACCGTGGGCTACAAGTACGTGCTGAAGCTGCACCACCTGGTCGACGACAAGATCCACGCGCGTTCGATCGGGCCGTACAGCCTCGTCACCCAGCAGCCGCTGGGCGGCAAGGCCCAGTTCGGTGGCCAGCGCTTCGGGGAAATGGAAGTCTGGGCGCTCCAGGCTTACGGCGCCGCCTATACGCTGCAGGAAATGCTGACGGTGAAGTCGGACGACGTGGTCGGCCGCACCAAGGTCTACGAAGCGATCGTCAAGGGCGACGACACCTTCGAAGCCGGCATTCCGGAAAGCTTCAACGTGCTCGTGAAGGAAATGCGCAGCCTCGGCCTCAACGTCGAGCTGTCCAGCCTGACCGACGAGGACGATGGCGACGATTACGCGGAGGCCGCGGAGTAAGCTGGCCGGGCGGCCCCATCGGGTCGCCCGCCGCTACCCCGCCCAGGATATTCACCCTTCAAGGGACTGAACCATGAACGATCTTACCAAGTTCACCAACCAGATGGCGAAGCCGGAAACCTTCGACCAGATCCAGATCGGCCTCGCCTCGCCGGAACGCATCCGCTCGTGGTCGTTCGGCGAAATCAAGAAGCCGGAAACGATCAACTACCGCACGTTCAAGCCGGAACGCGACGGCCTGTTCTGCGCCCGCATCTTCGGCCCGGTGAAGGACTACGAGTGCCTGTGCGGCAAGTACAAGCGCATGAAGTACAAGGGCGTCGTCTGCGAAAAGTGCGGCGTCGAAGTGACCGTGACCAAGGTCCGTCGCGAGCGCATGGGCCACATCGAACTGGCCGCGCCGGTCGCGCACATCTGGTTCCTGAAGTCGCTCCCCAGCCGCATCGGCCTGCTGCTCGACATGCAGCTCAAGCAGCTGGAACGCATCCTCTACTTCGAAAGCTACGTGGTGATCGAGCCGGGCCTCACCCCGCTTGAAAAGTACCAGCTGCTGACCGAAGACGAGCTGTACGAATACCAGGACGAGTATGGCGAAGACGCCTTCTCGGCCGGGATCGGCGCCGAGGCCGTCAAGCACATGCTGATGAACCTCGACCTGGTGCAGGAAAAGGAAGACCTGCTCAAGGAACTGGCCGAAACCAAGTCGGAACTGAAGCCGAAGAAGATCATCAAGCGCCTGAAGGTGGTGGAATCGTTCATCGATTCCGGCAACCGCCCGGAATGGATGATCCTGGATGTCGTGCCGGTCATCCCGCCCGAACTGCGCCCGCTGGTGCCGCTGGACGGTGGCCGCTTCGCGACTTCGGACCTCAACGACCTGTATCGCCGCGTCATCAACCGTAACAACCGCCTGAAGCGCCTGATCGAGCTGCGCGCGCCGGACATCATCGTCCGCAACGAAAAGCGCATGCTGCAGGAAGCCGTTGACGCGCTGTTCGACAACGGCCGCCGCGGCCGCGTGATCACCGGCGCCAACAAGCGTCCGCTGAAGTCGCTGTCTGACATGCTCAAGGGCAAGCAGGGCCGCTTCCGCCAGAACCTGCTCGGCAAGCGCGTCGACTATTCGGGCCGTTCGGTCATCGTGACCGGTCCGGAACTGAAGCTGCACCAGTGCGGCCTGCCCAAGAAGATGGCGCTCGAACTGTTTAAGCCGTTCATCTACGCGCGCCTCGACGCCAAGGGTCTGTCGATGACCCTGAAGCAGGCCAAGAAGTGGGTCGAAAAGGAACGCAAGGAAGTCTGGGACATCCTGGACGAAGTGATCCGCGAACACCCGGTCATGCTGAACCGCGCGCCGACGCTGCACCGTCTGGGCATCCAGGCGTTCGAACCCGTGCTGATCGAAGGCAAGGCGATCCAGCTGCACCCGCTCGTCTGCTCGGCCTTCAACGCCGACTTCGACGGTGACCAGATGGCCGTCCACGTGCCGCTCTCGCTGGAAGCCCAGCTGGAAGCGCGCGTGCTGATGATGTCGACCAACAACATCCTCAGCCCCGCAAACGGCAAGCCGATCATCGTGCCGTCACAGGACATGGTGCTGGGTCTGTACTACCTGTCGATGGACCGCGAAGGCGAGCCGGGCGCTGGCATGATGTTCTCGGACATGGCCGAAGTGCACCAGGCGCTGGAAGTGGGCGCGGTGACGCTGCACTCCAAGATCATCGCCCGCGTTCCGCAAACCGACGAGCAGGGCAACACCTATCAGAAGCGGTTCGAAACCACGCCGGGCCGCATGCTGATCGGCGAATGCCTGCCCAAGAGCCACACGGTGCCGTTCGATGTCGTCAACCGCCTGCTGACCAAGAAGGAAATCGGCGACGTCATCGACCAGGTCTATCGCCACACCGGCCAGAAGGACACGGTGCTGTTCGCCGACGCCATCATGGCGCTGGGCTTCCGCCACGCGTTCAAGGCGGGGATCTCGTTCGGCAAGGACGACATGATCATCCCCGACAGCAAGGATGCGCTGGTCGAGGAAACCAAGGCGCTGGTGGCTGACTACGAACAGCAGTACCAGGACGGTCTGATCACCCAGCAGGAAAAGTACAACAAGGTGATCGACGCCTGGAGCCGTTGCGGCGACCAGGTTGCGAACGCCATGATGGAAGAGATCAAGGCCAGCCCGGTCGACGCGGAAACGGGTCGTCAGAAGCCGATCAACTCGATCTACATGATGTCGCACTCCGGTGCGCGTGGTTCGCCGACCCAGATGAAGCAGCTGGCCGGGATGCGCGGGCTGATGGCCAAGCCTTCGGGCGAAATCATCGAGACCCCGATCATCTCGAACTTCAAGGAAGGTCTGACCGTTCTTGAATACTTCAACTCGACCCACGGCGCCCGCAAGGGCCTCGCGGACACCGCGCTGAAGACCGCCAACTCGGGCTACCTGACCCGCCGTCTGGTCGACGTGTCGCAGGACTGCGTGGTCGTGATCGACGATTGCGGCACCGAACGGGCGCTGGAAATGCGCGCGATCGTGCAGGGCGGTTCGACCATCGCCTCGCTGGGTGAGCGCATCCTGGGCCGTACCCTGGCCGAAGACATTGCCGACAAGGACGGCAACGTCATTGCCGCCAAGGGCACGCTGCTTGACGAAGCCGCCGTGGCCGCGATCGAGGCCACCGGCATCCAGGCCGCGCGCATCCGCTCGCCGCTGATCTGCGAAGCCCAGCAGGGCGTGTGCGGCACGTGCTATGGCCGCGACCTCGCGCGCGGTACGCCGGTCAACATCGGTGAAGCGGTCGGCGTCATCGCCGCCCAGTCGATCGGTGAACCGGGCACCCAGCTGACCATGCGTACCTTCCACATTGGTGGTGCGGCGCAGGTCAACGAACAGTCGCACCTCGAAGCGATGTGCGATGGCACGGTCCAGTACCGTGACATCCCGACCATCGTCGACAAGCGTGGCCGCCGCCTCTCCCTCGCCCGCAACGGCGAAGTGGTGGTGATGGATACCGAAGGGCGTGAACGCGCGATCCACCGCGTGCCCTATGGTACCCACCTGCTGCACGAAGACGGTGCGATCATCGCCGAAGGCGATCGCCTGGCCGAGTGGGACCCGTTCACTCTGCCGGTGATCACCGAAAAGCCGGGCGTGGTGAAGTATCAGGACCTGATCGACGGCAAGACCCTGACCGAAGTGACCGACGAAGCGACCGGCATGAGCAGCCGCGTCGTGACGGAAAACCGGTCGACCGGCCGCGCCAAGAAGGAAGACCTGCGTCCGCGCCTGACCCTGCTCGACGATGCATCGGGCGAGGCCGCGCGCTACATGCTGGCGCCAGGCACCACCCTGTCGGTCGAGGACGGCCAGGCGGTCGAAGCGGGCGACATCCTTGCCCGTGCCAGCCGCGAAGCCGCCAAGACCCGCGACATCACCGGCGGTCTGCCGCGCGTTGCCGAACTGTTCGAAGCCCGCAAGCCGAAGGACAATTCGATCATCGCCAAGGTTTCCGGCCGGATCGAGTTCGTTCGCGACTACAAGGCCAAGCGCAAGATCGCGATCATTCCGGAAGAGGGTGAACCGATCGAGTACCTGATCCCCAAGAGCCGCGTCATCGACGTGCAGGAAGGGGACTGGGTCAAGAAGGGCGACAACCTGATTTCCGGTTCGCCTGATCCGCATGACATCCTTGAAGTCATGGGCGTCGAAGCGCTGGCGGAATACCTCGTGGCGGAAATCCAGGAAGTGTATCGCTTGCAGGGCGTGAAGATCAACGACAAGCACATCGAGGTGATCGTTCGCCAGATGCTGCAGAAGGTCGAGATCACCAACGGTGGCGACACCACCCTGCTGCCGGGCGAACAGGTCGACCTGGAGGAAATGAACGAAGTCAACGCCAAGCTGGCCCCCGGCCAGGCTCCGGCGGAAGGCAAGCCGGTGCTGCTGGGCATCACCAAGGCTTCGCTGCAGACCCGTTCGTTCATCTCGGCCGCTTCGTTCCAGGAAACCACCCGCGTGCTGACGCAGGCGGCGGTCGAAGGAAAGAAGGACTCGCTGATCGGTCTGAAGGAAAACGTCATCGTCGGCCGTCTCATCCCCGCCGGTACCGGTGCGGGCATGAACCGCCTGCGCGTGGCCGCTTCCAGCCGCGATGCCGCGCTGCGCGCGTCGTATCGCAAGCTGCAGGAAAGCCTGATCGCGCCCGACAGCGCGGCGGAAGAACACGCCGCCGAATTGGCGCAGGGTCCGGAAGCGGCGATCGGTGACGATCCGCTGGCGCTGGTCGAAGGTGAAACCCACGGCCTCGACGCCGACGCGGGCGACTACCTGAACCCCGAAGCCGCGGACGGCGACGAAGCCTAAGCTTCACCGCCGCCGACAGGCGCACAAACAAAGGCCCCGCCGGAGTGATCCGGCGGGGCTTTTTGCTGGTCAATGCCGCCGACGGCGAGTGGCCGGGCCGATGCGCCGGGGGCGTTACTTGGCCGATTGGTCGTGGAATTCAGCCACCGCGCGCGAGACGGACTGCATCATTTCCATGCGCGGCTTGTAGTCCTGGGTGGTGCGGGCGATCATCACGGCCACGCCATAGAACGCGCCGTCGGGCGATTGCAGGATGCCAACGTCGTTGTATCCGGTCGTGACCTTGCCCAGCTCCTGCCCGGTGCCGGTCTTGTGATAGACCTTCCAGCCGGCGGGGACGCCCGCCTTCAGCCGCATTGGGCCGCTACGGGTGCGCGACAGGATGTCGACCATCACCGTGGTCGTTTCCGGTGCCAGCAACTGTCCGCTGGCCAGCCGCGCCATGGCCCGCGCAATCGCGGCCGGACTGGCGCCGTCCAGCGGATCGGCAACGTAGCGGTCCAGCGCGGCCTGCCGCACATCCTTGGGCAGGCGCGCGCGGGCCTGTTCGAAATTGCGGCCCAGCGCCATGTCCTGCGACCAGGTCAGGCCCGCGACCTGGCTTTGCAGCAGGCGCTCACCGGGGCCAAAGCGGATTTCGCTGATGCCCTTTTCGCGCAGCACCTTGCGCACGACGTTGGGGCCGCCCACCGTCCACAGCAGCCGGTCGTTGGCGGTATTGTCGGACTGTGAAAGGGCCGCCGACATCAGCGAGTGCACGGAACGGACCGCTCGGCCCTTTTCCAGCACCTCACCGCGCAGTGGCTGGTTGAACAGCGTCAGGTCGGTAGGCTGGATCAAGACATCGCGCTGCAAGTCGAGTTGTCCGCGCTCCACCGCGTCGAGCACGGCCAGCGACACCCACAGCTTGGACACGCTCTGCTGCGGGAACAATTCGTGCGCGCGCGCGCCGACTTCCCACTTGCACCCGGCCTTGACCACCGCGATGCCCACCTTGCCGTCAAAGCTGCGGGCGATTTCCTCGATCCGGCGCTGGAGCGGGGCGGGGGCGGCGCGGCAATCGGCCTGGAATTCCGGCACGGCGGCGCGGGCGGGCAGCACGGCCGATGCGGCCAGGGTCTGCCCCAGCTTGCTGTCCGACTGGCTGAACAGGCTGCCCATGCCCAGCGCGCCAAGGCCCAGTGCTGCCAGCACGCCCAGCCGGCGCAGGCCGCGACGCGGCTGGTGGCCAAGCGTGGCGCTCAAGGGAACGGGGCGGTCGCGGTGCAGACGGGTGGACATGATCTGACGCGGAATCTAGGCCCGATCCGTCCCGGCTGCAACAGCGGCACCTTACGCGCCTGTAGATTCTTACAGGTCGCTCCCGGTCAGGCGTAGGCCATCCGCTCCAGCGCGCCGAAGCAATCGAGCGCACCCGGATCGCCGAACGGGGAAAGCTGGCTGACGAACACGCCGCCCACGCCCTTGACCGGATCGATCCAGTAATAGGAATTGAAGATCCCCGCCCAGGCGAGGCTGCCGGGGCTGCGCCCGTTCGGGCCGGGTTCGGGATTGATCAGGAAGCCCAGCCCCCAGCCGGTGTGCTGATCGGGGAACGTGTCATAGGGCTGGGCAATGTCGGGCATCGCCGTGCCCATATAGCCCGCACGCAGCGGCGCGACGTGGTTCTGGCCCATCTCGGCCACGGTTTCGGCCTTCAGTACGCGCGCGCCATCCAGTTCGCCGCCGTTCAGCAGCATTCGCACGAACCGGGCATAGTCCGGCGCGGTGGAAGTGCCGCCACCGCCGCCGCCGTCGAATTCCCCCCCGCCGATGTACAGCGGGATCGGGCTGAGCGCGCCATCGGGGGTGCGGATGTGCACCTTGGCCGCTTGATCCGGCAGGGAGGGGCGGAACGCGGTGTCCTTCATCCCCAGCGGTTCGAACAGGTTGGCGGTGAGGTAATCGTTCAGCCGTTCACCCGTCACCGCTTCGATCGCCAGACCCGCCCAGTCGGTCGAAACGCCGTATTCCCAACGCTCGCCCGGATCGAACATCAGCGGCATGCGGATCGTGTCGAGCGTGCCCGCCTTGGGCATTCCGCGCGCAGCATAGACCTGCAGCACTTCGGGGTGGATGAACGAATAGCCGAAGCCCGCCGTGTGGGTCAGCAGGTGGCGCAGCGTGACGGGCCGCCTGGCCGGGCGGGTCTGCGGCTGGCCATCCGCGCCGAACCCTTCCAGCACTTGCGGGTTGGCGAGTTCAGGCAGCACTTTGCCGATGTCTTCGTCAAGGCTCAGCCGTCCCTTCTCGACCAGTTGCATCGCCCCCACCGAAACCAGCGCCTTGGTCATCGAGGCGATCTGCGCCAGCGTGTCCACCGCCATCGGCGCACCGCTGGCCACATCCGCCACCCCCAGCGCGCGCGAATAGCGCACGCCGTCGCGGTCCACGATCATGCCCACGGCCCCCGGAATATTCGCGGCGGCAAAGGCGGCTTCAAACTGGCTGTCATCGATCATGGGGCGCAGGCTAGCGAGCGATGCGCCGAAGGGGAAGCGGGATTGATGCACGCGCCTGCCGCGCGTAGGGGA
>Ga0208243_1000768_pt1 | contig 14296 bp, 16 predicted proteins | sample Subbio2Aug_QV12A_FD_184826 | JGI IMG/M metagenome (GOLD analysis project Ga0208243, IMG submission 184826) | Serpentinite rock and fluid subsurface biosphere microbial communities from McLaughlin Reserve, California, USA - CR12Aug_QV12A (SPAdes) | ecosystem: Environmental > Terrestrial > Deep...
TTCCTCTTCAGCAATGGTATTAAAAAAGGCTTCCTGTTCTTGGTAAAACCTTTGGGAGACAGGATTAGTGAAGGCATGGTAATTATTAGGTGTGTTATAAGGACTCAAGGGACTTGTATAATAGGGTTTATTATAATTATATCCTCTAAAATTCGTCACTAAGCTATGTGCAAAGGGCGTGAAATGCGAGAAAAATTCATAGCGAATAATGCTCCAAAAAATATGCTCATTTAAGTCAGGCATATCCTCCGATGAAATACCCAGTTCATTTGCAAAACCCTCAAGGGAATAAGGGTAATTCTCTATTATAGCCCGTGTTTCTTTCCCCAGAGCTCTTATATCCACACCTAATCTTCTTTCTGCTACTCCAAAATATGGAAAGGTGTCTTCCATTGTTTGCATCATGTAATCAAAATCATATAAAAAGTCTTCGATTGTAAGTTGTTCATCGGAGTTTTCGATTGTCAGCTGTTTACCGGTGTTTCTACATGCAATAAAAAACAGCATTGCCATTAATATTATGGCTATCACGGTTACTTGACGAAGCAATTTTTTCATTACCGTAACACCTCGCTATATATAAATTAATTTACCATAATAACCGTATTCTATACATTATGTATTACGTTTATCGATTTAGCACATATGCACAAATTTTACTAAAATTCAAGGCTTATGACATTGGTTTTCTAAGAAGAGTAGCGCTCTATAACAAAAAAACCTGCCAACGTACTCTTCCTGAAAACCCTATAGAAACTGGTTGCTCTGAAGTTGCTCTGAAGCACTACCTTAATTCTATCCATAGGAAAGGCAACTTACTTTAGGATAGCGGTCTATCATCAGCTACATATGTAAGGTCGTGTCCCCAGAAAATAACTCAATTATTGCTTCAGACCTGAAGCCGCTTAGTCTTCGCTAATAGGTTGAGACACAAACACATGAATCACACAAATAAGTGCAGCAGCCGCCGCCACCACAACCTATGGTTAGCTCTGCAGGTCTAACAATATCTGAGTCTTCTTCTATAGTCCAAATAAGATCGATAATAGGTGTGATTTTGGGTTCTTTTTCCATAAGTATATCCTCCTTTCATTCATAATATCTTATATCAAGTAACTTGCCAAACTGTGCAGTGAATGGTAAGTTGCTGGATAGCTTTAACACTCAAACTCCAAAAACGTGAGTGCGAAAAGGGAGGCTTTGCGTCATCTACCAAACCCACATTATCTTGCTGACTATATCAACGGATTTCCTACCGCAAACCCATAAAATGCATTTTCTTCATTATGTATGAGACCTAAAATGTCATCCAATCTGTCATCACTATCTGCCCCGGCACCCAGTCCCACAATCCCTAATCCCAGGTATGTCGCCACTAGATACAGGTTTTGACTCATATGACCCGCATCAAGCAAAGCAAACCTATAGCCTCTTTCGCCATATTTCTGCATGCTTCTCTCAAAAACCATGGAAAAAAGTAGCAGGCATGGAAAATCCGAAGTAATAATTTTGTTAATTTGATTTTTGTAGAAACTATTCATTTTTTCGGAATAATCGCCAGTTCGAATAAGCTCCAATGTGTTATCCCTAACATTATAATGATATATCCCTCGTTCAATGTCATCTGAGCGCAAAATTACCACGTATACTTCGATGGGATATCGAGCACCTGCACTGGCATAAGTGCGAAATTGTGAATCAGCATTGTCGTTTCTCAATCCACAACTTAAAGTTAGAAGCTGCGACAGATCGCTTAAGTGGATATTTTCTGGAGTAAAAGCAAGTGTGCTTTTGCGGGACAACAGCGTTTGAAGAAAGCTATCGCCATCCTGTCGTGCTGTAATTAGGCTGTTTTTCCCAAGCGGGATTGTTTTAGTACTGGGATAAATTTTATACTGCATTCTAGGATCAAAAGGCTGTGCACCAGGAAAAATTTAGTGTTTTCATGATAATCCAAGGCTAAACTGTTCATATTCATATAACACCACATCCTTACTATATATATTTTGTTTGTTTATGGAAAAGGGTGGGGATTGTCGTTGAGTTCCGAACCATATTTCTTCTGGTATTGTTGTAGACGGCTACTTTTTGGGTGCATAAAGCGATGATTAGTTGCTAAATCAACATAGCTAGGAATAATAGCCTTCAAGACCAAAAATCCACTCATACGAATCTCGGGTTTGGTTATATCTGCCAAATATACTAACTGCTTATATTGTCGAAATAAATGCACTACGTATTCTAGGTTGTCTTTATTTGAGCTCTTTGAATAATCAAGCATGTCGCTTAAACGAATACATTCATCGGATGCTGATATGAAATCTATATTCCGGCTATGCCGCCCCGTGCTATAGTATAAAAAGTACTTATGCAGCGTGTCAACCTCCTGCTTTTCTAAACGTTGGCATTCTTTCTTTTCGTCATTTACAAGCTTGTGGTAGGCAGTACCTTGTACTTGACAAAGCTCCTCAAGTGACTTGAGTAAAGCCATCTTCGGGCTTGTATGTGACGCAGCGGAAACAATAAGACCATATGTGTCCGGGAGATCATTTCTGATAAATGTTAAAACTGTATAGACACCATCAGTCTTACTAATGTCGTAAATAAACAAGCGATCCTCCCTTCCGGAATATTCATTCTCATGGTACACACTGCAATATCTTTCAATAAACTCACCGAAAGCTTTTATCTTGCTTTTCTCAGGGTTTAAGGATACTCCACCACCTCCGGTTAAACCACTATACGCATCTTTTTTTTATCGACGATAAATCTGAACATTGGGATTATATTGCCTATAGTACATTTGGAGTTAACCGTTGAAACAGATAAATTTCTGAAGCTATTTTCTCCAAATGCATTCTTCGCTAAGCCATACTTACGAGAAAAAAGTCTTTCCATCGCCTCAAGAGTATTGTCAGTCCTCAAATAAGTTTTGCTCATACACATATCACATCCTTTTGTACACAAATGAGACACATGTAATCTTTGTAGATATAATCTATCTATGTTAACTTTGCAATATACGTGATGTTTTATTTCACATAAGTAATACTACACTAATATTATATGGCGTTCAACATTATTAGCTCGACTCAATTCTACATTGTTACATTTGGGTTGTTTTAATTAAGCTATACTCTAATTATCCATATAAGCTAATGAAGAAATTTATTATATTAATAAAAATTGTTAAAATCTACGTCTAATTGATAGTTACCTCCATTAGGCACTAATCGTAAGTGGCTATCAATTTCTTTTAAGAATGGCAGCGGGAGGGTTTTTAAGCTCTACGTTCACTTTATAATCTTTTGGTTAGCCATTAATGTAGCATAATAAGGCCCATCCCCTAGGACTGAGCCTATATTTTTATGGAATTTGTAGTAATTAGAATTCTTTCTTAGCCTGTTGATAATCCTGAATAATTCTAGAGCCTCTCCAAAGATATACTTGGGCCAGCTCTTCTGTACCACGATGTTGTATGTTTTATCCTGTTTTCTATACTATGCGATTCATCTATTTTATGTTGCGATATCTTCAATAGAAGAACCAATATCAAAATATTTACTCGCTTGTAATTGATACATATATCTATATTTTCCATTTAATCTCATTAGTTCCTTATGTGTACATTATATAATTTTATTCGTGGATGATTAATATTTTTTTAATTACCAATGATTTAATACTAAGTAGTGCTTCTTTTTTAGTTTTAAGATTGGAATTTCTAATTTCAATACCTAAAGTATTATTAGACGTATCATTTACATTAACTGTATCATTATCAACTGTAGGAATCTCTAATAATTCTACTACATCACCATTTGATTTTATATCAATGTTCATTCTTAACTGATCATTTATTATTTTTATGTTTTTAATATCAATTTGAATTTCATCCTCTGTATGTATTATGTCATTAATGTTTGTTTCTTGAACTTCTATAGATTCTATAGCATGTACATATGTTATAAGCAATAATATAATTATTACTAATATACCAAATAATTTATAGTGTAATTTTTTCATCACTTATCCTCCTCGTATAATCCAAAAATTCTTCATAGAATAGATTATTCAGCCTAAAATCAACTGTTAATTTGCCTTCTTTATTTAACCTAGACATTGTTCTTACTAGACCGCCAGGTATTATACTACTTGAAATCTATAATATGGATGAGTTAAAAGAATACTTTTTAACTATTACACATGAAAAATATGGAATATTAATTGGTTAATTTTATCAATAAATCCATAAATTCTCCCATCTATGCACTTCTATAAATCTTTCCCTACTCTTTAGTAACAGATTAAAATTCCCCACATAAAATGTACCATAGTATGTATTTATGCATTTATCTGTACGAGGAGGTTGGCTATGAGTAACGACAAATTTGTTGATATAAGAAATATCTCCAAAATCTATCACACTCTAGATAATGAGACCACTGCCCTCAAGGAGCTCTCCTTTCATGTAAACAAGGGTGAAATAGTTTCCTTAGTAGGCCCCAGTGGCTGCGGTAAGTCTACGATACTTTCTATAATTGCTGGTCTTTTGACGCCCAGTACCGGTGAGGTCCAAATAGATGGGCAAAAAATAGATGGCCCTAACAAGGCTATAGGCTATATGTTTCAAAGGGATAACCTATTTCCTTGGAGAACCATTCTGCAGAATGTTTTAATTGGGCTTGAGATTCAGAAGAAGGTAAATGATGAAAGTATTACTAGGGTTAATAAGCTATTAGATACCTATGGCTTAGGAGAATTTAAGAATCATTATCCCGATCAGCTATCTGGTGGTATGAGACAAAGGGTAGCACTTATTAGGACCTTGGCGGTTGAACCAGAGCTGCTACTATTAGATGAACCCTTTTCGGCTTTAGACTATCAAAGTCGTTTAGCTGTAGGAGATGATATTGCTAAGATTATTAAGCAGGAGGGAAAGACTGCTTTGATGGTTACACATGATGTTGCTGAAGCAATATCCATGTCAGACAGAGTCCTGGTCCTCTCCAACCGCCCAGCAACAATAAAAAACATTCACGAGATCAAGTTAACCTGCACTAGTGATAATCCTTCTCCTATACAATGCAGAGAGGCTCCTGAATTTAGACACTACTTCAATTTAATATGGAAGGAGCTTGACGTGTATGTTAAATAAAGAAGTGCAAAATCAAGCAAGCTATTCTCCCCAGCATGAGGAATATTTGAAGGGGGTTAAAAGAAATAAGTTTAGAATCAAAGCCTCCCAAGTGGGCTTCTTAATACTTTTTCTTGTATTCTGGGAGGTAGCTGCAAATTTCAAATGGATAGACCCTTTTTTTTTCAGCAAGCCCTCAGATATTATAAAGCTTCTGGTACGTCTAACTCGAGATGGATCGCTAGTAAAGCACACTGCTGTATCTGTTTATGAAACCCTGATGGGCTTTATTATAGGAACTATATTAGGGACTGTGGTGGCAATAATGCTATGGTGGTCGGACTTTATAGCAAAGGTTGCTGATCCCTATTTAGTAGTTTTAAATGCCTTACCTAAGATAGCCTTAGGGCCAATTATAATTATATGGGCGGGGGCTGGCACTCGAGGTATAATAGTAACAGCCCTAACAATTTCCTTGGTGGTTACTATACTTTCAACCTTTAATGGCTTTAAAGAGGTGGATACGGAAAAGATTAAGATGCTTAAGACCTTTGGTGCAACAAAGTTGCAGATTCTTCAAAAGGTCGTATTCCCTTCTAGTGTTCCTACCATGATTAATACTATGAAAATAAATATTGGTATGTCATGGGTCGGGGTAATCGTTGGTGAATTCCTGGTTTCTAAGGCAGGCCTGGGCTACTTAATTGTATATGGTGGGCAGGTCTTCCGTTTAGATATTGTAATGGCAGGTGTCATTGTTTTAGCTATAGCCACCTTTATTATGTACCAGTTTGTTGCCTGGGTTGAAAATCGATTTTTAAGATGGAAGCAATAATTACAAAAAACTCAAGGTTTTTAGACCTTGAGTTTTTTTATGATTCGATACAACTAACAAAACATCTTTGAGTAAGAGGGTTCTTGAATATTTTTTGCTATTTTACCAAATCTCGTAATGCACACGCTCGGCATTATATCTTTCCCTTACCTCTCGTTCTTCCCCTGGATATCCCACTGCCACAACAGCTACAGGAATTATATGGGCTGGTAGCTTAGCCAATTTAGCCATTGAACCTACAAGAGCTTCATTAGGATAGACTCCACACCAGCAGGTTCCTAGACCCAGTTCCACTGCCTGCAGAAGTATATTTTGGGTGCATGCTGCTATATCCTGAATCCAGAACATCCCATCATATTTAACATCGCTTGTATCAGCACAAACCAGTATTGCTACAGGTGCCTCCTTCAGCATTTGAGTATGTGGATGAAAGGTTGTTATTTCATTCAATGTGTTTCTATCCTTTATTACAACAAAATGCCATGGCTTTTCATTCCCTGCTGAGGGGGCATACATTGCTGCCCTTAACAGCCCTTGTATTTTCTCATCCTCTACCTGCTGATTTTGATACCTTCTGATACTTCTTCTTTCAAAGATTTCCTTCATTAGAACAACTCCTTAATTTTTATATTCTTTTATAAAATATCATTACCATTAGTTTTTACCCCCTAATAATAATTAATCATTACTAGGGGGCTTACATTGAAAACTATTAAGATATTAATTTGCAGATATTATTTGTATATTCTACAGGGTCGCTTATTGGTAGACCCTCTATTAATAAAGCTTGATTATATAATACATTTGCATATATGCTCAGCTTTTCTTTATTGTTATCAAAGGCGTCCTTGAGTGACTTATACACCTCATGATGAATGTTGATCTCTAATATCTTCTCAGCCTTTACCTCTTGTCCAGTAGGCATAGTATTTAAGATTTTCTCCATTTCTATAGAAAGCTCTCCCTCTGCTGCTAGACAAACAGGATGGTTCTTTAATCTTTTGGAAGGCCTAACATCCTTAACCTTATCAGCTAAAGCCTCCTTCATAAAGCTAAAGATTGCCTTACTGTCTTCCTCCTCAGCTGCTTCCTCTTCCTTGTTAGCCTTATCCTCTATCCCTAAATCTCCACTGGAGACTGACTTAAATTCCTTCTCCTTGTAATTCCATAGCATCCTGATGGCAAACTCATCTATATCATCTGTAAAGAAGAGGATTTCATAGCCCTCATCAGAAAGTAATTCTGTTTGAGGCATTTTACTAATTTTATCTACCGAATCTCCGGAAGCAAAATAAATATACTTTTGATCCTCCTTCATTCTTCCTACGTATTCATCAAGGGTAACAAGCTTCTTCTCTGTTGAGGAATAGAACATTAATAGGTCCTGTAGGATTTCTTTATTTTGACCAAAGTCGCTATATACCCCATACTTCAGCTGCCTACCAAAGTTTTTGAAGAACTCCTCATATTTTTCTCTTTCCTCAGTCATAAGTGCCTGTAATTCACTCTTAATTTTATCCTTAATCCTCTTTGCTATAATCTTTAGCTGTCTATCATGCTGTAATAGCTCTCTGGAAATGTTTAAGGATAAATCCTCAGAATCCACCATACCCTTTACAAAGCTGAAGTAGTCTGGAATAAGGTCAGAGCATTTATCCATGATTAGTACTCCACTTGAGTATAGCTCTAAGCCCCTCTCATATTCCTTTGTATAGAAATCATAGGGCATTTTCTCAGGAATAAATAACAAGGTATTGAATCTTACAGTTCCATCAGCACTCATATGTATATATTTTAGTGGTTTATCGAAGCCATAGTGCTTTTCTGAATAAAAGTTTTCATAGTCTTCCTTTGTAAGCTCATTTTTATTTTTTCGCCACATTGGAACCATGCTGTTTACAATCTTTTCCTCTACAATATCCTCATACTCATCCTCAGTACCTTCCTTAAGCTTTTTAGAAGTCGTCTCCATCTTTATAGGATATCTAATAAAGTCTGAGTATTTCTTGATAATTGACTTTAATCTATACTCACTTAAGAAATCATCATACTTTTCATCCTCAGTATTTTCCTTTATTTTTAAAATAATCTCTGTACCTACCTCAGCTTTATCGTATGGTTCAATTGTGTAGCCATCTGCTTCTATTGACTCCCATTTATATGCTTCTGAGCTTCCATAGGCTCTGCTTATAACCGTAACTGAATCTGCCACCATAAAGGCAGAGTAAAATCCAACGCCAAACTGCCCTATTATATCAAAGCCATCCTTTAATTCGTTTTCCTTTTTAAAGGCATAGGATCCACTTTTTGCAATAACACCTAGATTATCCTCAAGCTCCTCCTTTGTCATACCTATACCTGTATCTAATACGGTCAAGGTTCTATTAGACTTATTAGGTATTATCCTTATATAATAATCATCCTTATTGAAGGTTATGCTCTCGTCCGTCAGTGCCTTATAGTACATCTTATCAATAGCATCACTTGCATTAGAAATCAATTCTCTTAAGAATATTTCTTTGTGGGTATAGATTGAGTTAATCATCAAATCCAGTAGTCTTTTAGATTCTGCTTTAAATTCTCGCTTTACCATTATATTATCTCCTTTCATCTATTCTGTTGAATAATGTAATTAGCACTCTGTATAATCGAGTGCTAATTATAATTTATCAAATTGAAATTATTTGTCAATATTTAACTTAAATTTTTTAATTAAAATATATAGAGATTTTATAGCTCATTATGTCGATTTTTAAAACCCTTTATGACTAAGCTTTACAAATTTCACCAATTATTTCCCAGGAAAAGTACTTTTCATCAAAAAAGCACCAGTATCCAAAGGATACTGGCCCTATAACGCTTTTTACTTCAAATTCTTACGTATTTAAGGTATGTAATTTTTTAAGTCCTCTTAGTTCTTGCTTGGAAATTTTGGTTGATATAAGATTCCTATGCAGTTTATACCAGCCCCAAGATTAGCAACAGACAATACAGTTACCGCCAATAAACTTAATACTAGACTCTTAAACTTCATAAATATACCTCCTCATTCGTTTATATTATTTTCCTCGATACCAAAGGTATCAAGGTTACTGCCTCGCTAAAGAAACCAATGGCTGCAATAGTAGCGTATAGCAAGCTATCCTTAATAACAAATGAATAAGTCAATATAATTAGGCCTCCAACTATTATAATTAATCTGCTTCTTTTTCTATATTTTTTCCGGTCCTTCTCGTCTAATCTTCGGTTTGGAGTATCTATTGGAGCATATTTAAAAACTATTATAATTGAAAGCAATAAAAGAATTGGAAGTGATATATATAAATGATCAATAATTACATGTTTAACAATTGAAATCGAAATAATCGTAATTATGTTGGTTATCACGAGGCATCTTAAAAAGGAATCTGAATGAACTCCTCCTGCTTGATTTCTTAAGGTACTGAAGGCAACTATAAATATGAAGGCTTCTCTTACTAATCCTAAAATATATGACAATATAAACAATCCTAAATACTTAATTATGGTTATAACCAGCAGCTCTGTCCCGTACACATACCAATCATAATCCTTATCCTGCACAAGATTATTTTCTTTTAGGGTATTCACTAAATAACAAGAAAATTGGTTTATCATCTCCATCTTCCTTTATTAGTTATTTATTACAAAAATATCATATATTGGTTAAATGTTTCAAGTGTCTTGCTATGATTTTTTGCTTAAAAACAGCAAATACAACCTTAGCACTATACAATAAAGGCTTTTATAAAGCTATAGTCCTACAAGGTTGCCTTGTCACATATTATAAAACATCCCTCTTCGAGGGCAAAGCTATATCTATCTTAAATATGTCAATCTTATCCTCCAGCTGTAGCACCCCTTTATATTGTTCAACTACCCCGTTAATATTCTGCATTCCGTAGCCATGACTTTCCTTGTCTGATTTAGTTGTATATCTAGAGGTAATAGCTGATGTATCTACAACTATTGTACTATTCTTAGAATTTTCTACCCTAATTATTATTTGATTATCCTCGACATACATGCTGAGATTTATATAGGGCTGAGGTTTATTTGATTTAATACAGGCTTCTATTGCATTATCCAATAGGTTGCCCAATATTACAGATAAATCTATATAATCTAGTGTAATACATTCTGGAAGTCTGATTTCTAAATTCATCTTTATTTTTTCTCGTACAGCCTTCTGGTACTTTACATTTATCAAGGCTGTGATAACTGGATGCTCTGTATCAATTACCTCATTAAAATAGGCAAGGTTTTTATCTAAATTCATTATATATTGTTTAGCCTCTTCATTTTTACCAAGCTGTATAAGTCCATACAGTGTGCTAACATAATTATTAAAATCATGCCTTTGAGCCCTGAAATTTTCCATTAAATCCTCCATGTTTTTCAAATAGAAGGTTTGATTCTCATATTCTCTAAGCTTTATACGCATCAGTTCTTCCTGTTGTTCTTGACTTATCATCTTTCTAGTAAACAAATAAATTAACCAGCTAAAAACTAAGGACCCAGCTGTCATGGCAAACAATATCAGGTAATCAGTTGAATTAATAATCTCCATATATTTGTATAGTATAAAGGTCATGTATATGATTATTGCATTAAATAAAAGAATAAAGGCAAAAGGAGTCTGCTTATTATGCTTATGTTGTAGCATAATTGGCAACTTGTGTAACCAGTAATTAGCAACCAAGAAAAAACATATCTTAGCTAATATTATTGCTATTAGCCTGTAAATTGTTAAACTTAAAATGTAATGTGGAGGGATTTTAAAAATATAAACCAACATATATACAACTACTAATTCTAGTATAAACATTATGATGACACCGAATAAGAGTACCAAAAATAGAGTTAGTATGTCCTTCTTGATAATTAAAGAAAAACCTAATGTCATTAAAAGTATTATTACGATAAATCCTGAAAAATTAACAATTCCTGCTATGTTATTAATAACGGTATTAGCAAGAATAATTGCAAATAAAGCTGAATATAGATTACGGGATTTTATTTCAACATCACTAAAAACACGTCTCAAAAAGAAATAAATTAATGATACATCAATAATATTAGTGGCCAAATTAGCTATATTATTAATCATAATTTTGTACCATAATCCAACATCATAGCTAAAAGCATTGAAGGTCCTCCCTATTAATATAATTATTTATAAACGACATATTCTCTATGGATTCGACAAATATTTACTTTTTTCCTTCTTTTGCTACATAATATTTGCTTTTATTAGTTCTACTACCCTATTGCTCTATTGAAATTTATTTTTTATCATGTTCTGATATTGCATAAGGAAACCAAAGTACCAAGCAAATGAAATACACCTTCAATATTCTGCATTACATAATAAATTCCTCTAAAGTAACACAAATTGTTATGAAGTGCATAAAAAAATCTGCGAATTCTCACAGATTTTTTAGCATTATTTTATTGATAGTGCAATATCTATTTGCAGGTCTTTTTCCATTCCCTCCAAAAGATATTTCATATTCTCCGCTTCCCAATACACAGCCCTGTAACCGTCATCAAAGCTTATAATTTTATATGCTATCCCATTAATGACTTCTGTCTTTGTCTCAATGACCTTAGCGAAAGGCCTTACCTCTTCTATTTGCTTAGTAGCCTTCTCTAACGTAGCCTGTATTAATTTTATATTTTCATTATTTGCATTACTATATATCAGCTCAGTACTTGAGGTTTTCTTATTTTGTTCATTTAGCTTTACTTCCTTTAGAGTGTAACCATTAGGTAATACCTGTGGTATGCTTATGGGAAAGCCTGCTCTTTGTTTAGCCTCCTCTAAAGTTAGGGTACTAACCTTTTTACCATCTTTTCTAAGGTCAATCTGCACAGCAACCGTTTTTTCCAATACCTCTGTTATATAACCAATAGCTCTTGTGTACTCATTTGTAAAGCTTAGGCTAATCAAAAGCACTGCTGCCACACCAAAGGCTATTCTTCTTACTAATACTGAATTATTCTTTTTTTGCTTTTTATACAGGTTTTCTTCTATATTTAGCCATACATCCTCCATATTAGGTACAGGGATGCTTTCTATTTCACGCTTGGCGGCTTCTTTTATATAGTTTTCAAAAATATCTGGATGATTAACCATTTAAGCTCCCTCTTTCTTCTAATAATAGATTGCTTTCATTATCATTATCATTATCCTCAACGATATTACCTCTTAAGATTTGCTTTGCTCTTGCAAGCCTCGACTTAATGGTACCTATATTAACATTAAGAAATGCACTTATTTCCTCATAGCTCATATCTAAATAATAATATAATAATATTACCTCTCTATAATGAGTCTTTAAACTATTAATTTGTTTCAACATATAGTCCTTAAGTTCTTTTTTTTCTATTTCATCCTCTTGACAAAATATTTCTTTCTTAGCCTCTATGTAGGAAACTACCTTTTCATAGTCCTCGGTTAGAACCTCTCTTTTATTTTTTTTATATTTTTCCTTGGCTAAATTGCATGCAATCTTACATATCCAATGCTCAAATTTATTTTGATCCTTTAAGGTATGTAATTTATTGAAGGCTATAGTAAAGGCCTCTTGTACTATATCCTTAGCATCCTGCTCATTTTTAATTATATAAAAGGCTACTCTATATACCTTGCTGTTGTGGGCTTCAAATAAACCCTTAAAATGGGTCAAGTCTGCCCTTGGCTGTTTTTCTGAGAGTGAATTCATCGGTATAACCCCCCGGCTATTAGCTCATTTTTTATTCCTTGAATATATTTCTATACCCGTAATATTCTTTATTAGGATATAAAACCCTTTGACTTTTTTTACTTCTAAATATTACCATAGTTAATAAGAATATTATACATAAAAGAAATTTTTCAAACAATATAAATATTTAATTTAATACAATATGCCAAGCTACTTGAAAGTAATAGAGCTCAGGCATAGCCTGAGCTCTATTACTTTAGAAGCCCTAAGTTATCTATTGTTGAATGGCATTCATTAATTGAACTAAGCCTGCACCATAATGATTAGCATCTCCCAGGGGTAATGCTGTATCCTTTAGTTTTTGTCTTACTTGATTATTTGTTAGATTTCGGTTTGTTGACCATAGCACTGCTGCTGCTCCGGCAACATGCGGTGACGCCATAGACGTTCCGTTATATGAGGAATAAGTGTTATTAGGGGTAGTGCTTAATATTCCTACACCCGGTGCCGCAATTTCAACTGCCGGACCTGTACTGGAGAAGGATGCCCTTTTATTATTTGAATCAGTCGCTGCAACTGCCATTACAGAAGCATATTTTGCTGGATAGCCAACTGTATCCCCTTTTCCATTAAATCTACCGCTATTACCTGCAGCGGCAACCAATAATAGTCCTGAGTTATTTGCAAGGTTGCACCAATTTTCTAATATGGAAGAGCTTTGTGATCCACCTAGGCTCATATTGATAATATTCATACCATTATTTATAGCCCACTCTATACCTTGAGCGATTCCGGCATATGAGCCACTACCAGTATTATCCAGTACCTTAACAGCATACAAGTCAACATTGTATGCAACACCTATTACGCCAATTGTATTATTTAATGCTGCCACTGTCCCCGCAACATGAGTTCCATGTCCATCGCCATCCTTAAAGGGATCACTGTTGGCACTGTCTGTAAAAACTGAGTAGCCACCCTTAACGTTTAAATCTTCATGTGTATTATCTATACCAGTATCTAAAATCGCAATCTTTACACCAGTACCTGTGTAGCCAGCCTGCTGAGCTGTAGTTGCTTGTATTCTCTCAATTCCCCAAGGTACAGTTTGTTCAAGCTTCTGTACCTTACCATTTAATTCCAGAGCCTTTATATGAGGATTTTTTGAAAGAGCTGCTGCTTGTTGCTCAGTAAGTCTTAAATGAACTACAGGAAGCAGGTTAAAGGTATTTAAGATGTCATCATCTGTGACTCCAAAGGCCTTGAATAAGCCTTTATCTGCTTGTCCCTCAAATTCTACCAAATACTCCTGTTTCACCTGATTGTTGCTGGCATATACACCACCTAAAGCAAACATACTAATTATCATTGTAAGTATTAGTATAATTGAAAGTATTCTTCTCATTATTTTTCCTCCTTTTATTTAAATTCAAATTTAGACTATGGTTTACTTACTGATTTACTATAGCCAAAGAAAACCTTTGGGACCCAGATGGTACATTCCATGCACTTACTTCGATAGTATAGGTTCCGCTCTGTGGAGCATTGATAAATACATTCTCAACATTGTTTTTTTCATCCCAATTATTGTCATAA
>Ga0208243_1000770_pt1 | contig 14237 bp, 13 predicted proteins | sample Subbio2Aug_QV12A_FD_184826 | JGI IMG/M metagenome (GOLD analysis project Ga0208243, IMG submission 184826) | Serpentinite rock and fluid subsurface biosphere microbial communities from McLaughlin Reserve, California, USA - CR12Aug_QV12A (SPAdes) | ecosystem: Environmental > Terrestrial > Deep...
AAAACGTCAAATGAACCGTCGATAGCAGCACAAACGATGCAAAAACCCAATCGCGCCCAGCAAAAAGGTGTTAACCCCGCTCGCGCGTCTAATCGGTTCTGCGAACGAAAGATTCACAAACTCTGAGGTGTGCCCACTGCGCCCCGGCGACATCCATGCCACCCGGGTGTACGCCGAGATACGCTGACTCCGGACCACCAACCTCGAAAGGCTTGCCACTATGCCGCTTTCTCACAATGCGACACTCACCCGTTACCTGATCGAACAGCGCCGCCGTTTTCCGCAGGCCAGCGGCGATCTGAATGCATTGCTCCTCGACGTCTCCCTCGCCTGCAAGGCAATAGCGCGCATCGTCGCTCTCGGTTCGCTTGGCGAGGGGGGGGCGCAGGCACCCTCTACCGGCACGGTCAACGTGCAAGGAGAGGTGCAGAAGCCGCTGGATGTACTCAGCAACGAGATCTTTCTGCGCATGAACGAATGGAATGGCTATCTCGCGGGCATGGCCTCCGAGGAAATGGATGAGCCATTTCAGATTCCCAGTCAGTACCAGCGCGGCAAGTACCTGCTCGTGTTCGATCCGCTGGATGGCTCGAGCAACATCGACGTCAACGTCTCGGTAGGGAGCATCTTCTCGATTCTGCGCGCACCGCAGGATGTGATCGACAGCGGGCGCGACGTGACCGCAGCCGACTTTCTGCAACCCGGCGCAAGCCAAATCGCTGCCGGCTACGCACTGTATGGGCCAGCGACCATGTTCGTGCTGACGGTGGGCGACGGAGTTGCCGGATTTACGCTCAATCCGAACCTCGGCGAGTTCCTCCTCACGCACGAGAATATCCGTGTGCCGACCGACACCCAGGAGTTCGCGATCAATAGCTCCAACAGCCGCTTCTGGGAACCACCGGTCAAGCGCTATGTGGATGAGTGCCTGGCCGGCAAGACCGGGGCGCGAGGCAAGGACTTCAATATGCGCTGGATCGCCAGCATGGTGGCCGAGGCGCACCGTATCCTGATGCGCGGCGGTGTATTCCTCTACCCGCGCGACACCAAGGATCCAAACAAGCCTGGTCGCCTGCGCCTGCTGTACGAGGCGAACCCGATCGGCATGTTGATCGAGCAGGCCGGTGGCAGGGCAAGTACCGGGCGCCAGCCCATGCTGGGCGTGCAGCCGAGTTCGCTGCATCAGCGCATCGGTCTCGTGTTCGGGTCCAAAACCGAGGTGGAACTCATCGAGCGTTACCACCACGAGCCTGAAAACCGCGAAGCGCCAGAACCGTTGTTCGCAGAGCGCAGCCTGTTTCGTAACTGAGATGCATGCAGCCAATTCCTAAAATAGTTCCGCAAAGGCCACATCATGTCTGAACGCTACCCCATCATCGCCATCACCGGTTCGTCAGGTGCCGGCACCTCGTCGGTGACGCGCACCTTCGAGAACATTTTTCGCCGCGAAAAGGTGACCGCCGCGATCATCGAAGGCGATAGCTTCCATCGTTATGATCGCAAGGAGATGAAACAACGCCAGGCCGAGGCCGAGGCAGCCGGCAACAAGCACTTCAGCCACTTCGGTGCGGACAATAACCTCTTTGCCGAACTCGAGCAGTTGTTTTGCAGCTACGGCGAATCGGGTACCGGCAAACGCCGCAAATACCTGCACGATCAGGAGGAGGCCGCGCCGTACAAGCAGGAACCCGGCACCTTCACTCCTTGGGAAGAACTGACCGCGGGGACCGACCTGCTGTTCTACGAGGGGCTGCACGGCGCAGTGGTCACGGCCGAGGTAGACATCGCCAAGCATCCGGATCTTCTGATCGGTGTGGTACCGGTGATCAACCTGGAGTGGATCCAGAAGCTCTACCGCGATAAGAAGATGCGTGGCTACTCGACCGAAGCCGTAACGGACACCATCCTGCGCCGAATGCCAGACTATGTGAACTACGTTATGCCGCAGTTTACGCGGACCCATGTCAACTTCCAGCGCGTACCGGTGGTGGATACGAGCAACCCCTTCATCGCGCGCGACATCCCAAGCGCCGACGAGAGTCTCTGCGTAATCCGCGTTGCCAACCCGAAGGGTATCGATTTTCAGTATCTGCTGAACATGATCCACGACTCGTGGATGTCGCGGGCCAATACGATTGTCGTGCCGGGTGGCAAGATGGAACTGGCCATGCAACTCATCTTCACGCCATTTATCTGGCGGATGATGGAGAAGCGCCAGCGTGCTCTAGGGACCCTCTGACGGAGAAATGACGGAAATGAGCTCTAACTCGAACGACCGCGTGATCCGGTCCGATAGCGGCAAGCGCGACGAGATGGCCAATGCGCTGCGAGCGCTGGCGATGGATGCGGTGCAGCAGGCCAACTCCGGTCATCCAGGGGCACCGATGGGCATGGCCGAAATGGCAGTGGCGCTGTTTGGCCATCTGCGGCACAACCCCACCAACCCCAAGTGGGCCGACCGTGACCGCTTCGTGTTGTCCAACGGCCATGCGTCGATGCTGCTGTACGCCTTGCTACATCTCACCGGCTATGACCTGCCAATGCACGAACTGAAGCGTTTTCGCCAGCTCCACAGCAAGACGCCCGGTCACCCGGAAGTCGGCCTGACCCCGGGTGTGGAGACGACGACGGGACCGCTGGGACAGGGACTCACGAATGCGGTTGGGATGGCACTGGCCGAAAAGCTACTGGCCGACGAATTCAATCGGCCCGGGCACACGGTGGTCGACCACTACACCTACGCTTTCCTCGGCGACGGCTGCCTGATGGAAGGGATCAGCCACGAAGCCTGCTCGCTGGCCGGCGTATGGAAACTCAACAAGCTGATCGCGTTGTACGACGACAACGGCATTTCGATCGACGGTGCCGTGACGGGCTGGTTCTCCGATGACACGTCCGCCCGCTTCGGCGCCTACAACTGGAACGTCGTCGGCCCGATCGACGGCCATGACGTGGTAGAGATCGGGCAAGCAATCGCGCAGGCCAAGATGTCGCTCGACAAGCCGACGATCATCATCTGCCGCACTACCATTGGCAAGGGCTCCCCCGCGCGTGCCGGTACCGCCAAGGCGCATGGCGAGCCGCTGGGAGCGGAAGAAATCCGCGCCACGCGGGAAGCGCTCGCTTGGCCGCACGCCCCGTTCGACATTCCTGACGGTATCGCCACGCGCTGGAACGCGCGCGAGCTCGGCGCAGTACGGGAGGTCAAATGGCGCGTGTGCTTCGAAGCGTACCGGACGGAACACCCGGCGCTTGCCGCCGAGTTCGAGCGCCGCGTAGCCGGCAAGCTGTCTGCGGACATCGAGGCGAGGGTGCTGGACCTCATGGTGAAGTTCGGCCAGTCGCGCGAATCAGTGGCATCGCGCAAGGCATCGCAGCAGGTGCTGGCGCTGCTGGCGCCCGAAGTGCCCGAACTGTTGGGCGGCAGCGCCGACCTGACCGGTTCGAATCTTACCGATTTCCCGGGCTGCGGCGCGGTGCGCGGCGGCGAAAAGGGTGGGCGCCATATCAACTACGGCGTGCGCGAGTTCGGCATGGCCGCCATCATGAACGGCATCGCGCTGCACGGCGGCTACATCCCTTACGGCGGCACATTCCTGACCTTCAGCGACTACAGCCGCAACGCGATCCGCATGGCCGCCCTGATGAAGCAGCGGGTAATCCATGTGTTCACGCACGACAGCATCGGCCTTGGCGAAGACGGGCCCACGCACCAGCCCGTCGAGCATGCGGCAAGCCTGCGGCTGATTCCGAACCTGGACGTCTGGCGCCCCTGCGACGCCGCCGAGACAGCGGCGGCGTGGGCGAGCGCGCTGACGCGAACCGAGCGCCCTACGGCTCTGCTGCTGTCGCGGCAGAACCTGCCGGCGCAACAGCGCAGCCCGGAGCAGGTGCTCGACATCCGCCGCGGCGGCTATGTACTGAGCGATCGCAAAGATCCCGTCGCAGTGATCCTCGCAACCGGCTCAGAAGTCTCACTGGCGATGGCCGCGCAGGAGCTACTCGATACGCGAAACCTGCCGGTGAGGGTGGTGTCCCTGCCATCGTCGACCATGTTCGACCGCCAGGACGCGAGCTACCGGGACGCGGTGCTCGGAAGCGGCCTGCCGCGCATCGGCGTCGAGGCCGGCGTGACGCGCTGGTGGGGTCAATATGGCTGCGCCGCCGCGCTCGGCATAGACCAGTTCGGCGAATCGGCGCCCGCGCCTCAGGTCTACGAGCATTTCGGACTGACTGCGGACCGGCTGGCCGCGCTGGTCGCCGCGCAGGTGCGCGGCTGATGGGGATCACACCTGTGAGCTACGATCTCATCAGCTTCGACCTCGACGGCACGCTGGTCGACACCGCCGACGAAATCGCCGAGGCTGCCAACCGCGCTCTGAACGCGCACGGCATCCCGCGCCGCCCCGCGTCGGAGATCACCAATCTCATCGGCGCCGGCACGCGCGAACTGATGCTCAAACTGTTGCAAGGTTGTTTTCTGGAGCAGCCCGGACTTGCCGGCCGCGTGCGCGCGGAAGACGTACTCGCCAGCATGGACGAGCACTATGCGGCGACCACGGGCACTTCGGCAACTCCCTACCCGGGATGCCGCGATACGCTGGCGAACCTCAAGATAGCGGGGGTGCGTCTGGCGTGTGTGACGAACAAGGAGTACCGCCACGCGCAACGCGTGCTCGAAGTCAGCGGACTGGACGGTTTCTTCGACCTGCTCATCGGCGGGGATTCGCTGGCCGAAAAGAAACCGCACCCCAGTGTGTTGCGCCACGTCGCGCGAACCCTCGGGGCTGACATCGCCCACATGGCCCATCTGGGCGATTCGGCGACCGACGTGGCGGCAGCGCGCAATGCTGGCGTAGCCGCCTGGGTGGTTCCCTACGGCTACAACGCCGGCGTGCCGATCACCGAGGCCAGACCCGATCATATCTTCGACAGCTTGCCCTTGGTAGCCGAGTATGTACTTTCTGGTCGCCGCCTGTCGGCGGCCTGACCCTAACTACCGATTCATCCCCACACCGGAAGTTCAATATGACCATAAAAGTAGGTATCAACGGCTTCGGCCGCATGGTGTTCCGTGCCGCAGTTCAGAATTTCCAGGACGCCATCATGGTGCGTGTGATGGGAGCCTCGCGGTGAACGTGCTGCGCTTCACCGACCTGGTCGCTCAGGGCCGCGTGCGCGACCAGCGCGTGTTCATTCGCGCCGACCTCAACGTCCCTCTGGACGCTACCAACCGGATCACCGACGACACACGCATCCGCGCCTCGGTGCCGTGCATCCGCATGGCGCTGGACGCCGGCGCGGCGGTGATGGTGACCTCCCACCTCGGTCGCCCGACCGAAGGGGAGTTCAAGTCCGAGGATTCCCTGGCGCCGGTGGCCGCGCGCTTAGCCGAGTTGCTCGGCCGGCCGGTGTCATTGAAGGCCAACTGGGTCGACCGCGTCGAGGTCAAACCTGGCGAGGTGGTGTTGCTTGAGAACTGCCGCCTCAACAAGGGCGAGAAGAAGAACGATGCGGCGCTGGCGCGCAAACTGGCTGCGCTCGCCGACATCTTCGTGCACGACGCCTTCGGCACGGCGCACCGCGCCGAGGCCAGCACCTATGGGATCGCGGAGTTCGCCCCGGTTGCCTGCGCGGGGCCGCTGCTGGCCGCGGAGATCGACGCCATCGGCAAGGCGCTGGCAAATCCTAAGCGCCCGCTGGTGGCGATCGTCGCGGGCTCGAAGGTTAGTACCAAGCTCACGATATTGCAAAGTCTGGCGGCCAAGGTCGATGGCTTGGTCGTCGGCGGCGGCATCGCCAACACCTTCCTGCTCGCGCAAGGGTTGCCGATCGGCAAGAGCCTGGCCGAACCGGACCTCGTGGGCGAGGCCAAGGCGGTGATCGATGCCATGAAGGCGCGTGGTGCCGAGGTGCCGATTCCGGTGGACGTGGTCTGCGCCAAGGAGTTCAAGGCCGACGCCAAGGCGACTGTCAAGGCCGTGGCCGACGTGGCGGCCGACGACCTGATCCTCGACATCGGCCCGAAGACGGCGGCGCTGCTGGCCGACAAGCTCAGGGCCGCGGGGACGATCGTCTGGAACGGCCCGGTTGGCGTGTTCGAGTTCGATGCCTTTGCCAAGGGCACCGAGACCGTTGCGCGCGCGATCGCCAGCGGTGAAGCCTTCTCGATCGCGGGGGGCGGCGACACGCTGGCGGCCATTGCCAAGTATGGCATCGAAAAGGACGTCGGCTACATCTCCACGGGGGGCGGTGCCTTCCTCGAGGTGCTCGAAGGCAAGACGTTGCCGGCCTTTGAAATCCTGCAGCGCCGCGCTGGCTGAAGGGACCGAGATGACCAGGCTCGAGGCATTGTTATGGGACGTGGATGGCACCCTCGCCGAGACCGAACGCGACGGTCACCGCATAGCGTTTAATCGGGCATTCGAGGCGCTCGGCCTGCAATGGCGCTGGAGTGAGGCGCAATACGGCGAACTGCTGTGCATAACCGGTGGCCGGGAACGACTGATGCACTACATGGACAGCGAGCCGGATGCGCCGCCGCTGGCAGAGGATCGCGAGGCCCTGGCCCACGAACTGCACGCAAAGAAGAACGCCATCTACGCCAAGCTCGTGAACAGCGCCGGGATTCCGCTGCGCGAAGGCGTACGCGAGCTGATGCACGAATGCCGGGAGCGTGGCGTGCGCATGGCGATTGCCACGACGACCAGCCGCACCAACGTGGAGGCGCTGCTGCGCGTTCACCTCGGCCCGCGCTGGTCGGACTGGTTCACGGCGATTGTCTGCGGCGAGGACGTGCAACGCAAAAAACCCGACCCCGAGGTGTTCGTGCAGGCGCTGCGCACCTTGGGAATCCCCCCGCACCAGGCGGTGGCAATCGAGGACTCACCGGCCGGCGTCGCGGCGGCCCGGGCCGCGGAATGCCCCGTGGTGGTAACCCGCAGCACTTACTTCGCGAACGCGCCGATCAAGGGTGCAACCGCCGTCGGACCCGGCCTGCACTCCCGCAGCGGATGGCGCCCCGCCCTGGCCCCCATGACCGGCGGACGCGTGACCTTCGACGACCTCGCCGGCTGGTTCGCGCAGGCTTCCGCCCTATCCGATATCCCCTAGCGGTCGCGTCCCCTGCCTCTGCGCTGTCGCTGCCCAACCACCGTTTAATTACTTTATCATTCTGGAGAAGTAAACTATGGCTTTCGTTTCATTGCGCCAAGTGCTGGATCACGCTGCAGAGCATGACTACGGCGCGCCGGCCTTCAAAGTCAACAATCTCGAACAGATTCAAGCGATCATGGAGACTACCCAGGAAACCCAGTCGTCGGTGATCCTGCAGGCCTCGGCCGGTGCCCGCAAGTACGCCGACGAGCCCTACCTGCGCCACATGGTGTTGGCCGCCGTTGAAGCGCATCCTGATATCCCAGTCGTGCTGCACCAAAACCACGGTGCCTCACCGGCGGTGTGCCAGCAGTCGGTCCGCTCGGGCTTCTCCAGCGTGATGATGGACGGCTCGCTACTCGAGGACGCGGAAATCCAGCGCGGCATCAAGTACGGCGTGCGCAAGATCAACATCGACACCGATATCCGGCTGGCCATGACCGGCGCGATGCGCCAGGTCTTCGCCGAGCAGCCAAGCGAGTTCGACCCGCGCAAGGCAATGGTCGCCGCCAAAAAGGCTGCGCGCGCGGTGTGCAAGGCGCGCTTCGAGGCCTTCGGCTGCGCCGGGCACGCTGCCCGAATCAAGCCGATTCCGCTGGACGCCATGGCTGCACGCTATTCCTGACTGGAGTTCGGATCATATGCGCAGAAATCGAAACGCCAAGATCGTCGCCACGCTCGGCCCGGCCAGTTCTGACAAGGACACCATTCGTCGGCTCTTCGAGGCTGGCGTCGATGTCTTTCGGCTGAACTTCAGCCACGGAACCGCGGCTGACCACCGTGCCCGCTTTGCCATCCTCCGTGAACTGGAGCGCGAGACCGGCCGCCCGATCGGCATCCTGGCCGACCTGCAAGGCCCCAAGCTGCGCGTGGGCACCTTCGCGGATGGCGCGGTGACGCTGGCCGAGTCTCAGCCGTTCCGGCTCGACCTCGACCCCACCCCCGGTGACTCGCAGCGCGTCGGCTTGCCACACCCCGAAATTTTCGCGGCCCTGGAACCGGGCGCGGAACTGCTGCTCGACGACGGCCGGCTGCGCTTGGTCGTGGAGCATAGCGGCGCCGACTTCGCCGAGACACGCGTGGCGGTTGGCGGCAAGCTGTCCGAGCGCAAGGGGGTCAACGTACCCGGCGTCGTGCTCCCCATTACCGCGCTGACCACCAAGGACCGGCGCGACCTTGAGCTGGCGCTGGAGCTCGGTGCCGACTGGATCGCGCTATCTTTCGTGCAACGGCCGGAAGACGTATCCGAGGCACGCTCGCTGATCGGCGAGCGCGCCGCCATCGTTGCCAAGCTCGAGAAGCCCTCGGCCGTGGAGCGACTGGACGAGATCGTCATGCTGGCAGACGCGCTGATGGTGGCCCGCGGCGACCTCGGCGTGGAGTTGCCGGCCGAGCGCGTGCCGGGAATCCAGAAGCGCATCGTGCGCAGTTGCCGCCGCCTCGGCAAGCCGGTAATCGTCGCCACGCAGATGCTGGAATCGATGGTGGCAAGCCCCGTGCCGACCCGGGCGGAGGCCTCGGACGTGGCCACCGCCATTTACGATGGCGCTGACGCGGTGATGCTGTCGGCCGAATCCGCCGCCGGTGCCTACCCGGTCGAGGCGGTGGACATGATGAACCGCCTGATCTCCGAAGTCGAGGCCGACCCGCAGTACCGCCAGCTCATCGAGGCCTCGCACGACACGGCGCCGGCCGACGCCGCCGGCCCGACGGAGGCCGTTTGCCGCGCGGTACGTCACGCCGTGCCGCTGCTGCACGCCGGTGCGATCGTCTGCTACACGAACTCGGGCCACACCAGTCTGCGTATCGCCCGAGAGCGACCAGAGGCATCGGTACTGAGCCTGACGCCGCACCTGTCGGTGGCGCGACGGCTGGCGCTGGTCTGGGGGGTTCATTCCGTACATACGGACGACGTTGCCGATGTTGACCAAATGACCGAGGTGGCATGCAGCGTCGCAAAGCGTGAGGGCTTCGCACAAGCTGGCGCGACCATCGTCGCGATAGCCGGCATGCCCTTCGGTTCGCCGGGGACGACCAACCTGATGCGCATTGCCACCGTCTAAGCGCACCGGAAAGGGGCCAGCGCGATGCAAACTTTTCCGATGGCCCCGCTTCCCAATGCGCGCGGCATTGCCCGACGTGGTTTCGTCGACAAGGCATGCGAAGGCGATATGAGCGCGACTTGGCAGCCGCCGTACCCGCAAGCGCGACGTCCCGAACGACTTGTTTGAGAGGATGAGAACATGCAACGACCCATCGTGGCCGGCAACTGGAAGATGAATGGCAACCTGGGCAGCATTGCTACCCTTGTTGATGCGATCGAGGCGGGAACCGGCGGCCTGGACAGGGTACGAGTGGTACTCTTTCCACCGTTCGTATATCTGCCCCAAGTGTCGCATCGGTTGAAGGGAACGGCCATTTCCCTGGGAGCGCAGACTCTGTCCGAGCACACGGCCGGTGCCTTCACCGGTGAGGTCTCGGCTTCAATGCTGCTGGACTTCGATTGTTCCTATGTGCTGGTCGGTCACTCCGAGCGGCGCAATCTTTCGCGCGAAAGCGACCTCCTCGTGGCGCGCAAGTTCGTCGCCGCCCGTGACGCGGGTCTGACCCCAGTGCTGTGCGTGGGGGAGTCCCTCCAGGAACGCGAACAAGGCGCTACGGAAGCGGTGGTCGCGCGGCAGTTGCGTGTCGTGCTGGATTTGGCTGGGGTGCAGCGTTTCGAAGGTGCAGTCGTCGCCTATGAGCCTGTGTGGGCCATCGGCACCGGCATGACGGCTACGCCGGAGCAGGCCCAGGAGGTCCACGCTTTCATCCGCAGGACGCTTGCAGAGGATAACGCGGGATTGGCAACGTCACTGCCCATCCTGTATGGGGGCAGCGTCAGAGCCGCCAATGCGGCGGAGTTGTTGGCCATGCCGGACATCGACGGTGGCCTGGTCGGCGGAGCCTCGCTGGATGCCAGCGAATTCTTGGGGATCGCGGCTGCCGCCCAAAGACATTCGGAGGGGACTTAAGCGATGACTCAAGACGAGATCAAGGCCTTGGTCGCGAAAGCGGCGCTGCCGTACGTGGCACCTGGCAGCATCCTCGGCGTGGGGACGGGATCGACCGTCAATCACTTCATCGACGCACTCGCCACGATGAAGGATGGCATTGCCGGCGCGGTATCGAGCAGCAACGCGACCACGGCGCGCCTGCGCTCACACGGCATCAAGGTGTTCGCCACCGACGAAGTTGAGACGCTGCCGCTGTACGTGGATGGCGCGGATGAAATCGACCCTCGCGGTCACATGATCAAGGGCGGCGGTGCAGCGCTGACGCGCGAGAAGATCGTCGCCGACCTGGCGCAACGTTTCCTGTGCATCGTCGACGCCTCCAAGCGCGTCGAGGTGCTGGGGCGCTTTCCACTGCCCGTCGAGGTGATCGGCATGGCCGCAGCGCAGATCGCGCGGCGCTTCGAGGGAATCGGCGGCCGGGCCGCGCTGCGCGAGGGCGTGGTCACCGACAATGGCCACCCGATCCTCGACGTGCATGGGTTGGCCATCTCCGATCCGCTAGCCCTGGAGACCGAGATCAACCAATGGCCAGGCGTCGTGACCGTGGGGCTGTTCGCGCGCCACAAGGCCCATTTATGCCTGACCGGCACCTCCACCGGCGTGCAAACTGTCTTGATCAGCTGAGACCGTGATCCGGCCATTCGCCCCGCCCCACACCCCAAAGGCAAATCAGAAGCGCTTCGCGGACCCTTGCTGCCCATGTTCGGCGCAACCATTTCGGATACAACCATGAGCCACAAATATGCGGCGCAGTTCAAGTTCATGAATGCCAAACAAATGGATCACCTGTTCTTACCGGCCGGTAGCCGTGCTATCCCTCTCCCTCCATTTTGGTTACCGGCCTTTTTATTCCCGGAGCCGGTCTTGGCCGGCTCCCTTCTTTCCGGAGTGACGCCGCCGTGACGACCGACAAAGACCTCCCGCTGCGCGAAGACATCCGTCTGCTGGGCCGGCTGCTGGGGGACACGGTGCGCGATCAGCTGGGGGCGGCCAGTTTCGAGCTGGTCGAGCGCATCCGCCAGCACTCGGTGCGCTTCCGCCGCGACGACGATGCTTCCGCCCGGCGCGAGTTGGAGGCGACCCTCGACGCCCTCGCGCGCGACCAGACCAACGCCGTGGCGCGGGCCTTCAGCTTCTTCTCGATCCTCTCCAACATCGCCGAGGACCAGCACCACATCCGCCGCTCCCGGGCCCATCTGCTGGCCGGCTCACCGCCCAAGGCCGGCAGCCTGGCCCACGCCGTGGAGGCGGCCTTCGCCGCCGGTTTGCAGGCGGCCGACCTGGCGGCCTTCTTCGATGACGCCCTGATCAGCCCGGTACTCACCGCCCATCCCACCGAGGTCCACCGCAAGAGCATCCTCAACTGCCAAACGGCCATCGCCCAGCTACTGGACCAGCGCGACCGCATGGCGCTGACCCCGGAGGAGGCCGCCGCCAACGAGGAGGCCCTGCGCCGGGCGGTGCTGACCCTGTGGCAGACCCGCATGCTGCGCACCACCAAGCTGTCGGTGATCGACGAGGTGAACAACGGCCTGTCCTATTTCGAATCCACCTTCCTGCGGGAGCTGCCCCACCTCTACGCAGGCATCGAGGACAGCTTGGCCGCCCACGACGGCGCCTGGGCGGCCCTGGAGCTGCCCAGCTTCCTGGCGGTCGGGAGCTGGATCGGCGGCGATCGGGACGGCAACCCCTTCGTCACCGCCGAGGTGCTGAAGCAGGCCCTGGCCCACCAGGCGGCATTGGCCCTGGAGTTTTACCTGGCCGAGGTGCGCACCCTGGCCTCCCAGCTGACCCTCTCGCTCATGCACGTGTCGGCCTCCGATGCCCTGCTGTCCCTGGCCGCCGCCGGGGAGGCCACCCCCCACAGCGGCGACGAGCCCTACCGGCTGGCCCTGTCGGGCATCCATGGGCGGCTGGCGGCCACCTACCGGGCGCTGCTGGGCCGCGAGCCGGTGGGCGCCGGCAGAGCCGCCTCCCAGGCCTATGGCTGTGCCCAGGAACTGGCCGACGACCTGGAGGGGATCCACCGCTCGCTGCTCACCAACGGCTCGGCGGCGCTGGCCCGCGGCCAACTGCGCCGGCTGCGCCGGGCGGTGGCGACCTTCGGCTTCCACCTGGCGCCCATCGACCTGCGCCAGAACTCGGAGGTCTTCGAGCGGGTGGTGGCCGAGATCCTGGAGGTGGCCCGCCCGGGCACCGGCTATGCCGCCTTGGACGAGGAAGGGCGCATCGCGCTCCTCCTGGAGGAACTCGCCACCGCCCGACCCCTGGCCTCCCCTTTCGTGCATTACTCCGAGGAGACCACCGGCGAGCTAGCCATCTTCCGCGCCGCCCGGGCGGCCCATCTGCGCTATGGGGTAGCGGCCTTGCCCAACTTCATCATTTCCAAGACCGACGGGGTCTCGGACATGCTGGAGCTGGCGGTGCTCTTGAAAGAGGCGGGGATCCTGCGGCCCCTGGAGGGGGCGCTGGACGCCAACGTCGTGCCCCTCTTCGAGACCATCGGCGACCTGCAGGCGGCCCCTGCCACCATGGAGCGGCTCTTTTCGCTCGCCCCCTATACGCGCCTCTTGGCTTCCCGCGGCCGCACCCAGGAGGTGATGCTGGGTTATTCGGATTCGAACAAGGACGGGGGTTTTCTCACCTCGGGCTGGGAACTCTACAAAGCGGAGATCGAGCTGGTGAAAGTCTTCCGCGAGCACGGAGTGAAGCTGCGCCTGTTCCACGGCCGCGGCGGCTCGGTCGGGCGGGGCGGCGGGCCTAGCTACCAGGCGATCCTCGCCCAACCGGGCGGGGCGGTGCAGGGGCAGATCCGGCTCACCGAGCAGGGCGAAGTCATTGCCGCCAAGTACGCCAACCCGGAGGTGGGCCGGCGTAACCTGGAGGTGCTGGTGGCGGCCACCCTGGAAGCGACCCTGATCTCCGGCGATGCGCCGGCCCCGCGCGGGGAATTCATCGAGGCCATGCAGGGCTTGTCGGATGCGGCCTTCCGCGCCTACCGGGCACTCGTGTATGAGACGCAGGGCTTCGAAAAATACTTTTGGGAATCCACGGTGATCTCGGAGATCGCCGAACTCAACATCGGCTCGCGCCCGGCTTCGCGCAAGAAGAGTCAGGCGATCGAGGATCTGCGGGCGATTCCTTGGGTGTTCTCGTGGGCGCAGTGCCGCCTGATGCTGCCGGGCTGGTACGGCTTCGGCGCGGCGGTCGAGGCTTTCCTCGCCGAGCGCGGCGAAGCGGAAGGGATGGCGCTCCTCCAGGCCATGCACCGGCAGTGGCCCTTCTTCGCCACGCAACTGTCCAACATGGACATGGTGCTCGCCAAGAGCGACATCGCCATCGCCAGCCGCTACGCGGCGCTGGTCAAGGACGAGCGGCTTAGAGAAGCGATCTTCGGGCGCATCCGCGCCGAGCATGCCTCAAGTGTGGCGGCGCTCCTCAAGATCACCGAGCAGGCGGAGTTGCTCGATGCCAACCCGCTCTTGAAGCGCTCAATCCGCAACCGCTTCCCTTATCTGGACCCCTTGAACCACGTCCAGGTGGAGATGCTGCATCGCTACCGCGAGGGGCATCAGGACGAGCGCATCCGCCAGGGCATCCACATCTCCATCAACGGCATTGCTGCAGGACTCCGGAATAGCGGCTAAATTAAGGTGTTTAACGAGGTAAGCCCCCGTGTATTCCAGGCCGGCCGATTTTACGGAGTTCGAGGTGGCAGCCGATGCGGTGGAACAGCGCGACGCCTGGCCGTTCCTCGAAATGGGAGCGGCGCTTGTTCCTGCGGGCGGGCGTGGGTAGGTCATCGGTGCCAAGAAGCGCTGAAGAGCTCATCCTCAGACCCGCCGCGGCGCGCCCGGGGCCTTGGCCCGATCCCAGCGGCCCGACGCGGCGGCACACGCCTCAGAGTTTGTGAATCTTTCGTTCGCAGAACCGATTAGACGCGCGAGCGGGGTTAACACCTTTTTGCTGGGCGCGATTGGGTTTTTGCATCGTTTGTGCTGCTATCGACGGTTCATTTGACGTTTT
>Ga0208243_1000771_pt1 | contig 14230 bp, 13 predicted proteins | sample Subbio2Aug_QV12A_FD_184826 | JGI IMG/M metagenome (GOLD analysis project Ga0208243, IMG submission 184826) | Serpentinite rock and fluid subsurface biosphere microbial communities from McLaughlin Reserve, California, USA - CR12Aug_QV12A (SPAdes) | ecosystem: Environmental > Terrestrial > Deep...
AATCAACCGCTTGCGAAAAATCTGTCCACGCCCCTGCCACCCCACCGCAGACTGGCCGCGGTCGAAGGAGGGAAGACATGCGCGGGGCGGGACTGAACGGGCGGAAGCTGAGGGCGACCATCGTGCTGCTCCTCTCGCTGGCGTCGATGGCCGACGCCGCCGCCGGCCGTGCCTTTGCCGTGCGCTGGCTGGTGCTGTTCTTCCTGCGCCGCGGCGAGTGGGCCGCGCAGGCGTCCGTCGCCGATGCGCTGCAGCTCGAGCCTGCCGTCATCGAGGAGGAGCTCGCCCCCGCCGCCGGTCCGGACGATGCGAGCCTCCTCGACGCCGCCCTCATCGCCTGGCGCTACCGCTGGTGCGCGGCGGTGCTTGCCGGGGTTCTGGCAAGCCTCGGCGGCGTCGCCTGGGCGCCGGACCGCGACCGCACGCCAGACAGATGCGCCTGCCGGGCCGTTGCCGCTCCCACGCTGCCCGCCAGCTTCACGCCCGCGCCACACGACACCTCTTGACGCCGATGCTCCGCCGCGCCGCACACGTCCCGATGTCCGACTGGCCGGGCGGCAGCGCTGCCTCCCGGCCCGCCGGCGCTGGCGCAAATGCGGGGACAGTTACCTTAATTCGGCCGACGGCCGCTGCGGTCCCCGACTGGCTCGACCTCGAATTAAGGTAACTGTCCCCGTTTTTCCCGCATTCCGCCTGCAGCAACAGTCGCAACGGAAGCGCCAGGCGCCACGAATTCGGAAGACGGTCCCCCTTGTTTCTCCGCCCGCCGCTACGCCGCCGCCAGGTTCAGGCCCGTCCCCCGGTCGAACAGGATGATCCTGTCGGGGTTCCAGGAGAAGCCGACCGTGTCGTCGATCGAAAGCCGCTGCGAGGCCGGCGTGGTCAGCCGCACCAGGGTCTCGCCGGCCGCCAGCGTCACGATCTTCTCGACGCCATGGTTCTCGACGTCGTGCACCCGGCCCCGCGCCGGCGCCTCGGGATCGAGGCGGATGTCTTCTGGCCGCACGCCGAAGGTCACCGGGCGCCCCTCCTGCGAAGGCGCGGCCGCGATCGGCAGGGCGAACCCCGCCTCGGCCATCGCCTTGCCGTCGCGCACGGCGCCGTCGAAGAGGTTCATCGGCGGCGAACCGACGGCGCGCGCCACGAAGGTGTTCTTCGGGCGGGCATAGATCTCGGCCGGCGTTCCGACCTGTACCAGCCGGCCGCGGTCGAGGACGCCGATCCGGTCGCCCATCGACATCGCCTCCACCTGGTCGTGCGTGACGAACAGGAAGGTGGCGCCGAGATTCATCTGCAGGTTCTTGAGCTCGATCCTGAGCGCTTCGCGCAGCTTGGCGTCGAGTGCCGACAGCGGCTCGTCCATCAGGAAGACGCGCGGCTTGCGCACGATGGCGCGCCCGATCGACACGCGCTGCATCTCGCCGCCCGACAGCCGGTCGGTCTTGCGGTCCATCAGGTGCTCGATGCGCAGCGTCCTGGCGACGCGGTCGACGCGCTCCCTGATCTCGGCGGGCGCGACCTGGCGGATCTTCGACTTCAGCGGGAATTCGAGGTTCTCGCGCACCGTGTAGCGCGGGTAGAGCGAATATTGCTGCAGCACCAGCGCGACGTCGCGCTCGGCCGCCCCCCAGTCGCCGACGTCGACGCCGTCGATCAGCACCGTGCCGGCGGTGGGCTTCTCCAGCCCCGCCACGACGCGCAGCGTCGTCGTCTTGCCCGCGCCGGTTTCGCCCAGCAGCACGAAGAACTGGCCGTCCTCGACCGTCAGGTCGAGCCCCTTCAGCGCCGTGCTGTCGCCGAAGGTCTTGGTGACGTTTCTGAGCTCGATATGGGCCATGGCTTACAGTCTCACTCCGAGGCTCTTGCCGCTGGACGTGTCGAAGAAATGCGCCTGCGCGGGGTCGACGCGCGCATGGACGGGCTCGCCGGCCTTCGGCACGAAGCCCGCAGGCGTGCGGGCGCGCAGGATCTCCGCGCCGACCTTCAGGTCGACGATGTCGTGCGAGCCGAGCGGCTCGATGATGTGGGCGACGACCGGCACGTAGCCCGGCTGCGGCTGGCGGCTGACCAGCACGGCCTCCGGGCGGATGCCGAGCTTCAGCGCGCCGCTGCCCGCGTGCCCGTCGAGCCGGCCGAGCAGCTCCGGCGGGAAGGCGAAGCCCGGCGCGGCCGCGTCGATGGCCACGGTCACGTCGCTCCCCTCGCTGCGCACGATCGCGGGCGCGACGTTCATCACCGGGCTGCCGACGAACTGGGCCACGAACAGGTTCTGCGGCTGCCGGTAGACCTCCTCGGGCGCGCCCACCTGCTGCAGCACGCCCTCGTGCATGATCACGATCCGGTCGGCGAGGCTCATCGCCTCGACCTGGTCGTGGGTGACGTAGATGGTGGTCGATCCCTGCTTGACGTGCAGCCGCTTGATCTCGGCGCGCATCTCCTCGCGCAGCTTGGCGTCGAGCGCGCCGATCGGCTCGTCCATAAGCATCGCCTTGGGATGGCGCACCAGCGCGCGCCCGATCGCCACGCGCTGCATGTCGCCGCCCGACAGCGCCGACGGCCTGCGGTCGAGGAGGTCGGTGATCTTCAGCACCCTGGCGATCGCCCGCACCGCCTCGTCGATCCCGCCCTTGCCCATGCCCGTCGCCCGCAGCGGGAAGGCGATGTTCTCGTAGACGGTCATGTGCGGATAGAGCGAGAAGGACTGGAACACCATGGCGATGTCGCGGTCCGAGCACTTCAGGTGCTGCACCGGCTTGCCGTCGATCAGGATGTCGCCTTCGTCGATCGTCTCCAGCCCGGCGATGGCGCGCAGCGTCGTCGTCTTGCCGCAGCCCGACTGGCCGAGCATGACGATGAACTCGCCGTCCTCGATGGTCAGGTTGAGGTCCTTGATGACCTGGACGGCGCCGAACCATTTCTGCACGCCGCGAAGCTCGATATGCGTCATGCCTTCCCTCCGGCCTTGCCGTCATGGTGGTCGGAGACGTCGAAGGCGCCGTCCGGGTTCTTCGCCTTCGCCGGGCCGATCTTGCCGGTGATCATGAAGCCGACGAGACCGATCAGGATCAGCGTCACGCCGTAGCGGTGCAGGAAGAAGTTCCACGGCTGGCACAGCGCCACGATGCCGAGGATCATCAGCGTCTGGAACGCCGGGTGCAGCCAGCGCTGGTTGAAGGCGCGGAAGCTCATTTGCGGATCGCCCCGAAGCTCATGCCGCGCAGCAAATGGTTGCGCAGGAGGAAGGTGAAGATGGCCACCGGCAGCAGGAACAGGAAGGTGCCGGATGCGATCACCGTCCAGTCGGGCAGGCCCGACCCGACCTGGCTCGGGATGAAGGGCGGCGCGGTCTGCGCCGTCCGCCGCGTCATGATCAGCGCGAAGGCGTACTCGTTCCAGGCGGTGATGAAGCAGAACACGGCGGTCGCCGCGATGCCCGTCGCCGCCTCCGGCAGCACCACCTTGAAGAAGGCCTCCATGCGCGTGTAGCCGTCGACCAGCGCCGCCTCCTCGTATTCCTTCGGTATCTCGTCGATGAAGCCCTTCATCAGCCAGACCGAGAAGGAGAGGTTGAAGGCAGTGTAGAGGATGATCAGGCCGAGATGCGTGTCGTTGAGGCCGACCGCCCGGTACATCAGGAACATCGGGATCGCGACCACCACCGGCGGCAGCATGCGGGTCGACAGGATGAAGAACAGCCAGTCCTGCTCCCCCTTCACCCTGAAGCGCGAGAAGCCGTAGGCGGTGATCGTGCCCATGCCGACCGCCAGCACCGTCGAGACGACGGCCACGATCAGCGAATTGACGAAGCGGCTCGGATAGCCCGAGAGCTGGACGTTGCCCTGGCCGTCGCGCACCACCTTCTCGCCGCCGTCGAAGACCAGCCGCTCCCACCACGGGGCCGCGGCGTATTCCTCCGGCGTCGGCTGCTCGCGCATCTGCGAGCGGCGCAGCACCAGCTTCACGAAGGGCGAGATCTCCGGCTCGAACAGCACCGTCGGCGGGATCGTCGTGGCGAGGTTGCGCGGCTTGAAGGAGGTCGAGACGATCCAGTAGATCGGCGCGAGGAAGATGATGGTGGCGATCAGCACGCCGACGATGGCGATCCTGTTGAGGGCGCGCTCGGAGGTGGTCTGGACGGCCGCCATCTCAGCGTTCCTTCACTTTGTTCAGATATTTCACGTAGATGTTGGTGATCGCGATGACCATGATCAGCACGATGTAGGCGAGCGCGCAGCTCATCCCGGTCTGCCATTCCTGGAAGGCCATCTTGTAGAGCCGGATCGAGATCACCTCGGTCGTCGGCTGGCTGGTCAGGATGTAGGCGAGGTCGAAGGTCTTGAAGGCCTCCATCGTGCGGAAGATGATGGCGATCATCAGGATCGGCGCGACCAGCGGCAGCGTGATCCGGAAGAAGGTGTAGATCGGCCCGGCCCGGTCGATCGCCGCCGCCTCGTAGAGATGCTTCGGCACCGCCGACAGCCCGGCGAGCGACAGGAGCATCACGAAGGGCGACCACATCCAGATGTCGGTCAGCGCCACCGCGTAGAGCGCCATGTCCGGGTCCGACAGCCACTCGAACCGGCCGAGCCCGAGCGCGTAGTTGATGATGCCGAAGGACGGGTCGTAGAGCAGCTTCCAGAACAGCCCGACGACGGCCATCGACAGCATCATCGGCAGGAGCAGCAGCGTCGTGATCAGGCCCTTGAAGGGAATGTCGCGGTTGAGCAGCAGCGCCACGCCGAATCCGACGATCACCTGCCCCGCGACCGAGACGATCACGTACTTGGCGGTGATGGCGAAGTTCGACCAGATGAACGGGTCGTTGAGCAGCGTGCGGTAGTTGGCGAGACCGACGAAATTGGCCGGCGCGTTCGACGAGGCCCGGAAATCCGTGAACGAGTATCCGAGCGAATAGAGCAGCGGGAAGATGTTGAAGACGATCAGGAAGACGATCGTCGGAATGATGAAGAGGTTCCTGATCGACAGGTCGCTCAGCCCCCGCCGCGCCGCACGGCTGCGCGGGTCGAGTGTCGTCATCGTCAATGTCGTCAAAACCCTGCTCCTCCCAGAGCCTCGCGGCGAAGGGCCGCGCGAAACGGTTCGAGGGGGCGACGGCCGCCGCCCCCTCGCGCCGGGATGCCGTCACTTCACCCGGTTGTACTTCTTGAAGGTGGCGTTCCAGTCGGCCGCCAGCGCGTCGAGCGCTTCCTTCGCGCTGCCCTGTCCGGCCGTCACGTAGGGATAGATGCGCTGGTTCATCTGGATCAGCAGCTCGGCGTATTCCGGCGTCGCCCAGAAGTCCTTCACCTTGAACATGGTCTCGTAGAAGGCCTTGTTGTAGGGCGTCGCGTTCTGGAACTCCTCCGACTCCAGCACCTTGGCGCTGGCGGTGTAGCCGCCGAGCTCGGCCCAGCGCTTCTGGGTCTCGTCCTTGATGAACCATTCGAGGAACTTCATCGATTCCTCCTGGTTCTCCGAATAGGAGATGACCGAGATGCCCTGCCCGCCGAGCGCGGCGAACTGGTGGCCGTCCGGACCCGCCGGGTTGGCGAAGAATCCGGTGCTCTTGGCGTTCGGGTTCGAGGCCTCGTTGGTGAGCGCCGGGAAGAAGGCGAAGTAGTTCATGCTCATCGCCGCCAGGTTCTCGGTGATCGCCTGGTTGTTCTCGACGAAGAAGGTCTTGGCCCAGCCGGGCGGCGTGAAGCCGTAGAGCTCGCGATACATCTCGAGCGCCTTCACGTTCTGCTCGGAATTGATGATCCCGTCGACCTTGTAGGTCGCGTAGTCGCCGAGCTCGCCGCCATAGGAGAAGATGGCGTTCTCGACGCCCATGACGAGGCCGTCATAGGAGTTGTCGGTGTAGATGGCGATGCCGTAGCGGTTCTGGTCCGGACGGTGGAAGAACTCGGCGATGTCGCGCATCTGCGCCCAGGTGGCCGGCGGCGCCAGATCGTAGCCGTACTTGGCCTTGAACGCCTCCATCTCCTTGGGGTCCTCAAACCAGTCCTTGCGGTACGACCAGCCGACCGCGTCACCCTCGGCCGGGATCGACCAGTACTTGCCCGAGTTCGCCGGGTATTCGGCGTAGTACTTCACCGTCGCCGGGGCCATCACCTTGTTCAGGTCGTGCTTGTTGAAGAACTCGGTGAGGTCGACATAGTGTCCGGCCTCGGACGCCGCGCCGATCCACTGCGAGTCGCCGACGACCATGTCGTAGGCCGACCCCTGGGCGTTGAGCTCGGTGAAGGTCTTGGTCTGGAAATCGGACCACGGCGTGGTCTCGACCGTGATCTTGACCCCGGTCTCGGCCTCGTATTCGTTGACGAGTTCCTGCAGGTAGTTGGCCGGATCCCATTCCGCCCAGAAGATCGTCAGTTCCTGAGCGAACACGGAGGTCGAACAGGCAAGCGTCAGTCCAAGACCGGCCACGAGGCCGGTGATCCTATTGCGCATAATGACTTCCTCCCATCTATGCACCTACCGTCTGAAGTGCCCGCCGACGGCTGGCACAGGTAGTTCCATGCTGGCGCTGCCCGGCCGGAGAAACGGTTCCTCCCCTCTTCGACCCGCGCGTCAGGGGAATGCTCCCTCACATTCGCCCGCTACAATCTGGTATTACCAAACGCCGAAGCACGTCAAGGCCCTTCTCTCGATCCTTTGCTGAGCGGCATCCGGGCCCTTGCCTGGAAAGGCAAAATTTTCCAATCAATTCGGCCGAATGGACTGGATTCGATGCCGCCGACGGCTCCAGTCCCCGCAACAGGCGGAGGAGCGACGCCGGCAAACTGGTCCAACCAGATACGATCGTCAGCCTCGACCCCCGGAATCCGCTCCCGCCTCGTCCGCCCCCGCCTCGACGGCCGCGCGAACGAGCGCGGATGCCGCCCACCGCGTGACCGACTGAACGCGCGCCGGGTCGAGCCCCCATATGTCCTTCAGAACCACCAGCGCTTCCACACCGAACAGCAGCGAGAGCGCCTGGGCGAGGCGCAGGCAGTCGTCCTGCCCGAGCGTCCGGCGGAGGGGCGCGATCGCCTCCTGCAGCAGGTCGATGCGATGGCCGCGGGTGAACCGCGGCTCGTCCCCCAGCGACCCGGCCTGCCGTCTCGCCCACTGGTCCAGCGACAGCTTCAGGGCCGCCTTGAACGTCGCTTCGAACTCCTCGATCCGCGGCAGCGACGTCCGCAGGAGATCGTCGACGCGATCCTCCGCCTTCGCGCGGTCGCTGGTTCGCGTCAGGATCGGGCCGAGAGCCTCGTCGACCACCGCATGCACCAGCGCCGCCTGGCTCGGAAAATAGCGATAGGCGGTCGCCCGCGACACCTCCGCGGCTTCCGCCACCTCGCTCACCGAGGGGGTCGCGCCGGATTGCATCAGCCGCGTCGCCGTCTCGAGCATCAGCCGCCGCGTCCGTGCTCTCGGGCCGCGGACGGGGCCGGCCTCGCCTTCTGTCGATTGACGTGAGACATCCATACCAATATGATACGCGCGTCTCAAAAAATTGCAACCGCCGGCGGGCGGCTGCGCAATCAGAGGGGCCGCCGTCCGGTCGGGGGGCGCGGGAGGAGCATGAAGCGCGTCTACGTCGTCGGCACGGCCGACACCAAGGGCGAGGAACTGGACTATCTGGCCGGCCGCGTCGCCGCGCGCGGGGCAGCCGTGATCCGCGTCGACGTGGGCACGCGCTCGCCTGCGGCAGGATCCGACGTCGGCGCAGCCGAGGTCGCGGCCTTCCATCCGCAAGGCGCGGGCGCGGTGCTCGGCCTCGACGACAGGGGCCGTGCGGTCGAGGCCATGGGGATCGCGCTCGCGGCGTTCCTCGCCTCCCGAAGCGACATCGGCGGCGTCGTCGGCATCGGCGGCGGCGGCGGCACCTCGATCGTCACCGCCGGCATGCGCGCCCTCCCCTACGGCGTGCCCAAGCTGATGGTCTCGACGCTGGCGTCGGGCAATGTCGCGCCCTATGTCGACATCTCCGACATCGTCATGATGCCGTCGGTGACCGACATGGCCGGCCTCAACCGGCTGAGCCGGACGATCCTCGCCAATGCGGCAGAGGCCATCGCGGGCATGGCGCTGCATCCGCCCGCCGCCGCGCAGGAGGCGCTGCCGGCGATCGGTCTCACCATGTTCGGCGTCACCACCCCGGCGGTCACGGCGATCGTCGAGCGGCTGCGCGACCGCTACGACTGCATGGTCTTCCACGCCACCGGCACCGGCGGGCGCACCATGGAGAAGCTCGCCGACAGCGGCATGCTGACCGGCTTCCTCGACATCACGACGACCGAGATCTGCGACCTTCTCTGCGGCGGCGTTCTGCCCGCCACCGAGGACCGGCTGGGAGCGGTCGCGCGCACGCGCCTGCCCTGGGTCGGTTCCGTCGGCGCGCTCGACATGGTGAACTTCTGGGCCTTCGACACCGTGCCGGCGCGCCATGCCGGCCGAACGCTCTACCGCCACAATCCCAACGTCACGCTGATGCGCACGAACGCGGACGAGGCGCGGACGATCGGCGCCTGGCTCGCCGGGCGGCTGAACCGCTGCGACGGCCCGGTGCGGCTGCTGATCCCGGAGAAGGGCGTGTCGGCCCTCGACGTCGAGGGCGGCGCCTTCTTCGACCCCGAGGCCGATGCCGCGCTCGTCGACGCCATCGAGGCGACCCTGGTCCGGACGGCCGACCGGCAGATCATGCGCCTGCCGCTGCACATCAACGATCCGGCCTTCGCCAGGGCCGCCGCAGACGCCTTTCTCGACATCGCACAGAACTGAGGGACCCATGCCCGCCATCCCGCGCAAGACGATCCTGGAGAAGTTTCGGGCGATGATCGCCGAAGGCCGGCCGATCATCGGCGGCGGGGCGGGCACGGGTCTGTCGGCCAAGGCCGAGGAGGCCGGCGGCATCGACCTGATCGTCATCTACAATTCCGGCCGCTACCGCATGGCCGGCCGTGGCTCGGCGGCCGGGCTCCTCGCCTACGGCAACGCCAACGAGATCGTGAAGGAGATGGCGGTGGAGGTCCTGCCCGTCGTCCGGCACACGCCCGTGCTGGCGGGCGTCAACGGCACGGACCCCTTCGTGCTGATGCCGCAGTTCCTCGCCGAGCTGAAGCAGATGGGCTTCTCCGGCGTGCAGAACTTCCCGACCATCGGGCTCTTCGACGGCACGATGCGGCAGAGCTTCGAGGAGACCGGCATGGGCTACGGCCTCGAGGTCGACATGATCGCCGCCGCGCACGAACTCGATCTCCTGACCACGCCCTACGTCTTCAATCCCGACGAGGCCGTCGCCATGACGAAGGCCGGTGCCGACATCATCGTGGCCCACATGGGCGTGACCACCGGCGGCTCGATCGGCGCCACCTCGGCAAAGTCGCTCGACCAGTGCGTCGGCGAGATCGACGCGATCGCCAGCGCGGCCATGGCGGTGCGCGGCGACGTCATCGTGATCTGCCACGGCGGACCGATCGCCATGCCCGACGACGCGCGCCACATCCTGGCGAACTGCCGGGTCTGCCACGGCTTCTACGGCGCGAGCTCGATGGAGCGCCTGCCGGCGGAGGCAGCGATCCGCGACCAGACCGCAACCTTCAAGTCGCTGCCGCTGAAGCAGCGCGGCTGAGGAAACCAACGGGGAGGAGACGAACATGAAGCAGGGATCGGACGGATACTTCGTCTATCCGAAGGACGTCGACGCCTTCGGCTTCGACTGGGGTCGTCTGGCGCTGACGGTCGCGCCGGAGGTCAACGGCGCAAGGCGCTTTTCGGGCGGGGTCGTCGACCTGCCCGCCGGCCAGGGCCATGCCCGCCACAACCATCCGGGCGCGGAGGAGATCATCTTCGTCATCTCCGGCGAGGGCGAGCAGATGGTGGAGGACGAGGACGGCACCCCGGTGACCCGCAAGGTCGGTCCCGGCTGCACCGTCTACGTGCCGGAGAGCCGGTTCCATTCGACGCTCAACACCGGCAGCGGACCCATGCAGCTCTTCGTCGTCTACTCGCCGGCCGGACCCGAACGCGCCCTGCGCGACCTGCCGGACTTCCGCATCATCAAGGCCGGCAGCTGAACGCTCCCTCCCGGGCGTGACCGGCCGGCGCGGGCGGTGGTTCGCCATCGCCCGCGCCGGACCGGCGCGAGGCGCCTCAGGCGGTTCCGCCCCGGTTCCAGCCCCTGCCCCGCTCGCCGAACATCGCATAGCCGCCGGCGGTGACCGCGAGCGTGTCCTCGAGCTTGATGAAGCCGCGCACCGGGTGCAGCATCGTCGTCTCCACCGAGAGCACCATCCCGGCCTCCAGCGGCCGGTCCGCGTCGACGCCTTCGTAGGCGACGGGGTGGTTGGTCATCAGGAACGGCACCTCGTGGCTGATCAGGCCCATGCCGTGGGCGAAGAAGTCGGTGAACGCCGCCACCTTCGAGGCCTTCAGGACGCTTTCCGCATGGGCGATCATGTCGCCGCCGCGCGTTCCGGCCGCGACCTTCGAGAAGGCGGCCTGCTGCACCGCCTCGACTTCGGCCAGGAGGTCCTCCAGCTCCGCATCGGGCTCACCCAGCACGCCCATGCGGCAGAGGTCGCCGATATAGCCGTGCCAGTTGCCGCCGGAATCGATCGACAGCACCTCGCCCTTCTTCCAGGCCTGGCCGGACGCCGCGCGGTTGTGGCTCGCGCCGAGCGTCAGCAGGCAGTATTCGAACTGCAGGCCGCGATTGGTCTCCTCGCGCCGCAGCCGCTCGATGATCTCGGCCTTGGTCGATCCCTCCCCTGCCCCGGCGATCGTCGCCATCATGGCGTCCGTGATCAGCTCCGACGCCTGCTTCAGTTCGGCGAGCTCGTGCGGCGTCTTCAGCGCCCGCAGGCGCTCCATCACGGCGGTGGCGTCGACGAGCGTCGCGCCCGGCAGGCCGTCGGCCAGCACCCTGTGCGCGTCGGAGGGCAGGAAGGCCGGCTCGATGCCGATGCGGGACCCCGCCTTGCCGATCTTGCGCAGGTGCTCGACCGCGCGCTTCGCCGCGTCGACCGAGCCCCAGGTTTCCGGATGGAAGGCCGGCGTCCAGAACGGATGGTTCTGGTGCTCGCCCGCCTCCATCCGGTTGGCCACGAAGGCAGCATGATCCGGCCGGCCCTTCTCGTAGACCACCACCGGCAGGTAACGGCTGTGGCCGATCGCATCCATGGCCGAGAAGAAGATGAAGCGGTAGCCGCCGAGCAGGTAGGCGGTGTTGTGCTTCGACGTCGCCAGCACGACGTCGATGCCGGCCTCCGCCATCAGCCGGTCGAGGCGCTCGGCATCGAAGGGAACGGCCGGGGCGGCAACCGCCGGCTGCGTGGCAATGGTCATCGTCATGTCCTCCCGAGGCAGGGTCGGCGCCGTCTTCTCCACCGGCAACTGGTCCGACCAGAGCGGATGTTTGGAAAGTCGTACCGCCGCTGTCAAGGCCGGCCAGCCTGTCATGATCGCCCGGGATGTATCCGCCGGTTCTCTCAGCGCCCCTGCGCGCATGCCTCGACCAGGACCGCCGTCGTCCCCGTCCAGACGATCGCCACGAGCGCGAGGATCCCGGCGATGCGGGCGATGCGGTCGTAAGCCGCGCGCGCGTCCATCTCGCGCGTCAGGCCGAGAATGCGCGCCACGGCCAGAGGGAACAGCAGGAAGCCGCCGACCAGAAGGGCGAGCACGGCCGAGACGCCGACGACCAGGCCGTCGCCCAGCGCGGGCGCGCCGCCCTGGCTGCAGAACAGCGTATGGCCGGCATAGAGGATGGTCAGCTGCATCGCCCAGGCGAGCGGTCCGAGCAGCAGATAGGCCAGCGTCCCGAGCGTCGACGGCTCAGGACGGGGGCGCAGCAGGTTCTCGAGATCGCTCATGTCAGCCCACCATGCGCGGGAAGCCGTGGATGAGGAGCAGGCCGAACAGGGCCTGCCCGGCGGCGTAGTAGTAGAGCACGGCCCCGTTGTCGAAGCTCACCCGGCGCTCGCGGTCGAGCAGCCCGGCGAAGGAGCGCGCCACCGAGAAGCCGATCATGATCATGAGCGCGAAGGCGATCTGGCCGTTGACGACGCTCTGCATGTAGACCATCGCGCCGTAGGAGTTTTCGTCCGGGCGCAGGCCCGACCGGACATGGCCCCAGATCTCCAGCGCGACCGCGCCGGCGAGGCAGAGCGCGCCGATGGCGTTGAACAGCGGCATCGCAAGCGAGCGGCCGCCGGGTTCGGGCAGCAGCCGCCCTGCGAGCCACATCGACCCGGTTCCGGCGATAATCAGCGCGGCGCCACAGAGCGGCCAGGCCAGAGACGGCAGGGCCGGAGAACCGGCCGGCGCCCAGACCTCCGGCGAGACGATCCACAGATAGAGATAGGAGAAGACGTAGGCGACGTAGAGCGAGGTCGCGACCAGCACGAGGACGATCATCGCCCACCAGGAATGCGAGCTCGGGCCGGACATGTAGGTCGGCAGCTTGAGGCCGGCGCCGATGTCGACCTTGCCCTTCGCCGGCCCCGGATCGAGCCCCCAGGTCCAGACGAGCATCGCGCCGACCGCCACGACCGCGCAGATGAGCGCGATCGTCACGGCCTTGATGGTGAGGAGCAGGAAGAAGGCCGCGGTGAAGACGGCGGCGATGAAGGGCGACCAGCCGGGACCGGGCATCTGGATGATGTATTGCGGCTCGGCGTCGATCGCCGAGGTGACGATCGTCTCGCGGCCGCCGGTCGGCGCGTTGGGCAGGAAGTGCCGCCCTTCCTGCACCTCGCGCGGCAGGTCGGGATTGTCCCAGAGCGGCTCGCGGCTGGTCACCAGCGGCACGCTGCGGGCCGAATAGACGTCGTTGGGCAGCCATTCCAGCGTGCCCGCGCCCCAGGGATTGTCGGGCCCGCCCTCGCCGGCCCGGAAATTGCGGACGAGATCGACGACGAAGACGGCGACGCCGGCGGCGAAGATGTAGGCGCCGGCCGTCGAGATGAGGTTCAGCCAGTCCCAGCCGACGTCGGCCGGATAGGTCCAGACGCGCCGCGGCATGCCGCGCAGCCCCGTCAGGTGCATGGGGAAGAAGGCGACGTTGAAGCCGACGAACATCAGCCAGAACACCCAGCGGCCGAGCCGCTCCGACAGCGGCCGCTTCGCCACCATCGGCGTCCAGTAGTAGAAGGTCGCAAACAGCGGGAAGACCATGCCGCCCACCAGCACGTAGTGGAAATGGGCGACGACGAAATAGGTGTCGTGCACCTGGAAGTCGACCGGCACGAGCGCGACCATCACGCCGGTCATCCCGCCGATCGTGAAGATGAACAGGAAGCCGAGCACGAAGAGCGACGGCGTGGTGATGCGCAGCCGCCCCCTGCTCGACGCGATGGTGGCGATCCACGAGAACATCTGGATGCCGGACGGGATGGCGACGGCCATCGAGGCGGCCGAGAAGAAGGCCAGGCTGAGCGACGGGATGCCCGTCGTGAACATGTGGTGCACCCACAGGCCGAAGGAGAAGAAGCCGGTGGCGATCAGCGCGATGACGATCAGGTTGTAGCCGACCAGCGGACGCTGCGCCATCGTCGGCACGATCATCGAGACGAGACCCGCCGCCGGCAGGAAGATGATGTAGACCTCCGGATGGCCGAAGAACCAGAACAGATGCTGCCACAGCAGCGGATCGCCGCCCTGGGCGGCGGTGAAGAAGGGCCAGCCGAAGGACCGCTCGATCTCCAGCAGCATGGTGCCGAGGATGACCGCCGGGAAGGCGAACATGATCATCGCCGCGAAGATCAGCATCGCCCAGGCGAAGATCGGCATCTTGGCCAGCGACATGCCCGGCGGCCGCGTCCTAAGGGCACCGACGACGATCTCGATCGCGCCGGCTATCGCGGAAATCTCGATGAAGCCGATGCCCAGCAGCCAGAAGTCGGCGTTGTCGCCGGGCGAATATCCCTTCAGCGTCAGCGGCGTGTACATGAACCAGCCGCCCTTGGGCGCGAGGTCGTAGAAGACGGTCGAGAAGAAGACGAGCCCGCCGACGACATAGGCCCAGATCGCGAAGGCCGACAGCCGCGGAAACGGCAGGTCGCGGGCGGCCAGCATCTGCGGCAGCAGCATGACCCCCAGCGCCTCCACCGCCGGCACGGCGAAGAGGAACATCATCGTCGTGCCGTGGACGGTGAAGATCTGGTTGTAGAGGTCCTGGCCGATGAAGTCGTTCTCCGGCATGGCGAGCTGCGTGCGCATCACCAGCGCGAGCACGCCCGCC
>Ga0208243_1000772_pt1 | contig 14187 bp, 15 predicted proteins | sample Subbio2Aug_QV12A_FD_184826 | JGI IMG/M metagenome (GOLD analysis project Ga0208243, IMG submission 184826) | Serpentinite rock and fluid subsurface biosphere microbial communities from McLaughlin Reserve, California, USA - CR12Aug_QV12A (SPAdes) | ecosystem: Environmental > Terrestrial > Deep...
CTCGCCCGGCGCCAGCAGCACGCCGATGCGGTCACGGTTGGCGGCCTTCGTGTCCGCATCGAGCGCCTGCCAGGCGGGCAGCGGCAGGATGACCGCCGCGTTGCCCTCCAGCGCCTCGGCGCTCTCGGCATGGGTCCAGGGGTCCTCGCGGAACCCGTTCGGGGTCCAGAGCCGCGGCGCGTCGGGTATGGGTCGGGTCATGATTGCCTGTCGTGGGTCGCGGTTGCGCACCGGCCGCGGCGGCAGGGGCCACCGCGGCCGGCATTCGTCAATCCTATATCAGAGCGAGGAGGCCGTGAGCGAATCGTCGAGGCCCGAAAGATGGATTCCGCATTCGGTCTTGGCCTGGCCGGCCCAGCGTCCCGCACGCGGGTCGTCGCCGTCCTTCACCGGCTGCGTGCAGGGGAAGCAGCCGATCGAGAGATAGCCATAGGCCACCAGCGGGTTCTCGCGCAGCTGGTGCTCGCGCATGTAGGCCGCGAGGTCGGCCGTGGTCCACTTCGCCAGCGGGTTGATGCGGATCCGCTCGCCTACCGCCTCGAACACCGGCAGTCCGGCCCGGGTGGCCGCCTGGTGGCGCTTGCGGCCGGTGAACCAGGCCTCGAAGGGCGCGACCGCACGCGCCATCGGCTCGACCTTGCGCACGTCGCAGCAGGCGTCGGTGTCGCGCTGGTGCAGCGTCCCGTCGGGATCGCGCACCGACAGCAGCTCCGGGCGCGGCGCGACGATACGCAGGTCGCGCAGGCCGAAATCGGCGACCAGCGCGTCGCGGTACTGCAGCGTCTCGCCGAAGTGCTTGCCCGTCTCCAGGAAGAGCACCGGCAGCGCCGGATCGATGCGCGCGATCATGTGCAGCAGCACGGCCGAATCCGCCCCGAAAGACGAGACGGCAGCGATCGCACCCGGCCGGAACCGCCCGATCGACAGCGCGATCAGGTCGCGCGCGTCGAGATCGCCGAAACGCTCCTCCAGCGCGGCGGCTTCCGCCTCGGCGTCGTGCGCCGCCTCAAGCGGCCTTAGCTTCGCCAGCATAGAGCGCCTCCTTGAACGGTGCGGCACCCAGCCTGCGGTAGGCGTCGATGAAACGCTCCGCGGGGTCGAGGCGCAGGGCCAGGTAGGTGTCGACGATGGTCTCGATCGCGTCGGTCAGTTCTTCGGGCGGGAAGCCGCGGCCGACGATCTCGCCGATCGAGGTGTTCTCGTCGCCCGAGCCGCCGAGCGTGATCTGGTAGAGTTCGGCGCCCTTCTTCTCGACGCCGAGAATGCCGATGTGGCCGACGTGGTGATGGCCGCAGGCATTGATGCAGCCGGAGATCTTCAGCTTCAGCTCGCCGATCTCGCGCTGCCGCTCCAGCGAGGCGAAGCGGCGCGAGATGTCCTGCGCGACCGGAATGGAGCGGGCATTGGCGAGCGCGCAGTAGTCGAGCCCCGGGCAGGCGATGATGTCGCTGATCAGGTTCGAATTCGCCGTGGCGAGCCCGATCTCCACCAGCCGGTCGTAGACGGCCTTCAGGTCGGCGCGAGCGACGTGCGGCAGGATCAGGTTCTGCTCGTGGCTGACGCGGATCTCGTCGAAGGCGTAGCGCTCGGCGAGATCGGCGACGGCGTCCATCTGCGCGTCGGTCGCGTCGCCGGGCACCTCGCCGATGCCCTTCAGCGAAATCGTCACGGCGGCATAATCGGGATGGCGGTGCGTGGTCACGTTCTGGCCGAGCCAGTCGGCGAAGCCGCGCGAGTCGAGCCGCGCCTGCGTCACCGCCGCATCACCCTCCGGCCGCGCGACCAGCGCGGGCGGGGCGAAATAAGCCTGGATGGCCGCGATGTCGGCTTCGGGCAGCGTCAGCGCGCCATCCTTCAGATGCGCGAACTCCGCCTCCACCTGGCGCGTCAGCTCCTCGGTGCCGGTCTCGTGGACGAGGATCTTGATGCGCGCCTTGTACTTGTTGTCGCGCCGGCCGTTCAGGTTGTAGACGCGCAGGATCGCGGTGCAGTAGGCGAGCAGGTCGGCCTCCGGCAGGAAGTCGCGGATCTTCTTGGCGATCATCGGCGTGCGCCCCTGGCCGCCTCCGACATACACGGCAAAGCCCAGCGCGCCCGACGCCTCCTTCTTCAGGTGAAGGCCGATGTCGTGCACCTGGATCGCGGCGCGGTCGCGCTCCGCCCCCGTCACGGCGATCTTGAACTTGCGCGGCAGGTAGGAGAACTCGGGATGCACCGAGGACCACTGGCGCAGGATCTCGGCATAGGGCCGCGGGTCGGCGACCTCGTCGGCGGCAGCGCCCGCGAAATGGTCGGCCGTCACGTTGCGGATGCAGTTTCCGCTCGTCTGGATCGCGTGCATCTCGACGCTCGCCAGGTCGTCGAGGATCGCCGGGATGTCGGCCAGCGCCGGCCAGTTGTACTGGATGTTCTGGCGGGTGGTGAAATGGCCGTAGCCCTTGTCGTAGGTGCGGGCGATGTGGGCGAGCATCCGCATCTGGCGGCCGCTCAGCGTGCCGTAGGGGATCGCGACGCGCAGCATGTAGGCGTGCAGCTGCAGATAGACGCCGTTCATCAGCCGCAGCGGCTTGAACTGGTCCTCGGTGATCTCGCCGGCCAGCCGGCGCTCCACCTGGTCGCGCAGCTCGGCCACGCGGGCCTGCACGAAGGTGTGGTCGAATTCGTCGTAGCGGTACATTCTCGTCTTCCCTGCTCGTACGGCGTGTCTTGCGGCGCCGGCTCAGGCGCCCGGCGCGAAATCGGGCCGCGCCTGCTTGCCATGGTGGCGGTGGTTGGTCGGCCCGGCGGCGCGGATGCGCTCGCGCAGGCGCGTCGGCACGATGCGGCTGCCCTGCAGCTCGACGTCGATCAGGTCGACGTCGACGACGAGGTTGTCGGCCAGCGCCGCCTTGCCGATCGCCTGCAGCATCTCCTCGGCGGCCTTGTCACGGGCGATGCGGGCGCCGTCGATCAGCTCGATCCAGGCCTCGTCCGCCCCGTACCAGACCACTTCGCCGTCGATCAGCCGGTTGGCGGTGAGCACTTTCATCGGCTGGTCCTCCTCAGGCCGCGACCGGCAGCCGCGCATGCGCGGCAAGCGGGGTCGAGAGAGCGAAATTGGCACCGGCCACCGCGTCGCCGATGATGGTCATCACCGGCCCGTCGAGCTCGGCGCGGTCCTCCAGCGCCGGCAGGTCGGCCAGCGTGCCGTGGAACAGGCGGCGGGCGCCGAGGCTCGCGTTCTCGACGACGGCGACGCCGGTGTCGGGCGACAGTCCCGCCTCGATCAGCCGTCCCGCCACCTGCGCGGCGATGGTGCGGCCCATGTAGACGGCGACGGTGGCGCCCGAGACGGCGAGCCGCGCCCAGTCCGGCAGGGCGCCGCCCTTCAGGTCGTGGCCGGTGGTGAAGACCATCGAGGAAGCGACGCCGCGCAGCGTCAGCGGCAGCTCGAAATCGGCGGCGGCGGCGAAGGCGGCGGTGACGCCCGGCACGATCTCGTAGGAGATGCCCGCCTCGCGCAGCGCCGCGATCTCCTCGCCGGCGCGGCCATACACCAGCGGATCGCCCGACTTCAGCCGCACCACGCGCTTGCCTTCGCGGGCAAGGTCGACGATCAGCTGGTTGATCTCTTCCTGCCTCTTCGAATGGCAGCCCTTGCGCTTGCCGACCGAGACGCGCTCGGCGTCGCGGCGGCCCATGGCCACCACCGCCTCGGGCACCAGCGCGTCGAACAGGATCACGTCGGCCTGCATCAGCAGCCGCTGCGCGCGGATGGTGATCAGGTCCTCGGCGCCCGGCCCGGCACCCACGAGGGCCACGTGGCCGCGCGCCTCGGTGCGGCGCTGCATCAGTTCGGCCGCCGCCTCGCGCGCCTCCTCGATATGGCCGATCTCCATGGCGCGGGCCGGCGCGCCCTCGAAGAAGTCGCTCCAGAAGGCGCGGCGGGCATTGCCGCGCGGCACCAGCCGCTCGACCGTGTCGCGCAGGCTGGCGGCGAGGCTGGCCAGCGGACCGAGCGCCGGCGACAGCATGCGGTCGACGCGCGCGCGGATCATCTGGGCGAGCACCGGGCCGGCGCCCTCCGTGCCGATCGCGACCGCGACCGGGGCGCGGTTGACCAGCGCGGGCGTGAAGAAGTCGCAGAGGTGCGGCCGGTCGACGGCGTTGGCCGGAATGCCGCGCGCCCCGGCATCGGCCACGACGCGGCCGTCGAGCGCCTCCTCGCCGGTGGCGGCGAAGACGAGGCAGGCGCCGTCGATCAGCTCCGGGCGATAGGCCTGCTCGACCAGCTCCATGCCGGCCTCGCGGGCGAAGGCGGCGAGTTCAGCCTCGGGCGCCTCGGCGACGATACGGACTTCGGCGGAGGACTGGCCGATCAGCCGCGCCTTGGCCAGCGCCTCGTCGCCAGAGCCGACGATCACGACCGACCGCTTCTCCACCTTCATGAAGACCGGGAACGCGTTCAGTTTTGCAGTTGCGGCAGCCATGGGCGCACGTCTCCACGTTTGGACTGCATTGTCGGCCCGTTGCGCAGCGATCTGAAGGCACGCCGTCCTGCCGGGCCAATGTGGTCGCAACGGGTTTTCCGCTGTGTCGGCGCAGGACGGAAAACCATTCCGATCGCCCTCGGGCCCCCGCCCGCGCGATCTGCCCTGGCGGCGCCCCGCGACGCTGTCCGTTCCGGAACGGCCGGCCAAGCGGGACGTTCTGCCACCGATGACGGTCGCGGGCCGGCCTTGATCCCGATCAAGGCGATCGCCGCCGCGCGGGCGTGTCATCCACTGGAACAGGATTGGAGTCCGAAATGTCCGCCATCAAGCTCGAACACGACATGTGGGTTCTCGTCGCCGACGGCGAGAAGGCGCTCTTCCTTCGCAACGAAGGCGACGCGCAGTATCCGAACCTGCAGGTGATGCGCGAGGACCATCACGAGAACCCTCCGACGCGCGAGCAGGGCACGGATAGGCCCGGGCGCCTCAACGACGCCTCGGGCGAACACCGCAGCGCGGTTGCCGACACCGACTGGCACCGCATCGAGAAGGACCGCTTCGCCGACGAGATCGCCGAGCGGCTCTACAGGATGGCGCACAAGGGCACCTTCAAGAAGCTCGTCCTGGTGGCGCAGCCCCAGGTGCTGGGCGAGATGCGCAAGAAGCTGCACAAGGAAGTCGCCGACAAGGTCACCGGCGAGGTGGCGAAGACGCTGACCAACCACAGCGTCTCGGAGATCGAGAAGGTGCTGGCGGGCGGCTAGGACGACGGCCGGCGCGGCGGACTTGCCGGAGGCCTACTCCGCCGCGTCGATCATCCGCGCTGCGGGCGGGGTCGTTGCGCCGGGCACCCGGCACGAGCGCGCGGTCGTCAGGTCTTGTGCAGGTCGATGAACATGATCGGCTCCTCGCGATCACGGTTGTCGGATGTCTCCAGGAGGGTGAAACCACACTTTCGATAGAACGCGACGGACTGCTGCTTCGAGTCCACGACGATGAACCGACAGCCGACGTGAGGGCAGACGATGTCGCGTGTCACCCCGATGGCCAGATCCACCAGCGCTTCGCCCAGCCTTTTGCCGCGCACCCTCTTGTCGACGGCGAGCCTTGCAATCTTCACTGCTGGATACTTCGTGTAGTCGTAGCGGACGTCTTCGCCGTCGTGGTCGACCTGCACCTCTATCTCGCCACAGATGATCGTGATGTAGGCCTTGATCCGGGCAAGTCCATCGACCGCGACATAGGTTCTCGCCAGGCTCGCTCGTTGATGAGCCTTGGCATGCTTGGTCAGGTAGGTCTTGAGAGGGGTGTAGACTGGGTCTCCCAGGGACAGCGCGGTCACCCCATCCCCGGGATCGAGTGCTCTGATCTGAAATTCAACGTCTCTTTTCAGGGCGATCCGACTTCTCGACGACAAAGCTGAGCGAGCCCGACTTCTGGATAGCAGCCACCATGGCTGATCCACGCTTGGCGCTCTCCGAAGCGGCCAAATTGGGCCGTCCGTTCCTCACTTGCTTCAAAAACTTCTTCGCGTCATCGCCGGTCAGGGTGACGCCGCCGAAAGCGCTCGACTTGATGCTCATGCCCGTCCTCCTTTTCCTGACACGTAACTGGACGCCCGGAACTGAATATGGCGACCACGATACTGTTGGTCAAATGGAGCTCGGTGTACCCACCGAAATTGCGAATGCGGCCCAGCGAAGCCGAACGGTCGCCCCCTACCCCAAAAACCCCCGCAGCATCGCGATCTCGCCTTCGCTCGCCAGCGTCGGCGCGTGGCCGCAGCCCGGCATGGTGACCAGTCGCGGTTTCGGCCCGCGCCGCGTCATCGCCTCGGCGGTCGAGGCGGAGAGCACGTCGGAACTCTCGCCGCGCAGGAGCAGCGTCTTTGCCGTCACCGCGTCATACTTGTCCCAGACGTCGAGGTCGCCCTTGTGCAGGGTGAACTGGGTGACGATCAGCGGGTCGTAGTGGACCGTCACCTTGCCGGCGTCGGTGCGGCGGGTGGACGTGTCGGCCATGCGGCGCCAGAAGGCCTCGGTGTTGTCGCCGAAGGGCGCATAGTTCGTCCGCAGCCAGGCCTCCAGCTCGGCCACCGTGTCGTAGACCGGCGGGTTGCCGACATAGGCGGCGATGCGGCCGGTGCCCGCCTCCGGGATGTCCGGGCCGATGTCGTTGATGACGAGGTGGGTGATGCGGTCCTTCAGCGCCCCGGCCGCCAGCGTCACGCCGAGCAGCCCGCCCATCGAGGTGCCGATCCAGCGCAGACGGCCGATGCCGTAGAAGTCGAGGATGGCGAGCGCGGTCTCCCCGAAGCTCGCATAGGAATAGTCCGCGCCGCCGGCAGCCGACCAGCTCGACAGGCCGCGCCCCAGCGTGTCCGGACAGATCACGAAGTAGCTGTCCGACAGCGCCGCCGCCGCCTCGTCGAAGTCGCGCCCGGTGCGCGCCAGCCCGTGCCACATCACCAGCGCCGGCCGGCCGCGGTCGCCCCATTCGGTGACGTGCATCTCGTGCCGCCCGGCGGGAACATAGGTCGAGCGCGGGATCATCGGTGGCTTCCCTTGTTCATGAGCGTGCCCGCGATGCCGGCGGGGAAGAAGTAGACGAGCAGGATGAAGAGCACGCCGAGCCAGAGCAGCCAGCGGTCCGGGTTGAGCAGGTCCGGCAGCAGCGGGATGCCGGCGGTGGCCTCGGCCGCCACCTCCATCAGGTCCTTCAGGTAGAACTGGGCGAGGCTCATGACGACGACGCCGATGACGGCACCGACGATGGTGCCCATGCCGCCGATCACCACCATCAGCAGGATGTCGATCATGATGTGGAAGGAGAGCGCCACCTCCGGCCCGGTGTATTTCAGCCAGACCGCGCGCACCACGCCGATCGTGGCGGCGATCACCGCCGCCACGCAGAAGATCGCGGTGCGGTAGGCGACGACCCTGTAGCCGATCGCCTCGGCCCGCATCTCGTTCTCGCGGATCGCCTCCAGCACCGTGCCCATCGGCGAGGCGACGATGCGCAGCATCAGGAGGAACAGCACGAGGCTCGACAGGAAGACGAAGTAATAGGCTGCCACCTTGCCGTTCAGCGCCACGTCGAAGACCCTCTGCACCTTGCCGTCGGCGTCCTCGAACAGCTTGAAGGCCGGCGAGAAGAGCCGCGGCGCCTGGTAGGTGAAGCCGTCCTCGCCGCCGGTGATGTCGGAGAGCTGGCTGGCCAGCACCAGCATCACCGAGGCCGCCGCCAGCGTCACCATGGCGAAGAAGATCGCCTTGACCCTGAGCGAGAGCAGCCCGATCAGCACCGCCAGCACCAGGGCCGCGACCACGCCAGCGCCGCCGCCGATCAGGATCGCGTCCCAGCCCGGCCCCCAGGCCTTCAGCGCGATCGCCGCGCCATAGGCGCCGAGGCCGAAGAACATGGTGTGCGCGAAGGAGACGATGCCGGTATAGCCGATCAGAAGATCATAGCTCGCCACCAGCACGATGAAGATGCAGATTCGCGCCGCCACCTCCGCCGCGCGCACGTCGGTGAAGAGGAACGGCGCGAAGGCCAGGCAGAGCCCGATGGCGAAGACGATGCCGTAGACGGCGAGACGCCCCGCGGGGATGCGGCGGGCGGGGGTGGTGGGGATCGAGGCGGCGGTCATGGACGGCATCCCGGGGCTTGCCGGCTGGTCGTGACGCGACGGAAAAGCGCCGCGGCGCCGTCATCCTCGGGCCTGTCCCGAGGATCTGCTGCCGCGCGCTCGACGAGCGTCGGCCCCCGCCACACACCGGCTCCCACGCCTCGCGTCGTGCTCCGGTGGCGGCAGATACTCGGGACAGGCCCGAGGATGACGACGGAACGGGGGATATTACACGCGCCACGCATCCTCATCACCCCTTCACCGCCGGCTTGAGCCCGTACGGCCGCCAGAGCAGCACCGCCATCATCAGCAGCATGTTCGAGGCCAGCGCAAGCTTGGGAAACAGGAAGGCGACGTAGTTGGTCATCAGGCCGACGAGGATCGCACCCAGCAGCGAGCCCTGGATCGAGCCCAGCCCGCCGATGATGACGACGATGAAGACGATGATCATCAGCTCCTGCCCCAGCGCCGGCGTGATCAGGCTCTGGTAGCCGGCCCACATGGCGCCGCCCATGGCCGCCAGCGCCGATCCGGCCATGAAGACGCCGATGAACAGCCTGTCGACGCGGAAGCCGAGCGATTCCACCATCTCGCGGTTCTCCACCCCCGCCCGGATCAGAAGCCCGATGCGGGTGCGGTTGAGCGCGAGATACATGACGACGTAGACGGCCAGGCCGAGCAGCAGCGCGAAGACGCGGTAGGTCTCGATCGCCACGTCGCCGATGATGATCGAGCCGGTCAGGAAGGCCGGCCGCGCCACCGCGACCGGCGTGCCGCCCCAGATGGCGAGCAGCAGCTGCTCGGCCACGATCAGCGCGCCCATGGTGATCAGGATCTGGCGCAGATGGTCCTTGTAGACCGGCTTGACGATCACCCGCTCGAAGCCCCAGCCCCCCAGCGCCCCGAAGGCGGTCGCCGCCGCGATCGCGGCCATCAGCGCGGCGACGTTGAGGAGCACGCTGTCGGCGGCGAGCCAGGCGCCGAGCGCGGCCAGCACCGAAGCGGCGATGAAGGCGCCGAAAGAGACGAAGGCCGAGTGGCCGAAGTTCAGCACGTCCATGAGCCCGAAGATCAGCGACAGGCCCGACGCCATCAGGAAGATCATCATCCCCATCGCGAGCCCGGCGGCGGTCAGCGTCACCCAGGTCGAGGTCGAGCCGATCGCGGCGAAGGCGAGGACGGCGAGGATCACCGGCAGCGCGTAGACGCCGCCGACGCGGTCGAGGGCGGCGTTCATGGGCGGGCTCCGGGGTGGCGGCGACCTGGACGCGACGGGAGGCGCGAGCTACCCCCCTCTGCCCTGCCGGGCATCTCCCCCTCAAGGGGGGAGGTCGGCGGCGTCACGCTCGGCGCCTGTCCTGCACCGTCCGCGATCAGGCGCGGAAGCCGCGACAGCCGATCTCCCCCCTTGAGGGGGAGATGCCCGGCAGGGCAGAGGGGGGTATCGTAGAGCGCGACGTCGACCATGCCTCCCCCCTACTGATGGTCCGCCAGCGACAGGCTCAAGAGCCGCGTCTGCAGCGCCTCGTCGTCAGCCAGTTCCGCCATGCCGCCATGGTGCACGATGCGGCCGTCGTCGATCACCGCCACGCCGCGTCCGAGCGAGCGGGCAAAGAGGAAGTTCTGCTCGACCAGCAGGATCGTCGTCTCCTGCGCGATCTCGCGGAAGGCGCCGATCATGGCGCGGATGATGGCAGGCGCCAGGCCCTTGGTCGGCTCGTCGATCAGGATCAGCTCGCGCCGTTCCACGATGGCGCGCGAGATGGCCAGCATCTGCTTCTGCCCGCCGGAGAGCCCGCTCGCCTGGCTGGTCCAGAACTTCTCCATGGCCGGGAACAGCTCGAAGATGCGTCCCAGCCGCGCGTCGTCGAAGCGGCCGGTGGTGGAGGCGAGCCGCATGTTCTCCTCCACCGTCAGACCGCCGAAGATGCCCATGTTCTCGGGCACGTAGGCGATGCCGAGGCGGGCGATGTCGGGGGTGGGCATCGCCGTGATGTCGTGGTGGCGGAAGACGATCGCCCCCTTGCGCGCCCGCCACAGGCCCATGATGGTCCGCAGCGTCGTCGTCTTGCCGGCGCCATTGCGGCCGAGCAGCACGTGGACGCCGCCCTCCGGCACGTTCATCGAGACCCCGTGCAGGATGTGGTACTGGCCGATGTCGGTGTGGACGTCGTCGAGCCTCAGGATCGCGCCGCTCATGCGTCCTCCTCCGCGCCGACGCCCAGGTAGATCTCGCGGACCACCGGCAGCGCCATCACCGCGTCGGGCCTGCCGTCGGCGACCGTCTCGCCATTGTGCAGCACCACGATCCGGTCTGCCAGCGCCCGCACCACGTCCATCTTGTGCTCGACCAGCAGGATCGTCTTCGATGGATCCTTCTTGATGCCGGCGATCAGGTCGAGGATCACCGGCGCCTCGTCCACCGACATGCCGGCGGTCGGCTCGTCGAACATGAAGACGTCCGGCTGCATGGCGATCAGCATGGCGACCTCGAGCTTGCGCTGATCGCCATGCGGCAGCGCGGAGGCCGGGTAGTCGGCGACCTCGGCGAGGCGGGCGCTTTCGAGGTAGGTCATGGCCTCGTTGCGGATGTCGGTCATTGCAGCCGCCCGCGACAGCGCTCGCGGCCCTGCGCCGCGGCGGGACTGCACGACGAGCCGTACGTTCTCCAGCACCGAGAGCTTGGGAAAGAGGTTGGTCAGCTGGAAGGCGCGGCCGATGCCGGCCTTCGCCCGCGCCGAAGGCGACAGGCCGGTGATGTCGCGCTCGCCCTTGAACACCTTCCCCTCGCTCGGCCGCAGCTGGCCCGAGACGAGGTTGAACCACGTCGTCTTGCCGGCGCCGTTGGGTCCGACGATCACCGTCAGTTCCCCCGGCCGGAAGGCGCAGCTCACCCGGTTCACGGCCACGTGGCCGCCGAAGCGGATGGTCAGGTTCTCGGTGCGGAGGGAGGGGGGCATGAGCGGTGCGGTTTCGATTTTGGTGGCAGTCGGCAGTCGGCAGTGGGCAGTCGGGCAAGCGGGCAGAGGCAGCCGGCCAAGGCCGGAGGCGCAGGGCGACGAGGAAATCGCGAAAGCCCCGCCATTCCACCCTGACTGCCGACTGCCTACTCCCGCATCCTTTCGGCAGTGTGCAGTCGGGATCCGGCGAGGGCAGTCGGCCCGGCCAAGGCGCAGGGCGCCGAGGCCATCACGAAAGCCCCCGCCATTGCACCCCGACTGCCGACTGCCTACTCCCGCAACCTCACTGCTGGTTGTTCCGCCCGACCGGAATGTTCATCTCTTCCGGCTTGATCTCGCGCACCAGCTCCGGGATCGCCCAGGCGACATTGTCGTCCACCTTGATCTTGAAGTGGTACATCGACTGCAGCGCCTGATGGTCCTCGGGGCGGAAGGTCATGGTGCCCTTCGGCGTTTCCCAGGACATGCCTTCCATGGTCGAGATCAGCGTCTCGGTCTCCCAGTCGTCGGCCGTCTCCAGCGCCTTGACGATGGCGAACGCGGCCGCCATGCCGCCGGCGGTGAAGAAGTCGGGCGGCGAGCCGTACTTCTCCTGGTGCTTCTCGACCAGCCAGTCGTTGATCTCGTTCTTCGGCGCCTCGTAGTAATAGTAGATCGCGCCTTCCATGCCCGGCACCTTCTTGTAGGAGGCCATCGCCGGCAGGATGTTGCCGCCGGTGGAGAGCTCGATGCCGTAGCGACCGGGATCGGCGGCGGCGAGCGGCGTCATGGCGTCGATGCCGGCGACGTACATGACGATGACCTTGCGGCCGTCCTTGTCCTTCAGCGCGCCGAACAGGCGCTCGATGGTGGCGGTGAAGTCGGTCGTCTGCTGCGGCACGTATTCCTCGGCGACGAGATTGGCACCGGTGCCTTCCAGCGCCCGCTTGAAGGCGGCGATGCCGTCGCGGCCGAAGGCGTAGTCCTGCGCCAGCGTGGCGACGAACAGCTTGTCGTTCGGCTGCAGCGCCAGCGCCTGCGCCTGCATGTCCATCGAGGAGTTGCGCGAGGTCTTGAAGACGTAGCGGTTGGAATCCGGACCGGTGAGCGAATCCGCCACCGCCGGTTCCACCAGCAGGATCTTCTCGTATTCCGCCGCGATCGGCAGCATCGCGGTGGTGACGCCGGAGGACGTGCCGCCGACGGCGATCAGCACGTCGTCGTCGCCATAGGCTTCGGCCAGGACCGAGCGGGCGACGTCGGGCTTGAACTGGGTGTCCTTCTCGATCACCTCGATCTTGCGGCCCTTGATCTCCATCGTGCCCTTCGTCGCGTATTCGAGGCCGAGGTTGAAGCCGATGGTCGTCTGCTTCGAATAGGCCTCCAGCGGCGAGCCGGACAGACCGTGCACAAGCGCGATCTTGACGGGGTCCTCCTGCGTCAGGCCCGTCGAAAGGCCGCCGACCGCGAGAACCGCGGCGATGGCGACCGTCGAGATCAGTCTCTTCATGTCGTCTCCTCCTTCTTGAGCGTGTCGTTCACGGGGCGGTCCAGCCGCCGTCCGTCATGATTCTGGTTCCGGTGGGATCGCGGGGCCGGGTGCCGGGAGGGCCGCCGGCGAGCGCGGCGCGGCGGGCCCGGCAATGCGGTGCCACCGGGGCGCGAGCCCGCGACGATGGCCAGACCTCGGCCAGCTTCATGAAAGCAGTCCTCCCGCACGCCGGGATCATTTTCGCGGATTTCTGTGTTGCGATCCTGCGCGCCTTGGTACTATCCGTCCCGGGCACTTTCTCATCAATATCGTACAAATACGCATGGATGACCGGGAGACGACGCTAGAGGCGCTGGCCTTCGAACACGCCCCGGTGGGGATCGTGCTGACGGAGAACAGGATCATCAGGGCCTGCAACCTGACGTTCGCGCAGATGTTCCGGTACGAGAGGGCGGAGCTGATCGACCAGTCCTTCGCCTTCCTCTATCCGACCTACGAGGAGTTCGAGCGGATCCGCGATGTCGGGGTCGAACCGCTCAGGCGAGCCAACGAGTATTCGGACGAGCGCATCATGGCCCGCAAGGACGGGGCGCTGTTCTGGTGCCGCGTGCGCGGCCACTCCTTCACGCGCGACAATCCGCTCGCGCGGGCGGTATGGTCCTTCGCCGACCTGTCGGCCTATCGCCCGGTGATGCAGCTCACCACACGCGAGCGCCAGATCGTGATGCATCTCGGCGAGGGTCGCACCAGCAAGGAGATCGCCCGCCTGCTCGACCTGTCGCCGCGCACGGTCGAGGCGCATCGCGCCCGGCTCCTGCGGAAGTACTGTGCCAGCAACGTCGCCGAACTGCTCGCCTCGCTGTCGGGCATGCCGAACTGAACGGTCCGCGGCGGCGCAGCCTCAGCCGGTCTGCCCCGTCAGTTCGAACCGCAGCCCGTCGCGGTGGTAATGCGTCCGGCCCTCCCCGGAAAAGTAGGCCGCGACGATGCGGTTGGTCAGGCGCGAGCCGAAGCCGGTCCGGGCGGGCGGCTCGACCGGCGGTCCGCCGCTCTCCTGCCAGGTGAAGCTGAAGCCGCGCCGGCCATGCGTGTCCCAGGACACGCTGACCCGGCCGCCGTCCACGGAGAGCGCGCCGTACTTCATCGCATTGGTCGCCAGTTCGTAGGCCGCGAGCGACAGGCCGACCGCCTGCTGCGGACTGACCTTCACCGTCGGGCCGGAGAGGCTGATGCGGCTCTCGGCGTCGAGATGCGCGCGCAACGCCGAGCGCAGCACGGCGTCGACCTCGGCGCTGTCGGCATCGTCGCTGAACAGGTTCTGGGCATCGGCCAGCGCCGCGATGCGCTGGACGATGGTCTCGCGCGCCTCGTCGAGCGAGCGCGCCTGCCGCAAGGTCGCGGAGACGACGCTGGAGGTGACGGCCAGCGAGTTCTTGACGCGGTGCATGAGCTCGCGCCGCAGGATCTGCTGGGTGCGCTGGGCCAGCACCGTCTGCGTCGTCTCCATCGCCACGTTGATCAGCCCGCCGACCCTGCCGTCATCGTCGAACAACGGACTGTAGGAGAAGGTGAAGAAGGTTTCCTCGTCGAAGCCGCTGCGGTTCATCACCAGACGGAGGTTTTCGGCGTAGGTTCCCTCGCCTCCCAGCGCCTGGT
>Ga0208243_1000773_pt1 | contig 14171 bp, 9 predicted proteins | sample Subbio2Aug_QV12A_FD_184826 | JGI IMG/M metagenome (GOLD analysis project Ga0208243, IMG submission 184826) | Serpentinite rock and fluid subsurface biosphere microbial communities from McLaughlin Reserve, California, USA - CR12Aug_QV12A (SPAdes) | ecosystem: Environmental > Terrestrial > Deep...
ATCGGGTGTTACTACTCCGCAGATGAGCATATCTACATCTTCAGGATTGGTACCGGTTTTGGCCAGAAGTTGCCGCACCGCTTCAGCGCCCATATCAGAAGTGCCTCTCCCCTCTCCTTTAAGAATGTGCCGTTCTTTGATGCCTATCCTTGACATAATCCATTCGTCGGAAGTATCTACCATTCGACTGAGTTCGTCGTTAGTCAGAATATATTCAGGAACATACCCTCCTACTCCGGTTATTGCAGCTCGTAATTTAGTCATCAGTGATTCTTGTGTAAATTAATTAATCCCTTACAACAACAGCAACCCGTGCAAGTGCACGTTTGATTTTCTGAGAAAGTTTTGCAGCATGCACATCTCTGGCCAGCAATATCATATTTTTTATTGCTTTGTCGTTGGAAATGCCATGTCCAACAATTACTGTTGAATTGATTCCAAGAATCGGGGTTCCGCCGTAACTTTCGTAATTAAATCTTGCAAAGTAATCATCAACCAGGCCACGCTTCATCATGATCCGAAACATGCCTTCCAGGTTTTTCAGTACTACATTTCCTGTGAAACCATCACAAACGATAACATCAGCTTTATTCCGGAGCACATCGCGTCCTTCAATATTGCCGATAAAATTAAAATCTTTTGTACCTTTCATCAATTGATAGGTAGCCTGGCTGAGCAGGTTTCCTTTTCCCTCTTCATGACCGATATTGAGCAGTGCAATCCGTGGGTTATTGATTTTGTAAACATTTTTGGCGGTAATAGATCCCAGCAATGCAAACTGATACATTACATCAGGCTTGGCATCCGGATTGGTACCAACATCCAGAAGAAGACTCAGATCACCACCTTCCTGAGGCAGAACAGCCGAAGTACAAGGCCTGATAACACCTTGAATATTATTGACACTATAAATTGATCCTACAAGCATTGCGCCACTGCTGCCGGCACTTGCAAAAGCATCAATTGACTTCTGTTTGAGGTTCTTAAACCCTACGCCAATGCTTGAATCCGGTTTCCGAAGTATAGCATGGGTTGGATGTTCTCCCATTCCTATTACTTCAGAGGCATGCACGATATCAAAAAGCGCAGGATCTACCCCATGCTTCGAGAGTTCTTCAAGAATTACATCCTGAATACCGATAAGCACAATCCGATCAGTCGGCGGCAAATCTTTGAGCGCAAGAATAGCTCCGGCAACAGTAGCTCCCGGGGCAAAATCTCCGCCCATAACGTCTAGTCCGATTTTCATCTGACTAAATTTAAGTTTTGTAAGTGTAAAAGCACCTTGAAAGCCTTAAACTACAGCCGCTTTCTCTATTGCAAGCTTTCCTTTGTAGTAGCCGCATTCGCTGCAAACTCTGTGATACAAAACAGATGATCCGCAGTTAGAGCATGTGCTGATTGTAGGAGCTACAGCTTTGTAATGGGTTCTTCTTTTGGCTGTTCTTGTTTTCGAAAACCTATGTTTTGGATGTGGCATTTCGTTTTGTTTTTAATTTAAAAAATATTTATTCCAGATTTAAGTCTTTAAGCTTTCCCCAGGGAGAATCAGATTCTTCCCTTAGAGACAATTCATTCAGGCGTTTGATAACTTCAGGATCGCAGGTTGTTTCCCCTGCTTCATTATCCGGATGAACTACCCTGTAAGGTATCATCAGGTGAAGATAATCATAAATAAGGCCTGAGATTTCGATATGAGTTTCGTTTTCGGGGATAATGAGTACATTATCATCCTCTTCTCTGTATTCCGATCCGAATTTAATGAAGTATTCTTCATTGCCCGATACTTCCATGTCGAATTCATCAAGACAACGGCTACAGGTTACCCCAATGAAACCTGAAATTGCGAAATTCAGAATGATCATCCTTTCACTTCTGTTCAGGTCAAGTTCAATCTTTACCCCTGCACGGGATATCTCAGACTCTTCAAACGATGCAAAGAACTTGTCGTCAATAAAAAAACTAAAACCATGATTACCAAGGCTTAAGCCAACATAAGGGATGATATATTCCTTTAAGTTATCCACGGCCATTGTCGTTTTAGGTTTAGGGGGTGCAAAAGTAGAAATTATTATTAATATTAGCAAATAATAATTCAGGGCTATAAGCCTCTTATGCAACCCGATAACTTATCAACCGCTTGTTACGGAAGACTTGTAATGTTTCTCCGGATTTATTTGAATGCTTTTTCCGGAAGTCCGTCGCCTTGCATACTCAGCCTTTCCATGTAGGAAGGAACCGGTTTGCCCAGTAACTTGTCAACGTATAAACGTGCCAGATACTGTCCGAGCATAAATCCCTGTCCCCTTAGTCCGATAAACAAACCCAGATCGGTATCAATAATCATTCGCGGTTCAACATAATAACCGGCCCATACCGCCTGAAATCCAACCGATGAAAGATTCGGAAACCAGTTTACAAAAACCTCTGAAGCAATTTCGAGGAAATGCTGTGAGTTGATTTTTAAATTTTTATCCGTTTCCATAGGATCAACTGCCGGAGATGCACATCCTATTATCTGTCCGGTTTCTGCCAGCTGCTGACCATAAACCGCCACAAATCCTTTATACTTCCGTCTGTCGATGATCATATCCAATGGCCTTCCGTTCAGTCCCATCATCGGCAACCTGCGGGTAATAAATGCCTGATGCTTAACTGGATACATTCCGGTTTCAATGCCAAGCATTCCGGCAAATTTTCCTGCTTCCGGTCCCAGCGCATTGATAAACACTTCGGTCTGGTATTCAACAAATTTTTTGTCATGATCCTGAACCAAAACACGATAAAGTTTCCCATCGCGCCTTACATCTACAATTTTGCAATCTTCTTTCACTTTTCCGCCATGCTGAATGCCTATCCTGCGGATCAGATCGATTACCCTGCCGGGAGTAGCCTGCCAGCAATCGCGGGTAATAAGTGCGCCAAGGTAATTATCGAGATTCGGATTGATAAATTTAGAAATTTCCCTGCTATAGTCTTTTGGCGAAACCATGTAAGCATCTGACCATGAACGGCTGTCGTCCAAAGCTTTGTACATGGCTTCGTCATGTGCAAAAGTCACATAATTAATCTGGCGGAAGTTGATGTCTTTTACAGTTTGCAAATCCCTGAATATTTCAAGATTATGACGGGCAATGTCAGCCATTTCGGGCAAACTGAATGCAGGTCTTCCACCGGCTATATTTCGCCATGAAGCGCCACGTCCTGAATTGATAAGTACAGGTTCTTCTCCTGCTTCGGCCAGATACCTGAACAGAGCAGATCCGCCGATGCCGCCACCGGCTACAAGTGATTTTACTTTAATAATTCCTGGCCTGTCACCTTTGGGATTTATATAAACCTCTTCGTGCACATTATGCGGATAGAGCTCACCCATCGAAAGCTGATTTGATAATGGCCCGCGCGGGGTGGCTTCTCCAACAATAGATATCTCGTAATTGCGGAGGGTTTGCTTTAACCTGCGAATGCAGCGTTTGCCTCTGCAGGCACCCATGCCCAGACGAGTGGTGTGTTTTACTTCGTCAACTGAAATGAATTTGCGGTCGCCAATTGTTTCAAGAATTTCGGAAAGTGTCACATCGTCGCAATGGCAAACGTACATATCTTCCACACTGCGGTAAGTTATTGGTGTCATTTCCACTGCTTCCGGGAAATTTTCTTTCACTATAAATCCACGCACCTTTATAAGCTCTTCACCATGAACATTCAGTGATTTTACCCTGGCAACATTGGTTTTATTCGCTTTTTTCAGAATCTTTTCGATTATTCCTTCGCCAAGTTTAGCTCCGTTGTTGTCAACAAGATACACCTCAGCATTTACCACGGCATGATACTCAATCGGGAGAAACAACCAGTCTTTTGCAACGTTATATCCGAAAATAGCTAATCCGGGACACTGGTAAACGCAATCCATGCAACCGATGCACTTTTCAAAATCGATTTGCGGGACAGTGCTGGTTGAAGTTTTGGTGATTGCGCCATGCGGACAGGCAAATTCGCAAGGGTTGCATGCAAATCCGTAAAGACAATCAATCTGAACAAAAGGTTTGGCTTTCATCCTATCCGGGTCAGGGATAAACGGGCTTTCGATCACCTTCATCGGATGCTGCTGCGAATCGATATACTCTTTCGAAACGTTCAAAAACTCATTGTAATTGAAATTCGTATTAAGTTCACTCATGATTTCGAAGGCCACCTGTTTGCCTCTGAGTACTGCGCTTGTACCTTCACCGATTCTTATTGCATCTCCGGCTCCAAAGCAAGCTCTTCCGAATACTTCATTTCCTTTAATCAGCAACTGATCGTCAGGAACAAGCCCTGTACAGATGTTTATGGCATCAATACCTTCAATTATTTTTTCAGTTCCCGGAACAGGCTGAAAATTTACACACTCGGCAACCACAGCTCCGGTAATGCCATCGTGATTTTCGTTGGGGATTGCTTTGAGCAGAATGTGCGAAAGTATAACCGGTATTCCAAGGCGGCGAACGCGGTTGGCCTGCACCGGGAAACCTCCTTCAGAAGACTGGGCTTCGATAATTGCTTTTACATTAGCTCCGGCCTGCATAAGCTGGTAGGATGTAAGATATCCGATATTTCCGGCGCCTACGGTGAGAATGTTTTTCCCCAGAAGGGTAAGCTCAGTGTTCATCATTTTCTGAACAACAGCTGCGGTATAAACACCAGGAAGGTCATCATTTTCAAAAGCCGGCATAAATGGAACGGCTCCGGTTGCAACAACCAAAAAATCAGCATCTACATAGTAAATTTCGTCTGTTTTTATATTTTTAACGGCAATACGTTTCCCTTCCAGCAGATCCCATACTGTAGAGTTCAGAAAAATACCGTCATGATTTTCTCCGGCCAGCGTTTGAGCAATATCAAACCCCCTCATTCCTCCAAATTTCTTTTGTTTTTCGAAAAAGAAAAACTGATGGGTTTGCATCAGAAATTGTCCGCCGATATGATCGTTATTGTCAATAACAATATTGTCAATCCCATTTTTGTTGAACTCTTCGCGGGCAGCAAGTCCGGCCGGGCCAGCGCCGATGATGGCTACAACCGTTTTATAGATTTTAAGCGGAACGTCCTTGTGGGGTTCGATATGTGAAGGGGCAAAATCGTGAGGTATTTCCTTAACTTCTTTTATATGATCAACAGTTGTGATACAAATACGTTTTATCTGACCATCCACAAGCATTTCGCAGGCACCGCATTTGCCGATTCCGCATTCCAGACTCCGCTCGCGGTTTTTAAGACTATGGCTATGAACCGGAAAACCAGCCTGATGTAAGGCTGCGGCTATGGTAAATCCCTTTTCTCCTTCAATTTCTTTGCCTTCAAATATAAAGGTAACCTTTTCAGCAGGATGAATGTCGAGTATGGGATGAACGTTGATCTTGTGCATGGTAGATGAGTTTTATTAAAATTTTGTCGCTGAATTGTTTACAAAAATAAATTGGTCCTCAATTCAACCAAACCGCGGCAAAATTAAAATTATTTGTTACGTCAATATAAAATTACTGAAATTAATAATGATTCCATTTTAGAGTATAGAATCATCATTTTCAGTATGTTAACTTAGACTGAATAAAAATAGCAACTTCGGCCTTCGCAATCGATTGCATAAAAACAAAAAAATTTTTTCCATTTTTTCTTTACATTATTTTAAAGTTAAATCTTATAGTAGTCTGTAATACAACCAAATACAAAATATATTGAAAGCACTGCAGAACACCTTAAGCCTGCTTGTAGCTGATTAACAATACAATAAAAGTAAAATCATTTAAAAAAATTGGATAATATTTGCTAATTTTGCACATTATTTCTAAATACGGGATAAATATGGAAAAAGCGAAGATACTGTTTGTATCTCAGGAGATTATTCCATATCTGAAAGACAGTCAGATGGGATATATCGGAAGGCATTTACCTCAGGGAATACAAGAGAGAGGTCGTGAAATCCGTACATTCATGCCAAGGTTCGGGCACATAAACGAGCGTCGCAACCAGCTTCATGAGGTAATCCGGCTATCCGGTATGAACCTGATAATTGACGATACCGATCATCCGTTGATCATAAAGGTTGCATCCATCCAATCGGCCAGGATGCAGATTTATTTTATCGACAACGATGATTACTTTCAGCGTAAGTACATGTTTCGCGACAAAAACAATAAGTTCTACAAGGACAACGACGAGAGAGCTGTCTTCTTCTCCCGCGGGGTGATAGAAACTGTAAAGAAACTGGGCTGGGCTCCTGATCTCATACATTGCCATGGCTGGATGACAAGTCTGGTACCACTCTACATCAAGAAAGCTTACCGCGACAATCCTCTTTTTTCTGACACCCGCGTTGTGGTTTCATTGTATGATGATGATTTTGAAGAAAGCCTGAACAAGGATTCTGCAAATAAAATCAAGTTAGACGGAATAACAAATAAGGATCTTAAACACTACAAGAAGCCTTCTTACGTTAGTATGATGAAATCGGCTATTGATTTCTCCGATGGAGTTATTCTCGGCAGCGAAACTGTTAGCGATGAACTTATGGAATATGTCAATGAGAGCGATAAACCAATGCTGCCCCATCAAACCATGGACAGGTTTATTGATGCTTATAACATTTTTTATGATAAAATCCTTAACACTAAATCTACTGCAACAGAATAAGCCGTATTCTTGCATAGTCTTTTTATTGAAATATAACATTGGTTAACGTGCTCAGAAACAAACTATTTCATCTGCTGGCAGCGTTTGTGGCTGTCCTTATTTTCTCATCATGTAACAAAGAACCCAATCTTATCGGGCTTGATCTTTTGCCGGAAGGCGACAGATTAAACATGAGTTTTATCGATACATCGACCATCATTGCCTACACGGTCAGAGAGGATTCTCTGCGTACCGATGAATTATCGACCAACCTGCTGGGCTATCTGAATGACGCAGTTTTTGGCAATGTACTGGCTTCTATCTACACACAGTACAACCTGCCAACAAACAATGTGTCATTCGGCGCCAATCCTGTTGCTGACTCAGTAGTTCTGTCATTAGTTTACAACGGCGTTTACGGCGATTCTCTCTCTCAGCACACAGTCAGGGTATTTGAATTGGCCGATACCATGAGTGTAGCAGCCTCGTATTATTCCAATTCGACCATAGCTTCCATGCCAAATCAAATCGGCGAAGCCACATTTGTACCAAATTTCAAAACTGCCGATTCGGTGAATGGCGAAGCAAGGCCACCCCACCTTCGTATTACTTTATCCCAGGAATTTTCAAACAGGTTGATTTCGGCTGATTCCGCGACTTTATCGTCAAACAGTTTTTTTACCGAGGTTTTCAAAGGGCTTTATATCACAGCAGATCAGGTTACTTCAAATGGCACAGGAGCTATTCTCTATTTCAATCTGCTTGATGAAATGTCGAAGATTACCTTGCATTACCGCAACGATGCTGATACTATCTCAATGAACTTTCCGATTAATGGAAATTGCGGAAGATATAACAATTACAATCACTTTAATTACAATGGAGCTTCATCTGACCTTCTTCAGCAATTTGCAGGAGACACCACTTCGGGCAACGACAGAATTTTTATGCAGGCAATGGCAGGAGCTAAAGTGAAGTTAAGGATGCCGTACCTCAAAAACATCCCTGAGAATGCCAGGATTGCAGTGAATGAAGCTATACTGATTATTACTGATGATGAGCCTGATAATGTATTTGCTCCGCCTGTTCAACTTGCCATGAGGGCACTTGACGATACCGGAGCTTATTTAGTTCTGCCGGATGAAACAATAGGTTCAGTGTATTTTGGCGGACGATATGTTAACAATAAAGAATATAGATTCAGGCTGACAAAGTATGTGCAGGACCGAATGAACAACCCTGACGCCAAAGACAACGGACTTATGATGTTAATTGCAGGCAGCTCGCTCAGTGGAAACAGAGTTGTGCTAAAAGGCCCGGCCAACACTACCGGACGAATGAAACTGGTGATTTATTACACCCTGATCGAATAAATAACTTATTAATTTATTTTACAAAGACTTCCTTTTGCTCAATTAAATCAGGCAAAAGAAGTCTTTGTGTTTTTAAAATCATTAGTTTTGTACTCCTCTGGTAAAACAAAATCCAACGAATCAGGGTTAAAGTCAGGCGTTGTTTCTCTTTTTTTTTCTATCGACAAAATCAGGCAATAAAGCCGGTTCTAATGAATTTGAAATCAGATTTATTAGAATCAGAGGCAGCCTGAAAATTACTTTTCGAGCATAGAATGATTAACCAGAAAGAGCCCGAAACAGGTTGATTTCAATTTAATAATTTAACACGAAAATTATGTGTGGAATAGTAGCTTATATAGGTCCGCGTCAGGCATATCCTATCCTGATAAAAGGATTACACCGGCTCGAATACCGGGGATACGACAGTTCCGGCGTAGCCATTCTGAACAGCAACCTGAAGCTTTATAAAAGCAAAGGAAAAGTATCAGAACTTGAAGAGTCAGTGATAGGCAAAGACCTCAGTGGAACCATTGGCATTGCACATACCCGCTGGGCAACCCATGGCGAGCCAAACGACATCAATGCACACCCCCACTTTTCTTATTCGCAAAATCTGGCAATTATCCACAACGGTATAATTGAAAACTACTCTCCCCTTCGCAATGAGCTGAAAAAGAGGGGATTTGTTTTTATCAGTGAAACAGATACCGAAGTACTTATTCACCTAATCGAAGACATTCAGCTCAACGAAAAAGTTCCCTTGGCTGAAGCTGTTCAAATTGCTTTGAATCAGGTGGTTGGAGCATATGCCATTGTAATTATCGACAAAAATGATCCCGATACACTGATCGCTGCCCGAAAAGGCAGTCCGTTGGTGGTGGGAATTGGCGAAAATGAATTTTTTGTTGCATCTGATGCGACTCCGATTGTTGAATATACCAGAGAGGTAGTTTATCTGAACGACGAAGAAATTGCTGTGCTGAGCCGCAATCATGAGCTGAGGATAAGAACAATTAAAAACATTGAAAAGACACCTTACATTCAAACCCTTGAGATAAATCTGAGTGAACTCGAAAAAGAGGGCTACGAACATTTTATGCTGAAGGAGATTTACGAGCAACCCCGCTCTATCCGCGACAGCATGAGAGGGCGCCTTAAAGTAAAAGACGGCATTGTTCTTTTGGGTGGAATTATTGAATATCAGCAAAAACTCATCAACGCCAAGCGGATCATCATAGTAGCGTGTGGAACATCGTGGCATGCCGGTTTGGTTGGGGAATATCTGTTTGAGGAACTGGCCAGAATTCCTGTGGAAGTTGAATATGCCTCAGAATTCAGGTACCGCAACCCGGTTATTTACGAAGATGATGTTGTGATCGCCATTTCACAATCGGGCGAAACTGCCGATACATTGGCTGCTATAGAACTTGCCAAATCGAAAGGAGCAACCATAATTGGCATTTGCAATGTGGTAGGCTCGTCTATTGCCAGAGCTACTCATGCAGGTTCTTACACACATGCCGGACCTGAGATCGGAGTAGCATCCACCAAAGCTTTTACTGCTCAGGTTACATTGCTTACACTTATGGCATTAATGCTGGCCGATCAGAAAGGCACCATTTCCAGATCAAAGTTCAATCAACTGCTGCACGAGCTGGATGGAATTCCCGAAAAGGTTGAAAAAACCCTTTTGGTGAACGATAAAATTATTGAAATAGCCGAAGTGTTTAAAAATTCGCGCAATGCCTTGTATCTCGGACGTGGCTACAACTACCCTGTTGCTATGGAAGGGGCACTCAAGCTTAAAGAAATCTCTTATGTTCATGCTGAAGGATATCCTGCAGCTGAAATGAAACATGGCCCTATCGCCCTGATTGATGCAGAAATGCCTGTGGTGGTAATTGCTACCAATAAAGGGACTTATGATAAAGTGGTTTCAAACATTCAGGAAGTAAAAGCCCGCAAAGGTGTTATTATTGCCATTGTTACTGAAGGTGACGAAATGGTTAAAGCACTGGCAGACTATTACATTGAAATTCCTGAGACTGAAGAGTTGTTGGTTCCGTTATTGGCTACAATACCTCTGCAGTTGTTGTCATATCATATAGCTGTAATGCGCGGCTGTAATGTTGATCAACCCAGAAATCTGGCTAAAAGTGTTACTGTGGAGTAAAGCTCCGGGTTAATAAAATTCGCAAAAGGCAGTGAGCAATTGATTATGCTCACTGCCTTTATTATTTCGCTGCAAAGGCAGCAATGTTTTGAAATCAAGAATTATTGAGAAACCAGAATTGTCGGGCTTTCCAGTTCTTCTAGGGCTTTAAGAAATGCCGGATCGGTTCTCAGGAAAATCGGATAGAATCCCTTTTCATCATAAAGATTACGGGCTATCAATGCCTTAAGTAAATTCTCTAGTTCTGGCTTTACAAATGCAAGGCCATTGTTATCACGCGGAACCTCTCTTGATTCTGCAAAATTTACAAATTCTGTCAATATACCGGGTGTGATTTTAAAGTTCTTATCAAAATCATTAACTCCGCTGAATTTCCGTAAATCTGATCGGTTTTTATCGGTGTATTGAAAGGCAAACTGGTGAACAAGTCCTTTGCTGAGAATTTCATTGTAATAGCGATATTCGGGGTTTCGTTCAACAGGAATAAAAATATCCGGCATAATACCGCCTCCGCCATAAACTATCCTACCGGTGGGAGTAGTATATTTAAGGGAGTCGGCAAATTTTATACTATCGGCTTCATTCAGTTCTCCATGAACCATACGTTCGTACAATTCACCGTTATATTCATCTGCATGACCATTTTCATAATGTTTCTGAATGCTGCGACCTGTTGGGGTATAATACCTTGCCACAGTTAAGCGCAATGCAGCACCATCTGGCATCGAAAGTTGTTCCTGAACCAAACCTTTACCGAATGAGCGCCTGCCGATAATAACGCCACGGTCGTTGTCCTGAATGGCTCCGGCAACAATCTCGCTTGAAGAGGCTGAACCTTCATCAATAAGAATTATGAGTGTTCCTGATTCAAACAAACCCTTTGCTGTTGCATTGGCAATCTGCTTCGGACGATTAAGCCCCTGGGTGTAGACAATGAGCTTTCCATCAGTCAGAAACTCATCTGAAACTGTAATGGCTGTTTGCAGATATCCACCGGAATTTCCCCTGAGGTCTAGAATCAGGCTTTTCATGCCCCGGGCTTTAAGTTCAGAAAGTGCTTTGCTTAACTCTTCAGAAGTTGTGGCAGAAAATTTGGACAATTTTATATATCCAACTTCATCAACCGGCATAAAAGAAGCATCAATGCTGTAAGTAGGAATTACCCCCCTGATAATTTCAAAATCTATCAGCTTATCAACACCCCTGCGCAATATCCCGACTTTAACTTTTGTTCCCCTTACCCCTTTCAACCGCTTCATTACATCATTGTTTGAAGCTTTTACACCGGCTATTACATCGCCATCTACCGTAATAATCCGGTCACCGGCCATCACTCCCACTTTTTCAGATGGGCCACCGGGCACTGTATTGATAATGTAAACGGTATCACTTTCGAGTCGGAATTGTACGCCTATCCCATCAAAATTACCCAGCAAAGGATCGTTTACATCATTAAATTCTTCGGCGCTGATGTATTGCGAATGCGGATCGAGTCCGGCAAGAATGCCTTCGATGGCAGATTGCTGAAGCGAGCTAACATCCACTGAATCTACATACTCACGGTTTATGTAATTAATTACATAGTCAACCGGATCATAATTTCTTGTTTGTATCCCTTTAAGAATTCCGGTTTTCACGGAGGAAACTCTTACCACTGAAGCTCCGAGGAAGAATCCTGCAATCAGAACAAGTGCAAATGCAAAAGGGAGGTATATTGTTGAACGACGATTTTTAAACATGAAAGAGGGAGTCTTAGCAGATATAATTTGAATTCGCAAATTTACGCAAAATCAACGACAGAAAACTGATTTGAATTATTAGCATTTGATGATAATATTACATTGGTGAAAGTGAAAATTGTGAGATTACCCATGGTAAATCAGGCACAATTTTGCCATTACTGTATTGCTCTTCGTGCCTTAAGTATATATTTCGCGGTATCCAGCGGGCTAATTCCTTTATAAGGTCGAATTACTCCCTGCTCATCAGAACACGCCTGATATCCTGAAAAATGAGTCGAAATTCTTGCTTTACCCCCGGAGCGCGAACTTAATTTCACCGGATAATCGAGAGAAGTTGCCAGAGGAAGTATTCCGGTTAACGTAAAGCGACCATTCTGAATTTCAGGCGATTCAAAATTTCCACGCATGTTAGTAATGTCGCTGGTTATCAGGCCAAGCAAATCTTCAGATGCATCAATTTTGTAACGGATCATCGGCTCCAGCAAGGTTGCTGCTGAATTGACGAGTCCGTTCATTATCCCCATAGGTGTTGCCACTGCAAAATCACCAGCCCGTGAATGCATGGGATGATCTTCGCCTTCGATTAATGTGATTCGGATATCGGTGACTTCCCATCCTTTTAAACCTTGTTTCAGTGCGCCTTCAATACTTCTTTCTACTTCATTCTGATATTTCTGCTGTATATCATTCACAGCTACAGTACTTTGATATACAACCCCACTGCCGCGCTCACCGGGCTCAATCCGGAATTTCATGATGGCCCAGCAAGGTTTTGGCATCCAGTATTGCACAAAACCTTCAGCTGCTGATGAAGGTGTTTCCTTATAAATAACAGTTGGGTTTTCAAATTTGGCTTCAATCCCAAACCTGTCAGCCAGGATACGTTCCAGAATTTCCATTTGAATCCATCCCATAACTTTTACCCTGAGTTCGGATTCTTCACGCAGCCATTCAAATTCCAGGGCGGGGTCTTCGGCGGCAAGTTCCTGCATTGCAGCAGCAAGTGCCGGATAATCCTTTTTGTTGATGGCATTAACCTGGGCAATAATCAGGGGAGTTCGCAATTTTACCACTTCAGGGATATCATCCGTAAAAACGCCGAGCAGATCACCCACACATGCACTTCTGAGACCGCATATACCTGCAAGATCGCCTGCTTCTACAGTTCCGATATCTTCATATTTCCCAGGCAAAATGCGTCTCACCTGAGTCACCTTTTCTTCGGTGCCCTGCGTTGTATTGTGTATCACTTCCCTGTTGCTGATTGCGCCCTGAAATACACGCACATAAGCGATTTTGCCCATAATTTTATCATGACCAATGCCATAAACCAATGCTGATAAGGGTTTCTGCAGATCGCCCGTGGATGCTGGAAAATATCTGACAATGGAATCCAGCAAGGCTTCTATACCAAGTCCTGTTTTAGCTGATCCGAATAAGAGCGGATAAACTTCACAGCGTTTTATCAATTGCGCCAATTGATTATCAAGCTCCTGAAAATCCGTTTCTTTCCCTTCCAGATAGTTGTTCAGCAATTTTTCATCACGTTCAATTACATGCTCAACCAGTTCGGGATGTCTGAAATCCTTATTCCATAAATTTCTGATTGCAACTTCATTATCGCCTTCCTTTTCAGTGGCCTGAAGCACCAATGGATTGACATTAAGCTCTTTTTTAATGTTAAAGATAACGGATGCGGTATCGGCTCCTAGCCTGTCAATTTTGTTGATAAAAAAAATAACAGGAATTTGTCTTTCGCGCAGCGCATTCCAGAGTGTTTCGGTATGTGCCTGAACCCCTTCAACAGCCGAAATAACAAGAATAACTCCGTCAGGAACACGCAACATTCGCTCCACATCTCCCGAAAAATCAACGTGTCCGGGCGTATCAATAAGGTTGATGCGGGTATTATCCCAATGAAAAGATGTATGAGAAGAGCTGACCGAAATGCCTCTTTCCTTTTCAACCGGCAGATGATCTGACTGCGTGGTTCCCTTATCCACATTGCCTGGATGACTGGTTTGTCCGGAGAAATACAAAAACTGTTCAGTAATTGTGGTTTTTCCGGCATCGGCATGAGCCATAATGGCAATGTTGCGGATGGGTTTTCGCATTCCGTAAGAAGGTTAAGCGTGCAAAGTTAGAAAATCAATTTAAGCCTGACTACTAATCGGGCAAACAGGCAAATGAATGGATATGTAGGTTCACTTTAACGGCAAGCTTAATCCCAAAAAAAAATCCCCGTTGAAA
>Ga0208243_1000774_pt1 | contig 14138 bp, 19 predicted proteins | sample Subbio2Aug_QV12A_FD_184826 | JGI IMG/M metagenome (GOLD analysis project Ga0208243, IMG submission 184826) | Serpentinite rock and fluid subsurface biosphere microbial communities from McLaughlin Reserve, California, USA - CR12Aug_QV12A (SPAdes) | ecosystem: Environmental > Terrestrial > Deep...
CCGCGCAACGCCGCCAGATCGGCTGGTTTCGGCTGATGAAAGTCCGCTGAGACAGCTTGACTGTTCAGATAACGCGCCGAGCAGGTCAAGACGCTGGAGATCGAGAACGGCCGTCTCGAACTTCGGGCGGTAACGGGGCCGGATTACGGGCGGATATTCGATTCAGAACTGATCGACGCCGTCCAAAAAGTAGCCGGCAACGGCACCGGCGACACACGCTGGAAGGTGCCAGGCGTGCTCGACTGGTCGACCAGCATCTACAACTCCAATGTCGATATCTCGAAAGACACGACGACGCTCTATGCTTCGGACCGCGACATCTTCGTGTTCCTGGTCGACGATCTGAACCCCATCGAGGCCGGTCGCCTGCCCAATGGCGAACCGGATCTGTATTTCCGCGGATTCTACGCCTGGAACAGCGAAGTCGGCTCGAAATCCCTTGGAATTGCTAGCTTTTATCTGCGTGCCGTGTGCCAAAATCGAAATTTGTGGGGCGTCGAGGATTTCCAGGAAATCACCATTCGCCACTCCAAATATGCCGCCTCGCGCTTTGCTCTCGAAGCCGAACCGGCGCTGATCCAGTTCGCGGAATCCTCTCCGATGCCCTTCGTCAACGGCATCAAAGCGGCGCGTGAGCGCATCGTCGCCCGTGACGACGACGATCGCACGACCTTCCTGCGCAAGCGCGGGTTCTCGAAGGGCGAAACCACCAAGATCATCGATGCCGTGCTCACCGAAGAGGGTCATCCACCATCGTCGGTCTTCGACTTCGTACAGGGCATCACTCGTGTCGCGCGCGACAAGCAGCATCAGGATGTTCGGCTCGAACTGGAAGGCAAGGCCAAGAAGCTGTTCGACCTCACCAACTGATCCTGCCCTCAACGGGGATCGAAGGCGCCGCTCCTCCCAGCCAGGAGGACGGCGCCTTTTGCCGTGACGGGTCAGGAGGTCGCGCTGAACTCGCGTCCGCCCGTCACGGAGCACGACCGAGGTACGGAACCGACCCTACTCCTATGCAGCTGCTGACACCTGACCAGCGCGAACAGCTTCTCGCGAATGGTCGCCAGAGTGGCCTCGACCATTTCCCGGTGGCAAAGTTCTTCAATCCGGTCGGCATCGGCATGTGGCTCGCAACCGAGATCGACGCGGACAACGATACTTGCTTCGGCCTCGCCGGCCTGGGCTTCCCGGAACTCGGATCCTTCAGCCTGGAAGAACTTGCCACGCTCGAGCTTCCGTTCGGCATGCATACAGAGCGCGACGTCTTCTTCGCAGGCGCTTTCCCGATTTCGGCCTACGCCGAAGCCGCCCGTGAGACGGGCAGCATCACCGCAGCGATCCGCATCCTCTCCAACGCCGCAAGGGCGAGGCGCGGGGAGGGGGCGTGATGCGCTTTCGACCCTGGCCCAAACCCGAAACCTATCGAGACACATCGCGCAAACGCGCGGCTTTCAAGCGCAAGCAACGCCTCGAACGGGAGGCGCTGCCGCTCTTCGCGGACATGATCGCCGCAGGTCAGCATAGTGTCGACGAAGAAATGGCCCGCCGCCACGTCTGGTGGGACGAGCGGGAACACGAGCAGCGCGTCCAGCGCGCCGTGCGGTGGCGTGCCGCCCGTTCCCGGCTGTTCGCGCTGCCAGACGACCTTCGCCGCACAGTCCGAAAACTCTGGCGAGGTTGCCCCTATCCGGCGGATCCCACCTATCTGCTCGACCTCCTCCATCAGATTGCCGTCGGACGGGTCGATCCACATCGGCCACCCTGGGTCTTCGACGGCAAGCTCACGGCGCGCACCACGCCAAACCCCGAGAAATTCGACGAAGCCTTCCGCCAGATCGGCCATCGGAAGATCGGCGGCGGCCCCAAGGCGACACCGGCCGACGAGTTCCTGTTCTGCGGCAATCTCGGCTCGGGTATCCTGTTTCTGCGCACCCGCGTGCGGCTCAACGACCCGCACGAAAGCTACTACACCTCGTCCGGCCATCGATTGCGCGACTCCCATGTCGGCCGTGCCGGCCACTGGATTGATCTCGAGGTGCGTGGCGACTGCTCGGATACCGAGCTCGAGCTGATCCGCCGCCTGGCCCAGGACGCCGATACCCGTCCAGTCGTCGTGCGGCGCGTCGAAACCATCGTACCCACGAAGGGGGAGGCGGCGTCATGATGAGCCATCCGGAAGCGTGCACGATATTGACCCGGATGGAAGTCAGGCTGCACGAAACGCGGCACAATCTTTACGAGCTCGAGCGTTCTTTGCGCGATCGTGCGGAGACGGAAACGATCGACTCGCGCCCGAAAATGCGTCGCTACAACCGCCGCATGTCTAATTGGACGGGCAAGGACGAGGCAACCTATCTCCGCACTCTCGATCGACTGACCGACAATGCCGCGGCCGATCTGGACCGGCTACGGCGCAAGATCGAGCGTCAGGATGCGGCAATCGAAGCGCTGCGCAGAAAATATCGGCTCAACGCTCGGCGTCCTGTCTTCACGCCCCTGTAGCCGGCAGCATCGCCGCAGCATCGACCGGACTGTGCAGCCACCCCCTCGGTCGAGGGGGTGGCTTTCGTCGTGACAGCTTTCCAGGCGGCAAACCCTCCCGCCAGCCGTCACGGAGATCCCATCATGCTGCAATCCACTCCAGACTATTGCGCCGACATCAAAGCCGCACTGGCGACACAAGGCGGTCATCTCTCCATCGGCCGCGGCGGCTTCACGCTCCACTATCGCAACGGCTCGACGCTCTCCGGCTATGGCTGCGAGGCAATTAAGTCCCAATGTATCGCCGCCGGCTTGCCGGTGATTGAGAGCCGATGTGTGGCGTTCGATGTCGTCGCGCACCTCATACTGGCAGGAGCGCTGGTCGCTGTCGGCCGTGAGCCCGAGCCAGCTCCCTGGCATGGCCTCTCCTACGCGCCGCTGCACGCGGTCGCGGCCCGATACGCCGCCGCCGGCGCGGAGGTCTGGAACATCCCGGGCGTGCAGACCATAGCCGAGCCAGCCGAGCGGAGACCCGCGCCATGAGCGGTCGCCCCATTCTCCAACTCTATACCACCATGGAAGAGTTCGAAACCCTGTATGAGCGGCACGATCGCACACGCAGCACCAGCAAGACGGTCACCGTCGATCGTCAGGCGCTCATCCATATCCTCATGGATCATGGCCGCATGGTCGAGGCATTGCGCAAATCTGGGCGGGTCGATGTCGCCGAAGCGCGTTGAGGTCGCCTGCCTGCGCCGGTGCGGCGGCCGCGAGAGGCAGAGGGCGGAGGGGAGGGTTCCTGACGGGTTTGGAGGTTCGGGGAGAGACCCCGGGCCGCTCGTCTTGGAGACCCTGACCATGGCAAAAAGCGCCATTCAGAAGATCGCAATGAACCCCTCGGAAAACATCGCCTACGACAAGCTTGTCCTGTCGCAGCAGAATGTTCGCCGGGTGAAGGACGGCGTCACCATCGAGCAGCTCGCCGAGGACATCGGTCGGCGCAAGCTCCTGCAGAGCCTGAACGTCCGCCCCGTCCTCGATGGCGACGGCGAGGAGACCGGCACCTTCGAAGTGCCCGCCGGCGGCCGCCGCTATCTCGCGCTCGGCATCTTGGTCAAGCAGAAGCGCCTGGCGAAGAACGAGCCTATTCCCTGCATCGTCAATCGCAGTGGAACGACCTCGGCCGAGGAGGACTCGCTCGCCGAGAACGTACATCGCGAGAACCTGCATCCACTCGACCAGTTCCGCGCGTTCAACACGCTGAAGGAGCAGGGCCTCGACGTCGAAGAGATCGCAGCGCGCTTCTTCGTGTCGGCGGCGACGGTCAAGCAGCGGCTGAGGCTGGCCTCCGTCTCGCCAAAGCTGCTCGAACTCTACGAGAAGGACGAGATACGCCTTGAGCAGATGATGGCGTTTTCGATCTCCGACGACCATGGCCGCCAGGAGCAGGTCTGGGAGCGCATCGCCGGCAACCCGCATATGCAGGAGCCCTATTACATCCGGCGCCTGCTGACGGAGACAACGGTTCGTGCCGACGATCGCCGCGCGGTCTATGTCGGCGCCGACGCTTATGAGGCCGCCGGCGGTATCATCCTGCGCGACCTGTTCGAGCAGGATTCCGGTGGCTGGTTCCAGGATGCGGCCCTTCTTGAGCAACTGGTCTTCGACAAGCTCAAGCTCGACGCCGAGACCATCCGCGGCGACGGCTGGAAGTGGGTCGAGGCGGCGATCAGCTTTCCGTACGGCCACACCTCCGGCATGCGACGGGTCTATGCCGAGCCGGCGGAAATGAGTGCTGAGGAGATCGCCCGCTACGACGCCGTGAAGGCCGAGTACGATGCCCTCGACGCAAAATATGCCGAGATGGAGGACGCCGACCAGGAGATCGAAGACAGGCTCGATCAGCTCGGCGCCGAACTCGACGGTTTTGGCGATCGGCCGCAGGTTTACGATCCGGCACAGAAGGCCATCGCCGGAGCGTTCGTGACGCTCGGCGCCAACGGCCAGTTGCAGGTCGAAGCCGGCTTTGTCCGTCCCGAAGATGAGCCCGGAGTCGAGGCCGGCGTCGATGACGAGGAGGCCGACCACGGCGATCGCGACCTGTCCCAGTCCGACGAGGATGGCGCCAATGGCGTCGTCGTCAACGGGCGGTCGACGAACGGCGGATCCGACGCATCCGAGGAGCCCGAGGAAGACGGCATCAAGCCGCTGCCGGAACGGCTTGTCTTCGATCTCACCGCACAGAAGACGCTGGCGTTGCGCAACGCGCTGGCGAGCGACGTCGACATTGCCTTCGTCACCGTTCTCCACGCCCTCGTGCTGCAGGTGTTCTACCGTTTCGCCAAGGACAGCTGCCTCGAGGTCACCATGACGAGCAACAGCTTCGGCCAGGTCCAGGGTCTCGCCGAGACCCTATGGGCGAAGGAGATCGCCGAGCGTCACGAGGCATGGGACCGGGATATGCCCGACAGCGACAGACTGTGGGAGTTCCTGATCGGCCTGGACGAAGCAAGCCGCAAAGCGCTGTTCGCGCACTGCGCCTCGCTCTCGCTCAACGCCGTCGTCGAGCCCTGGAACAAGCGTCTGGGCGCCCTTGCCCATGCCGATGCGCTCGCCGCAACGCTCGGCTTCGACATGGTCACGGCCGGCTGGGAACCGACCGTCGACAACTATCTCGGCCGCGTCACCAAGGCCAGGATCGTCCAAGCGGTGCGCGAGGCCCGCGGCGAGGATTCCGCGCAGCTGATCGACCACATGAAGAAGGACCTGATGGCCCGCGAGGCCGCCCGCTTTCTCGAAGGGTCGAACTGGCTGCCCGAGCCGCTGCGCCTCGCTGGTGACGAGGTGCCGGTCGACGCCGGCGAGACCATCACCGAGGATGTGACCGACGAAGCAGCTCTCGACGGTGATGCCGCCGAGCTGCCGGCCTTCCTTGCTGACGATGCAGATCCGTCAGCCGATAAATCGGCAGTCGGCGCCGGCGATGAGACCGACCGCCTTGAGGCCGCCGAGTAATCGGCCCTCCCACTTCGCACCGGGCCCGGCATTGTCGCCGGGCCCTTTTTCGTTTTCCGACATGGAGAGATCCACATGTCAGGCCATAGAATTTACGATTGCGCCAGCCTTGGAAGTGTCATTCGGTACTTTGAATCCATCCCGAAACCGCCAGCGCGCTTCACAAAAAAGCTGGTCACCTGGGAAAGTCGCAACGGCACCGGTCGCCTCGTGAAAAAAGAACCGCCGCGAACGCGAGCGACCTATAGCTCGCCAGCGTACTTTACACTGCATGAAGGGGATTTCGGTGAAGGCGGGACTGTCGTCGTCTCCGTTCGGCGGACGTACTCTGTCGAAAGCGACCTGCGCTTCGAGATCGTCGAACGTCCTTCGATCGATATGGTTCGCGTGCTGAAGGATCTCGGTGACACCCCGGAGCTGTTGCATCTCGCCAAGGACCGCGAGGCGGCCGAGCGCTGGCTCGCCAACAATCCGTACAGCCGCGCTTATCTCGAAGACGTCTCCGCCGACGAGGTGGGCGCCGACGTCATCGAGGGCCGCTCGGCCGCCTGAGTTCCACACGCATAAACCAACCACCGACAGGCCCGGGAACGCGTGAGCGATCGCCGGGCCTGTTCCGTTTCATGGAGATAGACATGTTCGATTGGACCAGAAGCTGCTCCTATGACGAGCAGCAGAAAAGACGTTTTCACACGACAGCGCGCTCACGGCTGAAGAAGCTCGCCGCCGAGCTTAATCTGCCCGCGGGCAGCTACGACATCCGCTCGAACAAAGCGGGTATCGCTGTTTCCGGTGAAGTGATCCTGCATCACACCGCCGTTTACATCCAGGTCGGGCAGTTCGGCCTGTCGTCCGGGCACGGCATCCTGATCCGGACCTGCAAGGACCGCAAGGACTACACAGGTGGGCCGAACCACTTCGTCGCGCTCACCATGCTCGACGACATTCCGGCCCTCGCTGCGGCGATCCGCGCCATCACCGGCGTCGGTCATCCCTCCGCACAATCCGCGGATCGCCGTGCCGCCTGACCAGCCACCTATCCCGTCACCCGAACGTCCTCGCCGCGCGCCACCGCACGGCGGGAGGCTCGGCCATTCCGGAGACATGCCATGTCTATCCATCCCCCATTCCGAAAGGTGTTCGAGGGCATCGCAACGCGCGACCAGATGTTTGCGCTCTTCAATCGCCACAGCGATACGCCCGGTGTCGATCCCCTGTCCGGCATGCCATACGCGTCGGAATGGTTCGAGATCGATGCCGCCTCGTATCATTTCATGCTTGGACTTCTACCGCCGCTGTTCCAGCGAACCGGTATGTTCGGCATGTCTGAATACAAGGCGGGCAACGTCACCAGTGTGTTTTTCGCGATCAGGATCCGCGGCCGCGAACACTGGTACCACGGCTTCTGCGATCTCACCGACAAACGCAATCCCGACGCCATGCGGGCAGCGATCATCGCCCATGAGACGGGCGCCGTCGACAGCATGACGCACGAGGAGAAGCTCGAGGCGATCTGGTCAGCGACGCATGCCGACTTCAAGGGCATCGCCGGCGAGACCAATCCCGATGCGTGGCCGCCAGAGCATCATGGCAAACGGACCATCCTTACATACGTCGCCGGGCAGGGCACCGCCCTCAAGCTTCTGGAGGATCTGACCGACGAAGAGATCGACAGCCGCATGCCCGACATCCGCGCACGGTCGAGGAGGGGAGGGGCCAACGATGCGGAACCATCGTAAGCCACCGCCGCCGGCGGACAAGCCGACCTGGGGAGCGCACTCCATTTACACTGCCGACCTCGGAGTTCCGGACAGGTGGCGATACCGGCGCACACCGCCGGGGTCCCCGACCGTCGCCGATCTGGTGCAACCCGGAACTGTGGTCTCGACTTCCTACGGCACCGGGGGTGTCGTGATCGAGGTGAAGGAATACTTCTACACCGCGCCGACGCGTGTAACGCTGTCACATTTCACGATCATCTATGTGCCGCCCGACCGCGCCCAAAAATACCGCGATACCGATCGGTACTGGATCAACGAGTGCGTGGCGGTCGGTGACCGCATCGTGATGCTGTTCGAGGCGAATGAGGACGAAGTCTTCGTTGTAGGCCGGGCCCGATCGGCCGAGACCCGTACCATCCTGATCGGCTAGCTCCACCGATCAGAACTCATGGCGAACCGCCGCTTACGCGCACTCATCGCGACGTAAAGCCGATCGTCGCCCATTCGACGAGCGCGATCGCACGCGATCTCATCCTGAAAGGAAAACACTATGGCCAGAAAAGCATTTCTTTGCGGCCTTCATCATCGATGAAGACAGCTATACGCCCGAGCCCCGGCCCGTAGACCATCACTTCGTTGCCGCCGATCTCGCCCAGTCGGGCTTCGGTGAGCAGCCCGGCGTTTCGCACATCATCGTCTGGAACTCCGCCGCCGACCTGATCGCCGATCATTGTCAGCGAGGTCCGATATCGGTCGACTATCTCTCTGGCGATCAACCCGCACCCAACCCGCGACTCGTGCACACGCCAGAAACCTGCACCTCGAACCACAGCAACCATGGCGACGACATCAGCGCTGACTGCGGTGCCGATCTCAGCGCGGCGTCAAATGACGTCGCGAAACCGCCTGCGGGTGACGCACCATCGTTCCGTGACCAGCTCTTTCCCACGATGCGCGACACGCTGGCCTTCGAATATTACGAGGTGAGGCCCTGCATCGAGCGTGATCGCCAGGTGACTTCCTACCGCGACGAGGACGAGTTCGCCGCTGAACTTGCCAAGTCACCGCTGGCAGGGCGAGAGTTCCGGGCATTCTGGTCGCTCTATGGGGTGGACCGGAACACCACCTCCGTGATCGGCGACTTCGTCTCGAAGGATGCCGCTCATGAAGTGATGAACGCGATCCTCGCGATCCCGGCCGCGGCCCGCAACGCTCTTCAGGCTGCACGACCGGAAGGCGGCGGGAAACGCGACAGCATCGACCGGGCAATACGCTCTGCGACCGACTGGCTGGAGGACATGATCATCCAGTCCTCGAACGATCAGCGGATCTGACCTCTGCGGCAAACCTGACGTTTCTCTGCACCATCGCCCGAAGCCCGGTCCCGCCGGGCTTTCTCATTTTCGAGCCACCTCGCGAGGTCCGCCAACAAGGGAGAAACCTTATGTCACGCCTCAACGATCCCGATAATTTCCGCGGCCGGGTTAATTACGCCGCTCAGGTCATCGCTTACGGACGACGTCCGACGCGAGCCTTCGACAACTGCTTCGAAAACTATGACGGGGACGAAGTCGCGACGGCGCTCCTGCGCCGCTCGAAAAAGAACGCCCGCCTAGCCGCCAATCTGCATCGCTATCTCAGCATGGCGTCGATCGAGGCTGCCGCAGAACGGTTGGCCGATGTTTCCACCAGAAGTCTACCCGAAGTGGCGCGACAGACGCGCGCGCGGCGGAGGGCCGAATTCAACGCCTGGCTTGAACAGCAACGGACGATCGATGCCGTCGAACCCGACGAGACGATCGCAGACGCAGGAACCCCTTAATGACCAACGATCCGCCCGCGCACGTCGCTACGCGAGTTCTGAGAAGGAAATCGAGGTGCCGGGGACCGAGCCGGCATTCGTAAGACTTCTGCTTTCTCTTGTTGGCGCTGGCGCCGGGCATCGCCTTTCACGACTGGAGCAAGACCATGCCAAGATTCACGATCGAAACCACTTACCGCATGCCGTATTACCGGCATGGCGTCTATGACGCCGCCACGCCCGAGGAAGCGTGCCGGCTCGCCATCGAGGATGACGACTGGTCGAGCGAACTGCCCGACCATCAGTGCGCCGGTCCGACCTATGTCACGGGCATCTGGAAAGGCGGCGGGGCCGCCTATGAGGGCAAGAACATCCCGGTGCCCTCGCATTTCGACGAGACGTTCCAGCGCAAGGCCGATCATTTCGCCGAGCTACTCGATCAACTCGCGTTCGTCGCGCAGCCGATGGGTATCTCGAAGGTGGACTTCGAACGCTGGCTGCCAAAAGCGACGGCAGCGGTTGCGAAGGCCAGGTCAATCATCGAAGAGCGCCGTGATCCTGATGAGACGAATTGACGACGACGTCAGCGGCGCAGCACCTTTGGCAGCCTTCGTTTCCAACGCTGTCCTCGCGGCAGGGTCGGTTCATCGCGCCGGCTGACGTGTTTGCGAGATCGCCGCGCTGGCTCTTCGGCAGCGTCCGCTGGGGCGCCCACGCCACTCTGCTCGCCAACCTCCCGTCCGACATCGTCGGAATGGCGTTCTTCGCCTACGGAGTATACCTCTCGCCCCGCCACAAGGACATCCACGCGGTCAACAGCCGGCACGGGACTAATCTCGTGCCGCCCGCTGGGCGGTTCCGGATTGCTGACAGGATCGCGGAGTGCATCCCCTGCAATAGCGGAAAGATCCAGGTCGCCCCAGATCGAATTCCGTTTTGCCAGGTTGCCACGCTTTTTCTTGACTTCCACGACGAACGGTCGGGCAGGCCGCTTCATGCACCTGGTCCTTGATGAGAATCGATCCGGTCGACGGATCCACACCCATGTACGTCGGCAGTAGCCGATGGTCCACCATATCCGCGCCCGGAAAGGCATAGCGCGAACGCGGCAGGTCGACCTCAGATGCGGGACCGTTCCCCCTTGTCGCCACAGCCAGCCCCGGCCGCAGTTTGACCTGGCACGTGCCCTGCACGAACGCGATGGCGGTCGAAAATCAGACGTTCCGTTACAACCCGATCACAGGAGATTCCCATGCCGACCTATCGTCTCGGATCGAGCCCGCTCGTTCATGCTCCAGGCCTGATCGAATGGGCAATCAACGCCTATGCATTCCCGCGCGATCGCGCCGTCATCCTGCGTGTCGTCACGGAAACTTGGCCCGGGTTGCCGGAAGAGCACGCCGTCCTCCTTCTCTCTCGTGCGGTATCCTACAACCTCGATGGCGACATCGTCGTGCTGGACGTCCCGGAGAACAGCGCCACGCCAACGCCCGCCGACACCAACTCCGGCACCACTTCCACGCACGCACGGGAGGTTGGGCAATAACCAAATATGTCGTCAAGCTGTGTTTCTGGCTTCGGTGCTGGGACAGTATGACAATCGATGCCGACAATGATGCCGACGCGATTGCCATGGCTCCGCAGTTCGCTCGCGAGATGATGCTTTCGGCGAGCTTTCCGGAATCGATTGAAGTCGATGAGCGCCGTGAGGGGCTCATTTCCTGTATAGACCGTGTCGACTTGGAGGGCCGCGACGAACTCGCCAAGGCGATCGAGTTCCGCGGTGCGCGACTCCTGTTCCCGAAAGCGGCGGCCCTGATTTCGCGTCTGGCGCAACTTAATGTCAATGGCGTGCAGAGCGAGGCCGACCTGCGCCAGCTTGCGGCAGACGTCGTACTTGAAGCGCGCGATGTCTCGCCGGACGTTCCGCCGTCGCCCGGGCCACCCGGGAACGGCGACAGCTAACCGCCAGTCCGAGAGACGTTCGCCGGGTTTCTCTCCACGTCGCTGGAGGGAGAGAGGGGCCGGGAGGAGTGCGGCCTTGCCGGTGCGGAGAGAGTGCGCCGGCAGGGCAGAAACTCTCGCTAGAAGGGCCTCTCCATGAACATCGTCACGACCACATCGGCCGTCGCCCGGACGGCCGCTCTCCTTGCCACGCCGGCATCCCGCTCCATCAACACCGCGCAGGCGATTCATCAGGCGGCGATCCAGCTTTTGCCGTTCCTTGAACAGGGCAAACCCATTACCACCGCAGTCCTTGGCGGCGCCATGGCGGACAGCTTCGGCGGCACGGATGCACAAGGTTTCTGGGTCTGGAAGCAAGCCTACGAGGCGCTCGAAGCCGCCCAGGTCCTGTTTCTCCGTCGCTTCGGTCGCGCGATCCTGTCACGGTCATCCTCACCGGAGGCGACGGTGGCGATGATGAAACGCATCGCCGAACTCATCCCCACCCACACGCGGCGCTCCGACGAAAGCCAGGCCATGCAGCAACTGTCAACGCCGCTGCCGCTCGCCTTCGTTGCCGCTCACGCCACCGCGATCTCATCGTCGGATCTCGTTCTCGAACCCTCGGCCGGGACCGGCCTTCTCGCCGTCCATGCCGAGATTGGACGGGCGTCACTCGCGCTCAACGAACTTGCAGCGACGCGAGCCGATCTGCTGGGCCTGTTGTTTCCGCGTGTTCCGGTTTCCCGGCACGATGCAGCCCACATCGACGATCATCTCGACGCTTCCATCGAGCCGTCCGTTATGCTGATGAACCCGCCCTTCACCGTGGGCGCTTTCGTGGACGGACACGTCGCCGATGCGGCTTGGCGGCATCTGTCTTCCGCCTTTGCCCGACTGCGCGCCGGCGGCCGCCTGGTCGCCATCACGGGCACCGGCCTCTCGCCCGAAAACCCCAAATGGCGTCCCGCCTTCGAGCGCTTGCAGCAGCAGGGCAGGGTGGTCTTCACGGCGGCGATCGATGGCCGTGTCTACGCACGTCACGGCACGACGGCGGAAACCCGCCTGACTATCATCGACAAGACGCCAGCGTCCGATCCGACCTCATTCGCAACGTCGCCGGGCAAAGCGATCGACGTCGAAACACTGCTGTCGTGGATCTCCGACCTGCCACCCCGTACACCGGGCGCCTTCCCGGACTCCATCGGTGCGCTGTCGAACGGGATCCTGAGCAATGCTGCAAAACAGATGGCCGCGCGCTCAGCTGCGCGATCTGCGCCGGTCGCAGCATCCGCTACTGCCGCGAAGACCATCCGACCGGCCCACCCGGTTGCCCGGGCGAAGTCCGCCCGTCCGGCCATCGCGGCCAGCCCCCCTGCGGTTCCACTCGCCTACGAGCTGCGCGACTGGATCCCAGAAGAGGGCGGCCGGCTCACCGACACGATCTACGAGCCCTATGCGCTGCAGTCGATCGACATTCGGCGCGCTAAACCGCATCCAACGCCGCTGGTCCAGTCCGCGGCCATGGCCGCGGTCGCGCCACCAAAGCCCTCCTATCGGCCGCTCCTGCCTGATGCGATCATCGACGAGGGCCTGCTGTCGGACGCGCAGATCGAAAGCGTCATCTATGCCGGCGAAGCGCATGCCGGCCATCTCGCCGGCGCTTGGAGCGTCAATGAGACCTGCGACGTCATTTCCGCCGCTCCCGAGGACGCAGAGAATGCTGTTCGGTTTCGTCGTGGCTGGTTTCTGGGTGATGGCACCGGTTGCGGCAAGGGACGCCAGGTTGCCGGCATCATTCTCGACAACTGGCTGCAGGGGCGTCGCCGGGCGATCTGGATTTCCAAGTCGGATAAGTTGCTCGAAGACGCCCAGCGCGACTGGTCCGCACTTGGCCAGGAGCGTCTCCTCGTCCAGCCGCTCTCGCGCTATCGCCAGGGCACGCCGATCCGCCTTGCCGAAGGCATCCTGTTCACAACCTACGCCACCTTGCGCTCGCAGGAGCGCGACGGCAAGAAGTCCCGTATCGCCCAGATCATCGACTGGGTGAACCAAGAGGCGGGGAGGGCCGAAGGCCCGACGGGGAACAAAGAAGAGTCGGCGGGGAGTGGCGAAGCCGCGACAGGGACAAAAAAATCTTTCGATGGCGTGATCGTCTTCGATGAGGCCCACGCCATGGCGAACGCCGCTGGGGGAAAAACTGAGCGCGGCGACGTCGCTCCCTCGCAACAGGGCAAGGCAGGTCTGCGATTGCAGCATGCGCTGCCCGACGCTCGTGTCGTCTATGTCTCGGCGACCGGCGCCACCGCGGTCGAGAACCTGGCCTATGCCCAGCGCCTCGGCATCTGGGGCAGTGAGGATTTCCCCTTCGCCAATCGCGCCGAGTTCGTTGCGGCGATCGAGGATGGCGGTGTCGCCGCGATGGAGGTGCTCGCCCGCGACTTGAAGTCGCTCGGCCTCTACACCTCGCGCTCTCTCTCTTATGACGGCGTTGAATACGACCTGCTCGAGCACGCGATGACCGAAGAGCAGATCCGCATCTACAATGCCTATGCGGACGCCTTCCAGGTCATCCACAACAACCTGACCGCCGCGCTCGAAGCGTCGAACATCACCAGCGAAACCGGCACGCTGAACCGCGATGCCAAGGCAGCAGCGCGTTCCGCATTCGAAAGCACGAAGCAGCGTTTTTTCAGCCATCTCATCACCTCGGTGATGACACCGACGCTCATCGGCGCGATCGAGCAGGACCGCGCCGACGGTCATTCATCTGTGGTCCAGATCGTCTCAACCGGCGAGGCGCTGATGGAACGACGGCTGGCAGAAATTCCCACCGAGGAATGGTCCGACCTCCACGTTGATGTCACGCCGCGGGAGTATGTAGGAGGGTATTTGATGCACTCCTTCCCGACGCAACTGTTCGAGGAGTACTCGAACGCCGAGGGCAATGTCTATTCGCGACCCGTGCATGATGCCGACGGCAACCCGGTCCAATGCCGCGAAGCCGTCTGCCGCCGCGACGAGATGGTCGAAAAACTGGCCTCGCTGCCGCCGGTCGGCAGCGCGCTCGACCAGATCTTGCATCACTTCGGCACCGATACTGTGGCCGAGGTGACCGGCCGCTCGCGGCGCATCGTCAGGAAGACAGGTCGCGACGGCATCGACCGGCTCCCCCC
>Ga0208243_1000775_pt1 | contig 14132 bp, 12 predicted proteins | sample Subbio2Aug_QV12A_FD_184826 | JGI IMG/M metagenome (GOLD analysis project Ga0208243, IMG submission 184826) | Serpentinite rock and fluid subsurface biosphere microbial communities from McLaughlin Reserve, California, USA - CR12Aug_QV12A (SPAdes) | ecosystem: Environmental > Terrestrial > Deep...
CAAAAATCCTCCTTCAATGTATATTCGACATTTGTAGGAGGATTTCCTTTTTGAATTATAAATTTTTTTGTTTTTTTAGTTATCTATTTCCCGACAGCCACGTTAAGACTTATATATTTAATGGTAGTAGTGAACTATCTTCAGGAATATTTTCTAAGTTAAAAGATACTCTCAAAGAAGATTTATATGTTCTCATCCTAATGGAGCTATAATTTTAAGGAGATCTTCGTTTAACTCATTTTTACTTTTTAGGTACACTCTACAGCCTTTTGTAAATAAGTTGTATTCCATATACTAATTGCATTGATTAGGATATTCAAAGAACTAGCTCTTTAAGCTGAACCTGAACCCCCAGCCAACAGAAAAGGAAGAAGCGGTCAGCACCCCGACTGCACCACAGCTAAGAATCCAACTGCACCTACCCAACCTAAATCTTCTGTCCTTGAAAATGTGTGACACTTGCGTACTAGTTGGTCAAAAGTAAGTGTATTTTCTCGGTTTAGGCTGGATAGAAAAAAAAGACGAGCCTAATGTTGGCTAAGCTGACACCTGAGATACTGAAATGTTCATTTTAAAGATTGAAATAAGTGAGAAGGCAGAAAAACATTCTCGTAAGGCACCACAAGATATTTGGAATCGCTATCGAGTAATCAAGCCCTTATAGAGCTAATATCAAACCACTACCTGAAGTGGTGGTTTGTGACTTTAATCTTCCGACTTATAATTATATGTTATATGTTTATCTTTATGCCAAGGTACGTAAAAAGAAATAGTAATAGTATTCACATTATTATTTTCAATATACTGTTTAGATAGTGTATTTGACCCCATCTTATTAAATAAAGCATCACTAATGCTATTTAATTTTTCTAAAATATTAATTTGATCTTCGGCATTATAGATATCATATATAGGAATCTCTATATATAATTCTTTTGTTTTATCTATAACACCAAATCTTCTTAATAGAAATTTCTCATGTTCATGCACAAAATTATATATAATACTTTGGGTTTCTAATTCTTCTTTAGTTTGATTTATATTTTTAATTGCAGATACTATAGTATTTGTATTTACATACCCATACTTTGACCTTTTTTTATTATCGATAAAATTAATATTAAATGTATTCAATTTTAGAAAACCATAAGTGTCTTGTTTAAAACATAAATCAAATATTTCTGAATTCATTTTATGAGTTATATTTTCGGCTTCTTCTCTAGTCATATCTTTGGTGTTAATAGAAAACTCCGCATTGATAAATAAATTATTAAACTGTTTTTGATTTTGGTCCTCATACATCAATAAATTATCTTTATAAATATCTAAACTAATTATATTGATTAATTCTTTGTTATTATCATAATCTACTATTTTTTTTTCGAAATATTTAACAACATCATCCATTGGTATAGCATCTGTTTTTTCTATTATTATAGTTCGTTCAGATTCCGTTAAGTTTCGATATACTGACAAACTAGGTAAACCAATAGAATCATTATTTTTCTTAATATTTCTTATATAGCCTATTCCTAGTAAATATACACATACAATTAATGCAATTAGAGTAAACAAAGCTTTCTTTTTCATAAAAGTCACTCCTAAATTTTATTTTGTTTAGCGCTTATATACAATAGCGACTAGGGAAGCCACTTCACAAATCCAAATTACGTAGTACTGTTAGAATTACAGGAAGTAGAGTTATCAATGGTTGGAAAGGGTCACGCTCTGGAAAACGTAAGGACTGTAAGATTATTTAGAATCCCAAAATATGACCTAATCTACACAAATGAGTATGAAATTACAAAAAACTATCAGAAGTTAAGTAAATATTTAGACGAAAAGAACATAACTTGAAAAAGTTCATTTCGTGTCTTGACATTATATAAAATTCTGTATGTTATTGATATATGGGTATTATTAACCAATTTATTATTATTTTGTTTACTATTCACTTATTTCATGATATCATAAAAGCAGAGAATTGGCAAATACTAGAAAATTAAAAACTTATGAAAAGGAGATGAATTTTTATGAATTCCATTAAGAGAATATTATTAATAACATTTTCACTTGTTTTATTGCTCGCTAATGTAGCTTATGCTAATGATTTAAAAGAAATGACTCTAGAAGAAAAAGCTGAATGGGCTATTAACAATGTAAAACCAGAATACTATGATGGTATTAAGGAAGAAAGTGAAGAAGGTGGTATTGGTACACAAAGTGCACCTAGTGGTTGGATAGTTACTCAAGTTCATAGTAATTACATAACTTCTCCGGTGCAACTCCTTGGTGCACTTGAAACTCAAGCTAGATGGACATGTGATGATTTTCTAAATGTTGTAGACTACGAAGTTCTTAAATTTCAAGAATATAAATATGTGCAATTTGGATCAATGCACAAGTACTCTTCTATAAACAGGCTAACACCTAGTAATGTTATGATGGTTTTTCAATTAGATTTTGTAGACTTTTCAGGAGGCCATAGCTTGATACAACAATATAATTTACACGGACACGGAGTTTATAGCTTTAGGGTTTATTAGAAAAATGCCTCAATACAATTTTATACATAGAAAAATACCTAATAATATCCGAATGATTTTAAGTCTAGAATAATATTGAGTGTGTGCCATTTCTCGGAGATTATAAGACCTATTTACTTAAATGTTTAAAGGGAGGCTATAAAAGCTCCTTTAAAATTAGTGGATAGCCCTACAGTTGTTCGTTCATTTTCTCTAATAATTTGTTCTAAAACATCTTATGATAATGTACTTAAAAAAAGCTCCTATCTGGTAATTATTTTCAAAATATTTCCAGAGAGGAGCTTTTTATTTCTCAGATACACAAATTTGTATAACTCACTTACAAAAGAATTGCTATTCTCTAGATATGTTAGAGGTTATAGCCATTCTTGTTTTTGTATTAATTTATACCAACATTAATTTTAAAGCATAAATTATTAAATATCATCAGGTCCATATTTCACATAAGTGCTGTTCGGACATTGTTATTTTCTTTTCTTAATTCACTGTTTGCTCTTTCGTATGCTTTTATTATAACGGTTTTGCATATCTATTTTTTAAGTAAATTACTTTTATCATCTGAATCATTACAAGGTAACAATTAGAGGCTTTTTTGTTGTTGGATAAGTCAAGTATTGATTTTATGTCTGATTCAAGCCCATTAAACGACTCCATTGGTATTTTTAATAGACTGTCGTGGTATAGAGATAATAACTTATATCATAACACTTCTTTTTTTTGATCTAACAGTGTATCAAAACTGGCTTGTAAAGGTGACATCGGAATGTTAGATGATGATATACCACCAATGGAAGAACTGTACGAGTTTGATACACAAGTAGAGTTTTATGACGAGTTTACCTGCAATTTTAGGCTTAGTGAAAGGCTGACAGTCGTAACTGTCCGCCCCATACACTGCTATATTAGGTATTTCAGAAAGTATCCTTATGAACACTCGCATAAGTGTTTGTCCTTTTTATGTACATATAGTATAGGCACAACCTTGAAGATGAAAACTTAGTATTGGTGCCAGCCAAAAACAAAGGGCGTGTATCACTAAGAGAAACTGCTCTAAAGGACTATGGCGATTGGGTACATCGGAGTATTTCTCAAACAATATGAGAATTTGCTGTTTTTTCTCAAACTATTTAAGATTTTTTCTCAAACTATTTGACAATATTTCATAAAATTGAACATTCTCAAGTAGTTTTTTCTCAATCTTTTTGAGAACCTACAATTACGCTGAAAATCTTTACATAACGAAAGTCTTAACATAACCCTTATTACGTTAATCTTTACGTAAGAAAGGAATTGTTGAGCGACACTTTAATACCATTAATTCAAAAGTAAAGCCTTTAGTGCCTGGTTTCATTGATATAGATTTCAAAGAAAGAGGAGGTAAAGACTATCGATTAGACGCAAAATTAGATATTTTTCAGTTTACTCAAATTATTATTAATTGCATTCTCACTCATAATAAATATAATTGGATGAAAAACTATAATCGTGATGAAATGATGATTTGCGACGACGTAACTCCTATCCCCTTAGAACTATGGAACTGGGGCATAGCAAATCGATCTGGAAAATTGCGTACATTTCCTGAAGATATAATTAAACTTAATTTAATGCCTAGAGAAATTGCTACTGTTACAGAAAAAGGCATCAGATATAAAAAAATGTTTTATAGCTGTGATACTGCAATACAAGAAATGTGGTTTGAGAAGGCAAGGAACAAAGGATATTGGAAAGTAGATTTTTCTTATGATCCAAGAAACATGAATTTTATCTATCTCAGATCACAAGATGGTAGAAGTTTTCAGAAGTGTAGACTTTTAAACCAGGGAAGATATGAAGATAAGACTATAGATGAGATTTATTACTTACTTTCTTATGAAAAGCTACAAAAGGATGAAAGTGTTGGTAAATCCTTGCAATCAAAGGTAGATTTGATTGCTGAAATAGAAAGTATTGTTACTACAGCTGAGCAGATGACATTAGAAAAAAGAGATTCAACTTTAAGCAAGTCCAATAGAGTTAAAGGAATTAAGCAAAATTGAAGTAAAGAAAAGGTGCTTAGCAGAATAGAAGAAGCTTTTGAACTTGATAAAGAGATAGATACTTCTAATGGAAAACCTGCAATAATTACAACGATTAGCTCTAAACTAAATGAAGATGAACTAGAACTGCCTGACAATATCGATTTTCTTAAAAAGAAGCAGAAGGAGCGATTACATGGAAAAAAAGAATAGTATTCAGATATCATCTGGAATTTATGCGGTTGAAGCATCCTATTCTCAACAGATACTAGATGAGTATCAAAATAATCCATTAATAGAGTCGCTACCTCCCATACTATCCTTTGAAAAACCTGAGGAATACTTACATAACTATCCGAATTACAATATTAAGGAGCGAGAATTAGACCCGCATTACAGGTATCATTGCATACAGCGATTATTTAGATACTTTCAACCGTGGAATAGACATTTTGATTTAGAACAAAGAATATCTAGAACTATACGGCAAGGTTATTTGTCAAGAAATCCATTAAAGCCAGAATTTACAATGGGATTACAACAAATATATAAAATGATAAAAGAAGAAACAAGTGATTTTAATAATTATCTAGCGCCTAATACCACTGCTGCTGGATTTACTGTCATTGGTATATCTGGAGTCGGTAAAACTAAAGCTTTTGAAAGTATTTTGTCAATATATCCACAAATAATTATTCATTCAAAATATAGGGATGAAACCTTCAACCATTACCAGATACCTTGGCTAAAGTTAGATTGCCCCTTTGATGGAAGTATTAAAGGCTTATGTGCTAATTTCTTTATGGAATTTGATAGATTATTAGGTGACAACACCTATAAAAAATTTGCATCTGGTAGAAATACTTCAGTAAATACAATGATGCCAAGGATGGCTCAATTAGCAAGGAATCATAGCTTGGGTGTGCTTATAATAGATGAAATACAGCATCTGAGTCTTGCAAAAAGTGGTGGTTCTGAAAAGATGCTAAATTTCTTCGTTAATCTAGTTAATACTATAGGAGTCCCAGTAATACTAATTGGTACAATGAAGGCATTATCCGTCTTGCAAAGTGAATTTAGACAAGCGCGACGCGGCAGCGGTCAGGGTGATATGATTTGGGATAGAATGAAAAATGACTTTCATTGGGAGCTGCTTATAGAAGGAATGTGGCAATATCAATGGACACAGCATGAGGTCCCATTAACAAATGAATTAAGAGATGTCCTTTATGAGGAAAGCCAAGGAATAGTTGATATTGCAATAAAGCTCTATGCTATGGCACAGATGAGAGCCATTGCTACGGGTAAGGAGAAGATAACGCCAAGGCTTATTCAACAGGTTGCAAAGGATAGCCTTAAGCTTGTTAGACCAATGTTATTAGCCCTTAAGTCAGGAAACATTAATGAAATTATGAAATATGAAGATATACGCCCGTTAGAAATTAGTGCCTTTCAGCAAGAAACCTCACAAATGTTAGAGACAAATCGAGCTAAGCAACTATTTGCTAATGTAAAAAACAATAAGAATAAGAGCCCTGTTATTAAAGAAGAAGCTATTCTTAAGCTGCTGGAGCTTGATGTTGAAGCTGATTTAGCTAAAAAGGCTGTAGAAACAGTAATTAGTGAGAATAGCAGCGATGTACAAATAAACTTTGTTGTCAAAGAAGCATTTAAAATGGTAATCCATATGAAAGATGGAGAAGATAAAGCACTAATAAAAAATGAGGGGAAGAAAGGGTACGAAAAGGGGCTAAAGAATGTAAGTGTTCTAAGAGAAGCTGTTGCCAGTGGAAAGAAAAATCAGAGGACAGCGTATGAGGAATTAAAGTTAAAGGGGTACATTAAGAATCCAAACGAGGAATTTATCATATAAGGATTGATTTAATGTTGACTTGTTTTCCTACGCCATATCCAGACGAGTTATTATATAGCGTTTTTGCACGATATCATATAAGAAGTGGAAATACTAGTCCGAAGGTTACCCAACAGGAGCTTTTTAGTTGTAGAACTAAATCAGCTGTAATCGACATGCCCTGTGGTATAAACTCATTGCTCTCTAACATGCCATCTTACTTTGATTATAAACCTGAACTAATAATAATTAATCATACACTTTTCCCATACTATACTGCCTTTTTATCCACAGCTAGAACTGAAGAATTTATAGCAGCAATGAAAAGCGATTTCGGGGGAGATATTCATGCTAAATTAGGGATAATGGCAAGTCCAATTTCCACACCTAAATTTCTAAGGTTTTGTCCAGATTGTAATAAAGAAGATATAAATAACTATGGTGAAAATTATTGGCATAGACTTCATCAATTGCCAGGGGTTATATTTTGCCCTAATCATATTACCTTATTGCAGAATAGCAAAGTTAGTACCTATAGGTATAATAAGCACGAGTATATTGCATCCGATAAAACTAATTGTATTATAGGGATACAGAATTCAGATATAAATTCATCTGACATACAAAAACACATTGATTTTGCATTAGAAATAGAGTGGCTATTTAATAATTATAAATTACTTAAGGATAAGGAAGATTTTCAGAGTAAGTATGTCGAAGCCCTAAAGACTAAAGGCTTGGCAACTCCAAAGGGAAGAGTATATCAAAAAGACTTCATAAAATCCTTCGTTCAATATTATGGCACAAGTTTTTTACTTAGCATACAATCGAATGTGGATTATGATTTTGCTGATAATTGGCTTTCTAATATAGTAAGGAAGCATAGAAAAGCATTTCATCCAATAAGACATCTGTTGATTATAAGATATTTATATGGCTCATTGAAAAATTTTCCTAGTAATAGTTTGAATTACAGACCTTTCGGTCAGGGACCATGGCCTTGCTTAAATGCCGCTGCTAAACATTACTTAAAAGAGATAATAAATGAAGTAAATATAACTCAATGTTCTGATACCAAATTGCCAGTAGGCACCTTTGATTGTTCCTGCGGTTTTATATATTCACGACGAGGCCCAGACAGCAATAAAGAAGATAGTTATCATATAGGCCGAATAAAGAGCTTTGGCTTAGAATGGGAGAATGAATTAAGAAGAGTGATAGATGAAAATTTAAGTTTACGTGAAATTGCGAGGAAACTTAATGTAGATCCTAAAACGGTAAAAAAGTGTGCTATTAAGTTAAATATCGGAGTTTGGGGTATACAGCAACATGCAGCCGAAAAGCTTGATATAAAGATGAATTATCAGAGCATTAGAATCAAGGAAGAATTAAATAAAAAATGGCATTGCAATGAGAAAAAGAGGCAAGCTACTTCACGAATAGATTGGAATAGTAGAGATAAAAGTACTTTGCGAAAAGTAAAAAACGTTGTATATGAAATTTATTATTCTGAAGAAAGACCCGAGAGAATTACAATCAGTTTAATTGGGAAAAAAATTGGGAGTTTAACATTGCTTGAAAGGCATTTAGATAAAATGCCGTTATCAAAGGATTATATACGAAGGGTATCAGAAAGTGTTTATGAGTATCAAAAGAGACGGATAAGGTGGGCAGTGCAGTTTTATGAAAATAGTGGTGAAGAATTAAGACGCTGGAAAGTGTTGAAATTAGCTGGAATAAAATCTAAGGACAATCATAAATTTAATGACTTATTCGATGAGATTTTCTCAATGGAAAAATTATCACTGTGAGCTTATAAAGGTGGGAAATAATATTTTGAGAAGAGTAAAGTTAAGGCCTTGGCCATTTAAAAGAGATGAAGAAGTTGAACTATTCTGGATTTGTTCGCCATACTTAAATAAAGAGCATAATTGGATGTTTAAGGCTGTTTTCAAGAAAAGTAATAATACAGTTGAGGAGATAGAGCTACCTTGGGGGATATTGCCTAATCTAACAATTGGACAAGTGTATAAAAATGGGCTGCCTGAAGACTCAAAGAAAGTAGGTATCATGCAAGAACTGGATATTTCATACTTTAATAGCTATGAGATATGTAGTAGTTTTGATATGCCCTATGATTTATATTACCTCTATAAAAATTCCCATTATGGAAAGCAGAAGGTATGCAAATTTACGATCAAAAACCAAGTATATTATCTTCCTTGCATTGAGGTGATACGAGCTTTCTTAACACCATCAAAGGTCTTGGCGTATCAATTATTAAAGCCTCATGGTCTACAAGCATTAGTAGAAAGTATATCATATCCTTATGAACATGTAGCAAGAATAAACCTAACCAATGAATTTCCCCTAAAACTAGCTAATGATGATAACATTATGCACTTATTATGGTTGATGACTGATAAATACACCAAGATTACTTGGGATTATGTATATAAAAATTTGTATAAAAGGGCCAGCTTCACTTCGCATAACAATCCACATAATGCGTTGGCTGAAGGTATACCTCTAGAGGCAAGACCTCCTTATATGGAAAAATGCAAATTAGCATTTAGGGGGATAACAAAAGGAAAAAACACTTTAATACTGGAGATTAATAGTATTTTAGGACTTCAGCTGCAATATCATTTTATCTACTATAACCATCCAAGCTTTTTAAAGCTTAAAAAAGTAAATGAAGCTAAAACCTCTAGACGTATTGGTAAAAAGGAAGAAAGTGATTTTGAACTTGACGATTCACAACAGTCCACCAAGAAACAGAGCGACCCCAGTACAATAGATAATGCAAAGCTTAAGTTTGGGTTTGACGGTATACATTTTATTAGAAAAAGCAAACAGCTCGCAGGGCATCAAAGAACTGGAAAGCATGAAGGCGATAATATAATTGAAAGTGGCGCAGTAAACAATACAACAATTGTCGGGGCTCAAGATTGGGCATATGGTAGTGAGATTAAACCTATTGAATTTAAACTGATAAACGTGGAATTTACGACGAGTACTAAAGGCTTAGAAGATTTTATAATGGCTATAAATTACATCAATGCTAATTACAAGGATTTAGATATTCAGTTCAATATTGCATTACTACCAGAGGGCAAGAGCTTCTCATATTATCCTAATGGTCATAGAAGGGCTTGTGCCGTTGTTAAGGTAAATAGAAAAGAGCAATTGCCACGATATATTATAGAAGTTGTCCGACTTGATAATTGGTCTATATCAACATTGCTGATATTTCCATTGTCATTTTCAACAATAGAGAATGAGGGAGGAATATTAATAGATAAAATGCTGAATGGGTTGATGAATAATAATGGTCATTGGGACAAATCACTTATGTATCAAGGACAGGAGTATAAGTTTGATATGATGAAGCATGTTACTAATCAAGGTATTGGTAGGTGGGGGAAACGGATAGTTAGTCGAATAATTTAATTTAAGCATGGATTAATGTATATAATCTATTAGAAGCATTGTAGTTACAAAATATGACATACAATATGAAATGATTTGTGTAAAATAACATTAATGATGAAAATATGTATTATATACAATTTTGTGAATTTAGGAGGTAAAATTAATGATAGTTAAAAAATAATGTCTAAAAAAGAAATATAAGGAATTATAAGGAAATGCAGTTTGATGATTAATGTATTTTTAAAATTTTTAATTAATGATGGGAGGGTATTTATGGGAAAAGAAGTAACGGAATGGGTAAAAACAGTTGTTCTTTCAATCGTCATTGCTTTAATAATAACTACATTTATAAAGCCTACTATTGTAAAGCAAGATTCAATGAATCCAACTCTACATGAATTTGATTTTCTTATTGTTAATCGTTTACTTTATAAACAAAGTGAACCCCAAAATGGAGACATTGTGGTGTTTAAGTCTAATCTGCCTACAGGTTTTGGTCAAAACAAATTATTAATAAAACGTATTATTGCAATACCTGGAGATACTATATTAATTAGTGACGGTCGCGTTTATTTAAATGAAGTTCTTCTTAATGAAGTATATATATTAGAACCTTATAGTATTGGTAAAGACTTAGAAGGCATACCTATAAAAATACCTAGTGGTAACGTTTTTGTTATGGGAGATAATAGGTCAAATAGTCGCGATAGTCGGGATAATGATATTTTTTTAGTAGATATAAAGGATATTATTGGTAAAGTGATTGTTAGACTATATCCTATTAATGAAATGCGATTGTTTAAATAGTGTTATTAAAGTGTTATAATTACATAAAAGTTTATTACCTCGCACCTTTTTCCTGCATAATACATTGAGGAGGAGATTGGTATGGTTATATTGAGGATATCTAAAAAAGCACTTTATGGTAGGTTAGTCAATAAAAAAGGTTAGCCTTGTCTTTAATGGCGAGGCATCCTATTAGAAAAGCACTATAAAGCTCTGAAAATATAAATACAATATATATCTAAATCAAAACCTTGCTTTTAACCTGTGTTCTGCAAATTAAAAGTGCATAGTATAGCTTCCTATTTCGTATCTATATTTTCCTTGACATTGAGCCTCTAGGAGCATGGGTAGATGCCCGTGGAACCAGCCTAAATACTTAACTTGGCATACCTTGAGGCTACCATGCTCCCCACTCAATATAAAGCAAAATATGGAAAAGTTTGGCCACAATTAAAGCTGCATATCTTGCACTTTAATTATGCTATTAACACCTTTAACCCTTTAAAATAAATTTATTCTTGAGTAAATGAAGCAGTACTAACCTATTCTGAAAAGCTAATATCATTATTGGGGTGTGTTTTTAAAAGACTTAATGAAATAGCTCTATTGGTAGTGTTAATATGCTGTTGGAAGATTTATTATTTGGTTTAATAAGAATAACAAAAGAAATTTGAGCAAAGGATTGAATTATTAAAAAGCACTTATTTTTATCTCATAAAATGTAGTTGTCAATACGTAAACGGTAAATAGCGCGTCATGGGTAAAAATAAAACCGTCAAGTGACGGTTTGATATTATAGATCAGTCTGTTTTTGGCATTCAGCTGGCAGTTTCTCTGCCCAGGGTAGTAGGTCTTCTAAAAAGGTTAGGTCTTTATCTTCTTGATGCTTGGGTATCTCTGTTAAGAGATGCTTAAAGTACTGGTATGGCTTTAGATTATTAGCTTTGGCCGTTTCGGCTATGCTGTATGCAATAGCGCTAGCTTTGGCACCGTGAATTGTATCAATTAGATGCCAATTGTTCTTTCCTACGCAAAAGCCTCGTATAGCTGATTCTGTTGCGTTATTGTCTAAGGGAACATCACCATGATCTAGAAATACTTTTAAGTATTGTTCTTGATTCAGGCAATATGTCATTCCCTTGCCAGTCTCGGATTTAGATGGGACTTCATGCTGGTGTGTTTTTACCCACGCAAAGAAGGCCTCCACTTGGGGCTTTACTATGAGTTGTCTCTGGCGTACTCTTTCTTCTTTGCTATACTTGGAGAGTTCATTATCCAGTTTATATATAGCTGCTATCTGCTTTAAGGCTTCGTAGGCTAAGGTGTTTTTTGCTTTTTCTTCCCCCTGTGCCTTAACTACGTCGGCAAATCGTCTTCTGGCGTGACTCTTATTCGAGAAGTGAGATAAGAGTCATTATCCTAGTAAAATGATTATCCGAGAAGAATCTCTGGAAGTTGAGTAAGTTCTATAGATTCTCTTCTTTTTCTCGGATAATCAAAGTAGGTTTTTGATTAAACATTTAAGAAGTTCGGCATTTCATTTTTCTTTCTAGATTCTTCCATTGTCTCCGAATCAGGGGAGAACCATTTCTCATTCCATTCTTTCAAGTGCCTGTCCACTGTGTTCTGTGACAATTCCGCATAAATCTGCGTTGTTTGGAGTGATGCATGTCCAAGGAAATTTTTTATGACTACTATCGGAACACCCGCCTCCAACATATGACTTGCAGTTGAATGCCTCATGGAATGCGGCGGATAACTGTCTTCTCTGAATAAAGCCGGATGCTCTGCCTTGGCCTGTCGTACGTATTTCTTAAAGATACCTTCAATACAGGAAATAGTCATATGTTCATGGGATTGGCTTGAAAAAACATGCCTATCAGGCTTTGAACCCAGTCGCCGGTGGGATATGTATTTCTGTAGCATTTTTGCACCGTTGTCTGGAATACCAATACGCCTTGATTTCCCTCCTTTGCCCTTAATGTTTAGGGTAGCTCCCTTCACATTGAGTTGTATGTTTCCCACTGTCAGGTCACATATTTCCTGTGCCCTTGCTATAGGTTTTTTTGAAGTCTTATGAGGGATTTATTTTTTAAAAATTATTATTTACCACACAGTCTGACGTCCCAGTGACACACGTCTTGATGTTAGCCCTACAGTGAATAGGTACAGACCTATAGCTGTGGGGTTTCATTTTTAAAGTTAAAAGTTAGCTAGATTGATTTGCCAAATTTATTCAAGAAAAGGTCCCTAAATAAATATTTACCTTCGTAGTTATATAATGGAAGACAAACATAGTGTTATAAGTAAAATAAGTGTCTCCAACATCTTATATTAGGAGGTGAATATTAGTAATATTCGATTTGCTGTAAGGATGGAAGCCTAGTTTGAGGCTATGAAAATATCGAATTATAAAGAATATAAATATAAAAGGAGTGCGAAAGAATGAAATCAAGAAAAATGTTACCAATTATTTTAATAATAGCGATTTTCTCATTTACACAAACTTCATTGGTATTTGCAGCTCAAGGCAAAGGAAATGGAAGAGGAATGGCACCAGGATTATTCAAAAATCAGATATTAAGTTCTAATTTTTCAGAGGAAGAAGCAGTAGAATTAATTATTAAAAATGGAAGATTTTTGCCACCGGGGATTTTAAAAGAGATAATTCTAGGGCTAGATTTATCAGAAGATTCATTAGAAGAATTAGAAGAAGCAGGTATACTGAGAGGACTGCCAGGTGGAGTATTGAAGGAAATATACTCTGGCGTGGATGAAGATGAAGATGATGAAGTTGAAGTAAAGGGCTATATAACAGACATAGATGCAGAAGACAAGGTAATCGAAATCGATAATAAGGATTACCATTTACCAGAAGAAGTAGAAGTTGAAATTGACGGAGAAGAAGCTGACTTAAAGGACTTAGAAGTAGGTATGAAAGTAGAACTTGAAATTGAAGATGAGGAAGCTGAAATAGAAGCTTTTAGAGTAGAAGGGGTAGTAGCTATAGAAGGATCTATAGAGGAAATAGACTTAATAGGAGTTTACCATATTACAATAGATTCTGAAGTGTATGAAATATCAGAAGCAGTAGAGGTGTTATTAGACGAAAAAGAGGCTGTATTAGAGGATTTAGAAGTTGGAATGCTGGCTGAAATAAAAATATTAGATGATAAAGTAGTTGAAATTCATGCTGAAAGCATGGGATTTGAAATGGTAGAAGGTAACATAACTGCCTTAGATCTAATTGGTACATACCATATTGAAATAGATAAAAAAGAGTATCAATTATCTAGGAATGCACAGGTAGTTATAAATGGTCTAGCAAGAACCTTAGAAGATTTGGAAATTGGTATGAGTAGCACTGTAGAAATTTCTGAAGATACTGTAGTGAAAGTAATTGTAGAATTCGAAATGGAGTAAACGGTAAATAGTGCGTACCTATGAAGGTATATAATAGTGTGATACCCTTGATTTAGTAATGAGCTTTAAAAA
>Ga0208243_1000776_pt1 | contig 14091 bp, 13 predicted proteins | sample Subbio2Aug_QV12A_FD_184826 | JGI IMG/M metagenome (GOLD analysis project Ga0208243, IMG submission 184826) | Serpentinite rock and fluid subsurface biosphere microbial communities from McLaughlin Reserve, California, USA - CR12Aug_QV12A (SPAdes) | ecosystem: Environmental > Terrestrial > Deep...
CGGGTGCGAGGGCGGCGTCGTCGGGGGCCGCGGGGGCCAGCCCGTCAGGCCGCGGCCGCGGGCGGAAGCCGGCCATCGCCGGATCGGCAGGGGGCAGTTCGGCGGCAGGTGCGGCGGTCTCGCCAGCGGTGACAAGCGAAGCGTCGGCGGCGGTGGGTGCCGCTGGCGTGGCCTCGGGCGATGCGACGGGCGCGGCCGCCAGGGCGGCGGCGACTGCCGCCTCGCTGCGGACCGGGGGCACCAGCGGCGGCTTCCCGGCGATCAGGAAGACGCCCTCGGGGCTCATGATCCCTTCCGCCGTCGGCATCAACAGTCCGTTTGCATCGAACCTGTAGACAGTTCCGGGAGCCGGGGGCGGCATCACGGGATCGGGCAGGAGGTCCCGCGTTTCGGCCAAAGCGGGAAGGGCCAGCGCATCCAGAGCCGGTGGCGGCGCGTCCATCGCAGACAGGAAGATCTCGTCCTGATCCTCGACCGGGGCAGAGGCGGCGGAAACATCGGTGGCGACCACTGTTTCGGGTGCGGGCTCGGGCGCAGGCTCGGGCAGGGCCTCGGCCGTCTCTTCCTCGGCTGCCGGATCTTCCACTGTGCCAGCCGTGGCGACGTCGTCGGTGGCCGCATCCGTGTCGGGATCGGTGGCGGCAAGACCGGAAGCGTCCTCGCCGCCGATGTTGACCGGCTGGCTTTCCGTCGCGAGCTCTTCGACGCTTGCCGTGGCAGTTCCTTCCGCCTCGGGGATCGGATCGGTCATCCCCTCCGGATCCTGCATGTCCGCGAGCATCTCGTCATCGACGCCCGGCATGCTGTCGGTCATCACCGAAGCCTCTTCCGTCGGGGCACCGTTGCCGCCGACGAAGTACGATGCCCAGGCCGCGACCAGCGCCAGGAACAGGAGCAGTAGCCCGACCATCACCATGAACACGGTGCCGGTGCGCTTCTTCGCGGGGGTGACAGTCCCGAAGGTTCCGCCCGGCCGGGCGGGGGACTTCACGGTCGTGGGTCCACCGATGGCGGGACGAGGGATGTCGCTGCTCTTAAGTTTCGGCTTGGTCCGCGTCCCCGGGATGGAAGGAGAGGTCACGAGCCCGGGGAAGCCCTTGCCGTTCGCGGGGCGCGCCGAGGGGGCGGGCTTTGCGCCGGGCGGAGTGGCACCGGTTCGGGTCACGCCGTCGATCGGGCGCGCGGACCCTTCAGCCGTCGACCCGCGACGGCTGGCAAAGGCCACCATCGCCGCGGAGGGCGGCGCCGGCGGAATGTCGTCGTCCAGATCGTCAACCGCGGCTGTCCGTGCCTTGGCGGCTGGCAGGTCGTCGGCTTCGGGGAAGGCAGTTGTGTCCGTCACATGGGCGAAGGGCGCTTCATCCGCCTCGCGCGCGGGCTGCTCGGCGGTGACCATCGCGTCCGGCATGGCCAGCGAAGCTTCAGCGGCCGCTTCCCGGGCAAGAATCGCTTCCGGCTCGTCCTCGGGCAGGAGGACCGGTTCTTGTGCGACTTCCGCAGGGGGTGAAGCGGCAGGCGGCTCGACGGGCAGGTCGGCGTTCAGCGCCTCGTCGAGGCCGGGCAGATCGTCTTCCACCGCAGCCGCAGCCGCGGGTTCCGCCTTCGCTTCAGGCTCGGGCTCGGGCGTCGGCGCGGGGACAGGTTCAGGCTCGGGTTCCGACGCAGCCGCAACGGGCTCGGACTTCGGAAGTTCGCGCTGGAGGATCGAAACCGGTTCGCGGTCGCGGTCGACGGTCTCATCCTCGGCCAGGATCGAGGCGGCGGCGGCGGTCGGGCCGAACCACGGTTCGCCGACAAAGGTCCCTTCCTCGGGGATCGCCACGAAGGAGACCGGGTTCAGCCGATGCTCGACGGCGAAGCCCTCGGCCTGCTCCAGCGTCTCCTTGGCGATGACGGCAACCTTGACAGTCGAACCCTTGCCGGACCAGTCGAACACCAGGTCCTCGACGGCATAGGGCGTCCGGCCTTCCAGCGCGGCGGCAATCTGGCGGCGCTTCTCGTCGCGGCTGGGGCCGGGGGCGTGAACCTCGGTGTAGAGGATCTGGCTGTTCGGGACGATCAGCTTTGTGGCGACACCAAGCGGCGACAGGCCAAGCGCGGTCTTGCGCAGGTAGTCCATCGCCTCGGGCAGATCCGGTGCATCGAAGGCGACCTCGCCGATCGACAGCCAGCCTTTCGGCGTCCGGTGCAGCAGCCCGATGGTCTCGCGGGTGAGGTCAAGTGCAAATGTCGGTTTCATGTCGCGGGTCTAGCACGGATTCTCAAGGTGCTGGAACGTGCCCCAGCCTTTGCGCGCAGTACTAAAGCAGCTTTTCGCCGAAGGGAAGGAAAACGGCCAAGGAAGTCATTGCGGCGCGCGTCACAGATGCGAAATGTCGCGCCAAATCCTTAAGGAGATCTCCATGCGTGTCCTGTCCGCCCTTGTCCTTTCCTCTGCGCTGGTCCTGCCGATGGCCGCCCCGGTCCTGGCCGAGGACCTTTCCCGCACGATCACAGTAACCGGCACCGGAACGGTCGAGGCCGCGCCCGACATGGCGACGCTGATGATCGGCGTGACCACGCAGGGCGCGACCGCTGCCGAGGCGCTGGCGGCGAATTCCAGTGCCACCGACGCCGTGATCGCCCGGCTGACCACCTCGGGCGTCGAGGCGCGGGACATGCAGACCTCGAACCTGTCGATCAACCCGAACTGGTCGGGCTATGACAGCTCGACGCCCACCATCGCGGGCTATGTCGCATCGAACATGCTGACCGTGCGGGTCCGGGCGCTGGACACGACGGGGGCGATCCTGGATGCCGCCGTGGCGGACGGTGCCAACACGCTGAACGGGATGACCTTTGGCCTGGCGGACCCGGAACCCGCTTACGATGAGGCGCGCAAAGAGGCGGTTGCCGATGCCCGCGACAAGGCCGAACTCCTTGCCCTGGCGGCCGGCGTGAAGCTCGGGCAGGTCGTGTCGATCAGCGACGGCGGCGCGATGACCGATCCCGCGCCCATGTACCGCGATGCCGTGTCTGCCTCACCCGTGCCCGTGGTGGGCGGCGAACTTGGCCTCGTGGCTACGGTTTCGGTCACCTGGGAAATCGCCGAGTAGGTCCGGATGAAGCATCAACCGGCGGAAATCGTGCAAGGATTCCGCCGGCTTCTGTCATGATATTGCCCAAGTCGCGAGGCAGAACACCGGCAAGAGAAGAAGAAGGCAGGAGCAGTTCCCCATGGTCCGCGGGCCGATCAGCGTGTTGATCGTCGGTGCGCTGCTGCTTGGCATGACGCTGCTTGTCACCCTTGGTCCTCGCGCATTCGAAGGAATCCTGCCGAAAGCTGTCCTGGACGTGATCGATGGCACGACCCTCGGCGAAGGCTCCCGCATCGGGTTGCGCAAGGGCACGGGAGATGCGCCGTCGGATTTCCTGGACGATGGGCCGGACGGGTTAAAGGTTCTTGGGCCGATTGCCGCGATGGCCGGCAACCGCCCGGTCTTCATCAAGGATGTGATTGACGGCTATACGACCCAAGTGGGCTCGGACGCTCCGGCAGAGCTGATGACGATCCGTCCGATTTCCGGCTGCCGACTGACGCCGCCTCTGGAGGGCACCAAGGTCGGCCATGTCACTGCTGGCGGGACGGACCTGAACCTGCCGATCCTGACCTACAACGACAGTGACCTTGCGGCCGCCGTGCAGGTCTTCGTCAACCTCTACCGCGAGGCGGGCAGGGCCGAAGTCCGGCTGCCCGATGAACTCGCGTATGAGGTCTACGACGTTGCCGTCACCGAGACGAGGGTCCCTGTCTACCTTGTGCTGGAAAGCTTCGTCCGCAACCGGATCTGGAACATTCACCTTGCCCCCGGCGCGCGGATCGAACGGGTGATCCTCCTCGGGGGCGCGCATGCGGGTGTGGCGAACCTTGACCCGGTGGTTCCGGTCGAGGTCCTGCCCGGTGACGCGCTGGCCGCCTGCGGGATCCAGCCCGCCTATGCGCTGAACCCGGGCCACCGCTTCTTCGAGGTGCTGGCCGATGGTCCGGGCAGCTACAAGGCCGAGGCCGAAGTGAAGTTTGCCGCCATGCAGGAAAGCATTGCGGCCTACAACACCTGGTTCCGGGACAGCTTCGGCGTGCGCGCGGACGAGAGTCAGGCCGGATTTGGCGGCACGCTGTCGGTGGTCGGTCCGCAGCCGGGCGAGGCCGAGCCAAAGGCGGTCTATGCGACGATCCAGGGCGCGCGCATCCGGATGACGCAGGACGCATATGTGGAGATCCGGGGCCAGGTTGCCGCCGGCGAGGGCTTTGCCGCCCGGGTCACCGCGATCGCCACCACCTTCGCCTTCGGCGACCTTGCGAACCTTCGCCAGGGGGTCGAGTTCTGATGCTGCGTCTCCTGATCGGCACCGGTGTCCTCTTGATGGCGGTAGGCTTCGGCGCGGCGGGCTGGCAGTACTGGCAGTCCCTGCCGAAGGCTGCCCCGGCGGAACCCGTCGCCGCCGCGGTTGCCGCGCCGGTTCCTTCGCGGCAGACCTGGTTGATCTCGCCCACCGGCGGTCTCGTTCCGCAGGACGAGGTTCAGACCTACCTTGCGCAGGAGCGTTTCGTGCCGGGTCGGCGGCTGCAGGTCGAGCGTCAGGCGAACCTTGCCGACCTTCTGGCCGAGGGCGAAAAGCTTCCGGAACCAGCCTTCCTGGAGGTTCTGGCCGACATCCGCGCGCCGAAGGTGGCCGAGGGACTATGTGCCGTTCTGCTTGGCTCAGTGGCGCAGGACTGCGCCGTCAACAAGGCCCGGGTCATCGAGGGCAGCGTTGACCAGGCGCAGGGCACGGCCCGGTTCCAGCTGGAGCTTGTCTACCGGCTGAAGGACGAGGTCGAGCTTCCCGATCTTGCTGCGCATGTCCTGAGGGGTGCGATCGTCACCCTGGACATCGAAGCGGGTGCCCAAGGCAGCGTCACGGCCGAAACGGCGGTGGGCGCGCTACTGGACCAGGTGGCAGCTTCCTGTGCAACCGAGACGGCCGGTGAGGTCTGCCGGCCGATGGAGCTGTCGGTCGTCTGGATTCCGGGTCAGCCGGCTCAGGGGCGGGCGCGGATCGCCTGGCTTGATCCGCTGCCCGAAGGAATGTTCGTGGCCCCGCCGCTTGACGCCGCAACGGGCGACTGAAGCGGCGGGAACAGGGTCAGGCGGTTGCCTTGGCCAGCGCCTGGTCAAGGTCGGCGATGATGTCACGCACGTCCTCGATCCCGATCGACACGCGGACCGAATCCGGTGCGGCCCCCGCGCGGACCTGAGCATCCTCGGTCAGCTGCCGGTGCGTGGTCGAGGCCGGGTGGATGATCAGGCTGCGCGTATCGCCGAGGTTCGCCACGTGGGAGAATAGCTTCACGTTGTCGATGAGCTTCACGCAGGATTCGTAGCCGCCCTTCACCGTGAAGGTGAACAGTGCCCCGGGCCCCTTGGGCGTGATCATCTTGGCGAGGTTGTGGTAGGGCGAGGACTTGAGGCCCGGATAGGTGACCTTCCCGATCCGCGCGTCCTGCTCGAGCCATTCGGCCACGATCTGCGCGTTCTGGACGTGGCGGTCCATCCGCAGCGCCAGAGTCTCGATCCCCATCAGAGTGTAGTGCGCGCCCTGCGGGTTCATCGTCATGCCAAGATCACGCAGGCCGATGGCGATGGAGTGGAAGGTGAAGGCCATGTTGCCGAGCGTCGGGTGGAAGACGAGGCCGTGGTAGGCGGGCTCGGGCTGCGAGAGGGACGGGAACTTGTCGTCCTTCGACCAGTCGAACTTGCCGGAGTCGACGACGATCCCGCCGGTGACGGTGCCGTTCCCGGTCAGGTACTTGGTTGCCGAATGAACGACGAGGGTCGCGCCGTGCTCGATCGGGCGGCAGAGGTAGGGGCTGGCGGTGGTGTTGTCGACGATCAGCGGGATGTGGGCCTGGTTCGCGACGCGGGCGATGGCGGGGAGGTCGGAGAGGGCGCCACCCGGATTGCAGATCGTCTCGCAGAAGAGCGCGCGGGTGTCGGCGTCGATGGCGGCTTCGATGGCCTTGGGATCGTCGAAGTCGACGAACTTGGCGGACCAGCCGAACTTGCGGATGGTGTTCGAGAACTGCTGGATCGTGCCGCCGTAAAGTTTCGTCGAGGCGACGATGTTGCGGCCCGGCTGCATGATCGGGAAGAGCGCCATGATCTGCGCTGCGTGGCCCGAGGAGCAGGCGATGCCGCCCGCGCCGCCCTCAAGGGCCACCACGCGGTTCGCCAGCGCGGACACGGTGGGGTTCGTCAGGCGGGAGTAGATGTAGCCCACCTCCTGCAGGTTGAAGAGCTTCGCCGCGTGGTCGGCGTCGCGGAAGACGAAGGCGGTCGACTGGTAGATCGGCACCTGCCGGGCGCCGGTGGCCGGGTCGGGTGCGGTGCCGGCGTGGATGGCAAGCGTCTCGAAGCCGAGGGGTCTGTCGGTCATGGGGTCCTCCCTTGTTTGGGGGCGAGCGTAGGAGGGAAAGGCGGGGCTGGCAACGGGGACGTGTCCACGTTGGACAGGTCGGGCCAAGATAAGATTATCAATGGCTTGGACGCGGACCTTTACGGAATATTCATCTCTGGCGGCTGCAGACGGGAGAAGGATCGTTGCGGCGCGGGCGGCTTCCATGCTTGGATTGCCCGCCGATGCAGGAGCCCGCGCCATGCTGACCCCCTTCCACCTTGCCTACCATGTGACCAGTCTGGACGAGGCCCGCGCCTTCTATGGCGGGGTGCTGGGCTGTCGCGAGGGCCGGTCGACCGAGACCTGGGTCGACTTCGATTTCTTCGGGCACCAGATCAGCCTGCACCTGGGAGAGCCGTTCAAGACGACGAACACCGGGAAGGTTGGAGATCACATGGTCCCCATGCCGCATCTGGGGCTGGTGCTGCATCTGCCCGACTGGAAATTGCTCGCCGACAGGCTGACGGCAGCCGGAGTGGAGTTTGTCCTGCCGCCGCAGGTGCGGTTTCAGGGCCAGCCGGGAGAGCAGTGGACGATGTTCTTCCGTGATCCGTCGGGCAACCCCATCGAGGTGAAGGGGTTCGCCGACATGGAGGCCGTGTTCAAGGGGTAGAGCCGGGCGGTTCAGGAGACCCGGCAGGCGGCAAAGTCGTGCCGGCGCAAGCCTGGCAGCAACGGCGTTGATTTGTGTCAACGCCCGCAGTCCCCCGATGTGCCAGCCTTCCGGCGACAGGGTGACCTGTCGCGACAAGGGGACATTGACATGAGCCGTATCTGCACCCTCCTGATCCTTGCGGCCACGCTGGGGCTGACCGCCTGTGCCGAGACCGGCACCTATCCGTTGAGCGACGAACAGTGCGGTCCCACCGATCCGGTCAAGGATCTGGACGCGGCGGACTGCGTGGTGCCCGGTACGCCTTGACGCGGGGCCGCTGCCCGTTCCAGCAGGTCTTGGTCCACGTGATGCACCGGGGATGATCGGTCCCGCCTGAATCCGGTTGCCATCGCTGCGCCCGTGGTCATGCTGGCCGCAAGCGCGGAGGGATGGCATGGCAACGGAAAGCGCGGGAGTCGATCTGGTTTCAGTGGTGACGCTGCTTGGCGCGGCGGTCGTTGCCGTGCCGGTGTTCAAGCGGATCGGCCTTGGCTCGGTGCTGGGGTATCTCGCGGCGGGACTGGCGATCGGCCCGTTCGGGCTGGGGCTTTTCTCGGACCCGATGGCGATACTGCACGTCGCGGAACTTGGCGTGGTGATGTTCCTCTTCATCATCGGGCTTGAGATGGAGCCCTCGCGCCTTTGGGCGATGCGGCGCGACATCTTCGGGTTGGGGCTGTTGCAGGTCGCGCTTTGCATCGCGCTTCTGGGGCTGGTGGGGCTGGCGCTCGGCTATCCCTACGCCGGGTCGCTGGTTGCGGGGGCGGGGTTCACCCTGACCTCGACTGCCATCGTGATGCAGATGCTGCAGGAGCGGGGCGATATCAGCGCGCCGAAGGGGCAGCGGATCGTGTCGATCCTGCTTCTGGAGGACCTGGCCATCGTTCCCTTGCTGGCGCTGGTTGCGTTCTTGGCCCCAGGGGGCGGCGAGGTCACCCTGATGGAGCGGGCGCAGGGGATCGGGATCGGTCTCGTCGCGATTGTGGCTCTGGTGGTCGCGGGGATCTACCTTCTGAACCCGATGTTCCGGCTGCTGGCGGCCGCGCGAGCGAGGGAGGTGATGACGGCGGCGGCCTTGCTGGTCGTCCTGGGAAGCGCGCTCTGGATGCAGCTCGGGGGCCTGTCGGCGGCGATGGGGGCATTCCTGGCGGGGGTGCTGCTGTCGGAGTCCAGCTTCCGGCACCAGCTGGAGACGGATGTGGAACCGTTCCGGGGCATCCTCCTGGGCCTGTTCTTCCTTGCCGTGGGCATGGCGCTGGACCTGTCGGTGATCGCCGACAACTGGCAGCTGGTCGCGGTCAGCGTTCTGTCGCTCATGATCTTGAAATCACTGATCATCTACGTCGTCGCGCGGATCAACAAGGCCGACCATGCCGAGGCGCTGGAGCGGACGGTGCTGATGGCGCAGGGCGGCGAGTTTGCCTTTGTCCTTTATTCGGCGGCTTTGGCGGTCGGGCTTCTGAGCACGACTGACGCCGCGATCCTGAACGCGATCGTCATCGTCTCGATGGTGCTGACACCGGTGATGGTGATCCTGCATGACCGGACGAAACCGGCGACGAAAGTGTCGCTCGACGGGGTGGAGGCCCCGGACGGGTTGAAGGGTCAGGTGCTGGTAGTGGGCTTCGGGCGGTTCGGACAGATCGCCAGCCAACCGCTGCTCGCGCGTCGGGTGGAGGTCACGATCATCGACGACGATCCCGAGATGATCCGCGCGGCCGAGACCTTCGGGTTCAAGGTCTGGTTCGGCGATGGCACGCGGCTGGACATCCTGAAGGCGGCGGGGGCCGAGACGGCGCGCGCGGTGCTGATCGCCACCGACAACAAGGAGACGACGACGCGGATCGCCAAGCTGGTAAAGCACGAATTCCCCGGCGCCGCGGTGCTGGCCCGCGCCTGGGACCGTGCCCATGCGCTGGAACTGATCCGCGAGGGCGTCGATCACCAGATGCGGGAAGTTTTCCATTCCGCGCTGGCCCTTGGCAGCGAGGCGCTGGAGGTGCTGGGGGTGGACCCCGACGACATTGGCGCGATCCAGGAAGGCATCCTGCGCCGCGACGCGGAACGGCTGGCGCTGCAGATGACCGGGGACATCTATTCCGGCAAGAGCCTGATCATCGGCAACGCCGAGCACACGGTCCGCAGCTAGGTCGGTGCCCCCACGGCGCGACGCTCGGCCGGTTCGGGCGGGGTCATCAGGCTTTCAAGCTTGGCCTTCACCTCTGCCGGCCAGGGCATCGAGGTGTGCTTGTCGAGCCAGGAGGCCGCGAGGACCTGTTCGACCGACCAGCGGTGTTCGTCGCCGCAGTGGATGGTGTGGTGGAGCCGGACCGAGGACTTGCCGACCTTGAGGATCGAGATGCGGAAGGTGAGCTTGTCGCCGAAGAACGAGGGTTTCGAGAAGTCGCAGGACAGGTGGACGGTGGGCGTGCCCCAGCGTTCGTTCCAGATGATCTCGTGCCAGGGCCAGCCGATATGGGCCCAGAACTCCTCGACCACGCCGTTCAGGATGTTCAGGTAGGCCGGGTAATAGGCGGTGCCCGAGATGTCGCAATCGCCGAAATGCAGCATCCGGTCGGTGGTGTAGCAGACGGTCATTCCTGTCCCCCCTTTTGGCCGCAGGGTGCCGGGTTTCGGCGGCTTGTCAATCCAGCGGTACGGCGGTGGTGTACTTGGTCTGGCGCAGGACGAAGTGGGTGGTGGAAGAGCGCACGACCCCAAGGGCGAGGAGGTCGTGCATCAGGAAACGCTCCAGATCCTCGGGGTCGCGGGCCATGACCTTGATCATGTAGTCGTCCGCCCCGGTGATGGTGGCGCATTCGACGATGCGGTCGTGCCTTTGGGTGAACTCGTCCAGCTTGCGGATGGTGGCTTCGGAATGGTCGATCAGCGACAGGTGGATATAGGCGAGCGTGGGCATCCCGACCTTGCGGCGGTCGAGAAGGGCAACCTCGGCCCGGATCACTCCGGCATCCTTCAGCGCCTTGACGCGGCGCCAGCAGGGCGAGGGGGACATGCCGGCGATGTCGGCCAGGGCCTGGACCGAGAGCGTGCTGTCGCGCTGGAGCGCGATCAGGATACGGCGGTCGGCATCGTCCAGGGGGAAATCGGGTTTCATGATTTTCGGTTCTGGAGGAATGACATGCCCCGATCGTGCCAGAATGTCCGCAAAAAGAAACAGGATTCCTGCGGAATGCGGCAAGCTGGAAGGCAGGAGGAGAGGCCATGACCAGCTATGCCGCGAAACATCCCGATGCGGCGGGGTTCATCGACTACACCGAGGAAGAGGACGCGGTCTGGAGTGATCTGGTGGCGCGGCAGTGGCCGATGGTCCAGCGCCATGCTGCGCAGCCCTATCTGAAGGGGCTGGAGATCCTGGACATGCCGCGCACCCGTGTGCCGCAATGCCCGGACCTGTCGCGCAAGCTGAGGTCCTTGACGGGCTGGCAGGTGGTACCAGTCCCCGCCCTGATCTCATTCGGGCGGTTCTTTTCGATGCTGGCCGAACGCCAGTTCCCGGCCGCCAGCTTCATCCGCAGCCGGAAGGACTTCGACTACATCGAGGAGCCGGACATCTTTCACGAGATCTTCGGGCATACGCCCCTGCTGACCGACCCGCGCTTTGCCGGGTTCAGCCAGGCCATCGGACGGGCTGGCATGGCCTCGGCCAAGGAGGATTATGCCTGGCTGATCCGGCTGTACTGGTTTTCCATCGAGTTCGGGCTGACGGTGGAGAATGGGGAGACCAAGACCCTGGGCTCGGGCCTCGCCTCGTCGCCGTCCGAGCTTCTCTGGGCCGTGGGGCAGGGCGAGGGGCAGCCGGAACTGCGGAGCATCGACGTGATCGACATCCTGCGCACCCCCTACCGGATCGACATCCACCAGCCGGTCTATTTCGTGATCGAAAGGCTGGACGACCTGTTCGCGGCGGCCGAGCGGGACCTTCTGGCCGACGTGGCCACGGCGCGGAAGCTGGGGCTGCATACCCCCAAATATCCGCCGAAGCGGGCATCGGCCTAGGAAACACCCGGGAAATCCGGTTGCCAACCGCGCACCAATAGGTTGCAATTCAGCAGATAGGTTCGAATTGCGATTTTGTGGGAGGTTGGACATTTTGGCGGATGACAGTGGTCTTCTGACATCTCCCGATCTGGTCTGGGGCTCGCAGCTTGGCACCTACGAGCTGTCCAACGGGAGGCTGGTTTGGTCACCCAGCCTGTTGCGGCTTTACGGGGTGACGGAAGTGCCGCAGTCGGCGGAGGGGTTTCTTGCACTGGTCCATCCGGAGGACCGCGAACGCTGCACCCGCGAATCCGAGCGGTTTCATCGCGTCGACCTGACGGATTACAGCCAGACCTTCCGCATCCTCCGGCCCGACGGAACCGTGCGGATCATCCTGGACCGGGGGGCAATCGAGCGTGACGTTGACGGAAAGATCCTGGCGATCCGAGGGTTCAACGTCGATGTCACGGACGAGGCGCATCTCAACTATTCGGCGGAACAGCAGTTGCGGGTCAGCGAGGAGCGCTACCGCAAGCTATTCGGCGCAATCGACCAGGGGTTCTGCATCGTCGAAGTGAAGTTCGACACACCGGACGGCCGGGTCGATTATCGCGTGGTCGAGGCAAACCCGGCATTCTATTTGAAGACGGGATTTCCGGAATCCATTCTTGGCGAGTGGCTGCGTCAGGCGGCACCCGATCTGGAGGAACACTGGTACGAGACCTATGGCGCCGTTGCGCGCACGGGCGAGTCCATCCGGTTCGAAAACCACTCCTCGTTCCTGGGACGCTGGTTCGAGGTTTTCGCCTTCCGCCTCGAAGAGGACAGCAGCAAGGTCGCCATCCTGTTCAACGACGTGAGCGAACGGCGCCAGCAGCAGGAGCAGATGCAGCTTCTGATGAACGAGATCAACCATCGCTCGAAGAACATGCTTGGCGTTATCCAGGCCATCGCGCGGAACACCGCGGCGGCGGATGCGACCGACTTCATCGCGCGTTTCGGGGAGAGGGTGCGCGGGCTGGCCGCATCGAACGACCTTCTGGTCCGCAACGGGTGGCGCACGGTAGATCTGGATGACCTGATCAGGTCGCAACTGGGGCCGTTCAGCGATTTCAATGCCGGTCGGGTGATCCTGGAGGGTGCGAAGGTGGCGCTGTCGCCCGTGGCGACCCGCGCGCTGGGCATGGCGCTGCACGAGCTTGCGACCAACGCGGCGAAATACGGTGCCCTGTCCAATGCGGACGGGCGAATCCGGCTGAGCTGGTCACTGGACGACGATCCCGAGGGCCGGTTCCGCATGACCTGGGCCGAGGAGGGCGGGCCGGCTGTCAGCCAGCCCGTGCGGCGGGGCTTCGGGTCGAAGGTCACGACCATGATGGTGGAATCCACCACCGGGGGGCGCGTCACCACCTCGTTCCAGCCCGAAGGGTTTGGCTGGACCCTTGACTGTCCCGGCAGTGGACTTCTGGCGTGACGGGCTTCAGGCCCGGTCGTCCTTGGGGCTGCCCATCACGACGAAGGTGGTGATGGCGCGGACCTGGGGCAGGGTGCCCAGGACCTCGGTATGCCAGTGCTTGTAGGCGGCAAGGTCGGCGCATTCGACGCGCAGCAGGTATTCGACGGTGCCGGTGATGTTGTGGCACTCGCGGACCTCGGGCGCGCGGGAGGCGGCGCGCTCGAAGGCTTCCTGCGCGGCCTTGGTGTGGGAGCCGAGGCCGACGGTGACGTAGGCCACGAAGCCGATGCCGAGTTTTGCCGGGTCAAGGACGGCGCGGTAGGATTTGATGATCCCGGCCTTCTCCAGCGCCTGGACGCGGCGAAGGCAGGCGGAGGGCGACAGGCCCACGCGGTCAGCCAGCGCGAGGTTGGGCTGGCGGGCATCCCGGGTCAGCTCGCGCAATATCCGATGGTCGATGTCGTCCAGCTTCGTCATTTGTTGCGAAACATGACGCGATCCCGGCATCTTTGCAATCCTTCGTCGCCAGAGACGCTGCAGCATTGTGGCCATGACATATGACCTGTTCATTGCCCTTCTGGGCTTCGCCTTCGTCACCTCGGTCACGCCGGGGCCGAACAACATGATGCTGCTGGCGTCAGGCGTGAACTTCGGCTTCCGCCGGACGCTGCCGCACATGCTGGGGATCAGCGTGGGCCATGCCCTGATGGTGTTTCTGGTGGGACTGGGGCTGGCTGGGGTGTTCAAGGCCTGGCCACTGGCCCTGACGGTGCTGAAGGTCGCGGCGGTGGCCTACATGCTGTGGCTGGCCTGGAAGATCGCCCATGCGGGCGCGCCGGGCGAGGGGCGGGTGAAGCCGCAGCCGATGACCTTCCTTCAGGCGGCAGCGTTCCAGTGGGTGAACCCAAAGGCCTGGGCGATGGCGCTGGGGGCGGTCTCGGCCTATGTGGTGGAGCCTTCGGTCTGGGCCTATGCGGCGGTGGCCGGTGCCTTCGCCTGCGTGAACCTGCCCTCGGTGTCGGTCTGGGCGGGCGCCGGGCAGGCGGTGCGGCGCTGGCTGGACGGTCCGGGGCGGCTCAAGGCGTTCAACTGGACGATGGCGGGGCTTCTGGTGCTGTCCCTCTGGCCGGTGGTGACGCTGGAGATGTGAGGGGCCGGACTTTTCGAAAAGTCCGGACCGGAGCCTTTGAAGGCTCCGTTTCGATTTCTTCGAAGAAATCGGTTCAGCGGACCCAGAGGCCTTCGCGCTTCAGCGCGTTGCGGATCATCTGTTCACGGCGCGGCAGGTTCGTCCGGTCGAACAACGCCCGGGCATTGGCGCCTTCGCCCTGGATTACCATGCGCTTGAACTGCCCCCACTGGCGGAGGTCGGGCCGGAGTTGGTCGGCAAGGCCTTCCAGGACCTCGACCGCCCGGTCGCTTTCGCGGGCATAGAGGAGGGGCAGGGTGCGGTAGTGGCAGGTGGCTTCGCCGTCAAGCGCGGACAGGTCCGGCCCGGGGC
>Ga0208243_1000777_pt1 | contig 14053 bp, 11 predicted proteins | sample Subbio2Aug_QV12A_FD_184826 | JGI IMG/M metagenome (GOLD analysis project Ga0208243, IMG submission 184826) | Serpentinite rock and fluid subsurface biosphere microbial communities from McLaughlin Reserve, California, USA - CR12Aug_QV12A (SPAdes) | ecosystem: Environmental > Terrestrial > Deep...
GCCGTACCCCGGCGGGTGACGGAGATGCCGGCGACGGCGCAGCCGAACCGCGCGGCCTCGACCGGCGGCAGGCCGCGCGCCAGACCGACGGCGAAGCCGCCGTTGAAGGCATCGCCCGCCCCCGTCGTCTCCAGCACCGGCCCGGCGACATAGGCCGGGACGACTTCGGAAACGCCCCTTCCATGGATGAGCGCGCCGCGCTCGCCGAGCGTGATCGCGGCCATGCCGACGCCGCGCGACAGGAGCACGTCGCCGGCCCGGCGCGCATCGTCGAGGGTGACGACCGCGATGCCCGTCATGTCCCCGGCCTCGGTCTCGTTCGGGGTCATGTAGTCGCAGAGCGGGTAGATCGCCTCGGGCAGCGGCGCGGCGGGCGCGGTGTTGAGGATGGTGACGACGCCCGCGCCCCTGGCGACGGCGAGCGCGGCATGCGCCGCCTCGATCGGCTGCTCGAGCTGGGTGACGAAGACGGACGCGCCCTCGATCAGGTCGCGGTTGGCCTCGATGTCCTCGGGCGAGATCAGCCGCGCGGCGCCGGGGCTGACGATGATGGCATTGTTGCCGGTCGCCTCCTCCAGGAAGATGTAGGCGGCGCCGGTGTAGCTCTCGGGCGTGACGATGACGCGCGGCGTGACGCCCGCCGCCTGCCAGGTGTTCATCGCCATGGCGGCGAAGTCGTCGGCGCCGAGCCGCGTCAGCATCGTGACCGGGGCCCCGAGCTTGCCGATGGCCACGGCCTGGTTGGAGCCCTTGCCGCCGGGCCCGAGCGAGAAGCCGCTGCCGAGGATGGTCTCGCCGAGGCGGGGCTGGCGGGCGGCGCGGTAGGCGGTGTCGGCGACGAAGACGCCGAGGACGACGATGGGTTTCATGGCGTTCGACCTCAGACCGTGTGGATCAATCGAGGATGCGAACGAGTGCTCCCTGAAATCCTCGGGAATTCTGGCTCAAGCTGCGCGGAAGCGGGCATTCTTTCACATCCTCTCAGGCTTCCGGCGGGATCACGCCCTTGCGGAAGGCGAAGCAGCCGTAGAAGCGGCGTTCGTGGGTCTGGATGACGCAGTAGGCCTTCTTCGCCCTTTCGTAGAAGGCGTAGCGCTCGACCGAGATCATCGGCCAGGAGCGGCCCTCGGCGGCGTCGATCTCGGCCTGGACCTCGGCGGCGACGGGCAGGATCTCGGCCGGTGCGCCGACCACCTCCATGCGGGCGGCGGCATCGTCGACGAAGGTGTCGAGCGGGTAGACCGAGAGGACGGCCCGCACGGCGCGGGCGGCGGGCGCGTCGATGCGCAGCACCTTGCCGATCACGGTCTGCCGCGCGACGGAATCGGAGGGGAAGTTGGTGTCGGCGATGATCAGGTCGTCGCCGTGCCCCATCGCGCGCAGGGCGCGAAGCACGTCGGCATTGAGAAGCGGGTCGATACCCTTCAGCATGGTCTGTCCTCCGGCATGACAATCGATCGGGACCTCAGATGCGGCGGCCGGTCTCGCGGTCGAACACGTGCACCAGTTCGGCGCGCGGCCTGAGACGGATCACGTCGCCCGGCCGGATGACGTGGCGCTCGCGGAACAGGGCGGTGAGCTCGGTAGCGCCGTGGCGGACGAAGACGAGCGTCTCCGATCCGGTCGGCTCCACCACGGAGACCCTGGCCTCGAAGCCGTCCGGCGAAAGGTCGAAATGTTCGGGGCGGACGCCGTAGGTGACCTTGCGGCCCGCCGCGAGAGCGGTCCCCGCCGGCAGCGGCAGCGCGAGGTCGCCGACCGTCACGCCCGTGCCCGAGGCCTCGCCGTCGAGCAGGTTCATGGCGGGCGAGCCGAGGAAGCCGGCGACGAAGGTGTTGACGGGACGGTCGAACAGGTCGAGCGGCGCGCCGATCTGCTCGACGTGGCCGCCCTGCATGACGACGATCCGGTCGGCCATGGTCATGGCCTCGACCTGGTCGTGCGTGACGTAGACGGTGGTCACCTTGAGCCGCTGGTGCAGTTCCTTGATCTCGGTGCGCATGTTGACGCGCAGCTTGGCGTCGAGGTTCGACAGCGGCTCGTCGAACAGGAACACCTGCGGATCGCGCACGATGGCGCGGCCCATGGCCACCCGCTGCCGCTGGCCGCCCGACAGCTGGCGCGGATAGCGGTCGAGATAGGGCTCGAGGCCGAGGATGCCGGCCGCCCGGTTCACCCGCGCGGCGATCTCGGCGCGGTCGATCCTGCGCAGCTTCAGGGCGAAGGCCATGTTCTGGCGCACGGACTTGTGCGGGTAGAGCGCATAGTTCTGGAACACCATCGCGATGTCGCGCTCGGCCGGTGCGAGATGGTTGACCACGCGCCCGCCGATCTCGATGGTGCCGGACGAGATGCCCTCCAGGCCCGCGATCATGCGCAGGAGCGTGGACTTGCCGCAGCCCGAGGGACCGACCAGGACGACGAACTCCCCGTCGGGGATGTCGATGGACACGCCGTGGAGGACCTCAAGATCCTCGTACGCCTTGCGAACGTCGCGAACGAAAACCTTGGCCATCGGCCCTCCCAAGCCGTGGAATGCTTCTCCCGCAAGAGACGTAACGGACGCCGAAGGGACTGTCCATGAGGACGGCGAAGTGTTTTTTTGGTGGTGTTACAGTTTGAAATCGAACGCCGCGAACGAGGTTGTCGCACCCCGGCAGAACTCCTACAAGCTTACCGGAAAGCATGGGAGACGGCATGACTGAGGTGGAAAAAATTCGGCGCAATATTGAAACGCTACGAGAGAGCATGCGTCTCGGCTGGCAGGAAATGGCGGGTACTCCCACCACCCCTGAGGAGCGCGCATCGCTTCGAAAACACCTGAACTGGTGCGCCCGAGAAATTCTTGAGCTTACCGATCGTCTGGATGAGTTGGATGCCAACCGGACCTAAAGGCCAGAAGCGCCCTGCCGATGTCATCGGCAATGCCGTTCGCGTCATGCGTATAGCGACTGGCGAGGAAACCGACAACGTGACCGACGACGGCAAGGACCTGCCGCGAAGGCGCTCGGCGCGAAGGGCGGCAAGAAGTTAGCGGAGAGCATGACGCCGGAGCGGCGCGCGGAGATTGCGCGGAAGGCGGCAGGGAGCCGCTGGAAACGCTAAGAGCGCCAGCGCCCTCCTGTTTCATCATCTTCTTCTACGATGCCGCCATCCTGCGGCCGCGCGATTTTCGCGCGTCGTTCCATCTTTCGTAGAAATAGGTTGAGGTGGTCCCTAAGGTCAGCGAAGCTCTCAGCGGTCAGATTGCTTGGGAATGTAATCGTAACGTCTCCCTCATCCAGGGATACGACTTCGCGACGCATGCCAACCGGCGCTATTTCCTCACCGTAGCCTTGAATGCTTGGCCCGGGCCGTGGGCGGGCTGGTGTGACTTCAGGGTGCGGCTGCATGACAGCTGACTCCTGCGTCAAAGCCGGCGATTCATAGGACGATTGCGCGCCCTCCACAAACGAAATCGTTGAGAGATAGGTTTGCGTCGCCTTTCCGGCAGCCTCTGGGGTAAATCCCATTTTGATCAGTGTGTACTTCAGCGTTCCCTCGCTGGGAAGCGTTTCATACTGGTCCCGCAACTGGCGAAAAAGAGTGGGACGCATAGAACAGCGCAGCAGCGCCTCCCCTCGGTCAGAAGAGTCCTCGGGTGCGTTAAGTAAGATGAGTGCGTCGTCTGAGACGCGCGTCTCATTGCCTGTTCCTTCTAGCAAGCCATAAGCGCGAAGTGCCCCGATCATACCCAATGAACGACCATTAAGGCCCGTATATCCCAGATGGCCGGCGAGCACCTCGCGCGGCATCTTGTTGCGCTTCTCCTTCCTATAGACAGGCTCGACCATCTCTATAGCGGCCGCCAAATCAACAGCGGGGTAGTTAGGGCTACGAGTTCGCGACATTCGGCAGACCTCCGTTCGCTGGAAGCATATGCCGCGATTAATCCGAATGGTCAATGAAAAAATTAATCCACAATCCAATCTCTTCTATTGCGCGAATCGTTCTGGCGTGCGCTTATGTGCGGCGAAGGAGTTTGATGATGACCAGAAGAGTGCAGGGCCAAAGCGTAGCGCCGACCGGCGGCTGCGGCCCTTCCAAATAGAAAAGCCGCTGCGAGGCTCCCGGCAAGGAAACGCAGCGGCTTTAGGTCGGCAAACGGGCGGGCGTTCTTCAGGCCGTCCGCGTCGCGTTCGTAGCTCAGTTGGATAGAGCGAGGTCTTCGTAGGTCCCAGGTCGGCGGTTCGAATCCGTCCGAGCGCACCATTCAACATCACAACGGCTGCCACCGAACTACCATAGTGGCGGCCGTTTGTGAATCCTCATGATGCGAAAGCTATGCTTGGCACTAGGCCGCGTCCTCGACAGGATGGCGGCCAAAGGAGACGACGGCGAATAGATTACGACTCACCCACTACCGTTTTCCCGTCCGATTGACAGCCATCCATCGTCGGCCCTAGGCTCAGCCCCGCTCGGAATCCGAACGGGTTCGTGTCCGGCGCGAGCGGTTCCGCACGGGAGAGAGGCTGGCATCCAGCCTGCGGCCGCGAGCAACTTTCGGCATGATCGCCCTCGCGTTGCCGGCGTTTGCGCGCGCCTTTCAGGCGCACATGGGAGGAAGATCAATGAGAGTGGAAGTCTATGCCGAACTGATGGCGCGCCACGCGAGCCGTCGGTCGATCCTTCGCGGCCTGGCCAGCACGGCCGCCGTGGCGGCCCTGTCGCCGTCGATGCTTGCGGCGACGACGCCGCAGGCGCGCGCCCAGGCCGATCTCCGCAAGCAGATTCTCGCCATTCCCGGCGTCGGCAAGGGCTCGCCGACGGATGCGGACTGGCAGAAGGTCGGCGAGCTCTGCCTGGCCGCCACCAAGGCGTCGGTGAAGGAGGGCGAGTTCGCGGGCGTCGAGCTGACCTTCATGGGGCTGAACAACCAGAACCTGCACAACTTCCTGTTCCGCGGCTTCCTGCGGCCGTGGGAGGCCTATACCGGCGCCAAGATCAACTGGATCGACCTCGCCCAGGCCGACTACAACGCGCGCCTGCAGCAGTCGATCGCGACCGGCACGGTCGATTTCGACATCCTGGAGATGGGCGCGCCCTTCGAGGGCGACACCGCGGGCAAGGGCCTGCTCGACGAGATGCCCGACTGGGTGCCGGCCCTGATCGAGGCCGACGACCTCGTGAACTATCTCAAGGCGCCGGTGGGCACCTGGGCGGGCAAGAGCTACCGCATCACCATCGACGGCGACTGCCACACCTTCGCCTACCGCAAGGACTATTTCGGCGAGGGCTCGATCTCGGGCATGGCCAATCCGCCCAAGACCTGGGAGGAGGTCAACGCCGCCTCGAAGGCGCTCGTCGGCAAGACCGACCCGCTGACCGGCCAGCCCGCGCACGGCTTCCTCGACCCGCTGAAGGGCTGGGGCGGCTTCGGCTTCTACTTCCTCGAGGATCGCGCGACCGCCTATGCCAAGCATCCGGACGATCCGGCATGGCTGTTCGATCCGGACACGATGAAGCCGCGCGTCAACAACCCGGCCTTCGTGCGCGCCATCCAGGAGGTCATGGACCTGATCGCGACGCCCGGCGCCTATCCGGCCGACCAGATCAACGCCGATCCGGGCACGACCGCCTTCTCGCAGTTCCTCGCCGGCACCGGCTCGATGCTGACCTGGTGGGGCGACGTCGGCTCGTCGGCCCGCACCTCCGACACCTCGGTGGTGGGCGACGTGACGGCCTTCGGCATCCTGCCCGGCGCCAACCAGGTCTACAATTCCAGGACCGGCGCCTGGGAGGACAAGTACAACGAAGCCCCGAACATGGCCTATATCGGCTGGGGCATCTACGTGACGTCCCGGGTCTCCGGCGACGAGAAGAAGCGCAAGGCCGCCTGGTCGGCCGCCGCGCATCTCGGCGGCAAGGACCTCTCCTTGTGGACGGCGGCCTATCCGTCGGGCTTCCAGCCCTACCGCAACTCGCATTTCGACTTCGCGGAGTGGGAGGCGGCCGGCTACGACCGCGCCTATGTCGAGGACTATCTCGGCTCCAACGCCGACAGCTACAACCACCCGAACGCCGCCATCGAACCGCGCATCCCGGGCATCTTCCAGTACTACTCGATCGCCGAGGACGAGCTGGCGAAGGGCTATGCCGGCCAGTACAAGTCGGCGCAGGAGACGGCCGATGCGATCGCCGCGGCCTGGGAGAAGCTGACCGACCAGATCGGCCGCGACAGCCAGATCGCGCTCTACAAGGCCTCTCTCGGCATGTGAGCCGCGCGGTCCGACAGCCAAGCCGGCGGCGCCCAGCGCCGCCGGTCCCGCATGCTTCTCCGAATGGTGCCCGGTGGCCGAGAACCCTGTCCTCAACTACGGCGAGACGACGCCCGGCCGCAGGCGGCTCGGTCGTTCGATCGTCCGGGCCGCGACCGCGCTGCTTGCGCTCACGGCGCTCTACCAGAGCCTCTTCGCGCTCGGCGCCACGACGTCCGGCTTCGCGTCCTGGCGGCCGGTGCTCTACGCCTACGGCCTCTGGGGCGTGGCGCTCGGCGTGGCCCAGGTCGTGGCCCATGGCGAGCAGGGCAAGCGCGCGCTGTTCATCCTGCCGGCGGTGCTGTTCACCGTCGCCATGGTCATCTTCCCGACCCTGTTCGGCTTCTACATCGCGCTGACCGACTGGAACCTCGCCAGCCAGGACGGCATGCGGTTCAACGGGCTCGCCAACGTCCGGCAGATGCTCGCCGACCCCTTCTTCCGCAACGCCCTCGGCAACATGGTCTTCTACGTCGCCATGGTGCTCGTCGAATACGTGATCGCCTTCGGCCTGGCGCTGCTCCTGAACGCCCAGATCCGCGCCAGAAAATTCTTCCGCGTCGCCTTCCTGCTGCCGCTGATGCTCTCGCCGGTGGCGGTGTCCTGGATGATCGGCAAGTCGATGATGGAGGTGCGCTTCGGCCCGCTCGCCAATTTCCTGAAATGGCTCGGCGTCGAGTCGCCGTCCTTCTTCGGCAGCCCCTGGATCGCCAAGCTGTCGATCCAGGCCATGGACGCCTGGACCTTCATTCCCTTCATGATGATCATGCTGCTGGCCGGCCTGCAGGCGCTGCCGAAGGATGTCACGGAGGCGGCGCAGGTGGACGGCGCCAATGCCTGGCAGACCTTCTGGGGCGTGACCTTCCCGCTGATGATCCCGGTCTCCATCACCGCCATCGTGCTGCGCATCATCTTCAAGCTGAAGATCGCCGACATCATCATCAACGTCACGGCGGGCGGGCCGGGCGGGGCGACCGACAGCGTCACGAGCTTCATCTTCCGCGAGTATCGCGACCGGTCCAACGTCGGCTACGGCACGATGCTCGCGATGACCTATCTGATCCTCATCATCCTGTTCATCACGCTGCTGCTGAAGCTCGTGAACCGCTGGCGCAGGAGCTTCGCATGACCGCCGGCGCACGCCCCGCCGCCGCGATGCCGCCGGCCGCGCCGGCCGGCGAGCGCGCCCGCTGGTGGCTGGGGCGCACCGCGATCTACACGGCCCTGATCGTCTGGACCGTCGTCTGCCTGTTTCCGATCTACTGGACGCTGACGACCTCGTTCAAGGCGGCGCCGAACGTGATGCGGGGCGACCTCGTTCCGTGGCTCGACTATGCCATCGACTGGCGCGGCTGGCGCTCGATCGGCCTGTCGCCGGACACCATCTTCCAGACGTCGACGGTGCGCGACGAGTTCATGAAGCGGTTCATGAACTCGCTCGTCGTGTCGCTCGGCGCATCGGCTCTCGCGATCGTCATCGGCTCGCTCGCCGCCTACGGCCTGACGCGCTTCCGCTATCGCTGGCTGTGGATGCGCAACGCCGACATCTCCTTCTTCTTCCTGTCGCAGATGATCCTGCCGCCGGTCGTGCTGGCGCTGCCGTTCCTGGTGCTCTACCGGGAGCTCGACCTGCGCGACACGCTGTCGGGCCTCGTCATGCTCTACACGCTGATGGTGCTGCCGATCGTCATCTGGATCATGCGCGACCAGTTCGACGCGATCCCCGTGGAACTGGAGGAGGCGGCCCTGGTCGACGGGCTGTCGACCTGGGGCGCCTTCGTCGCGATCGTGCTGCCGATCGCTCTGCCCGGCATGGTGGCGGCCTTCGTCTTGTCGATGATCCTGTGCTGGAACGAGTATTTCTTCGCCGCGCTGCTCGCCTCCACCAACTCCTCCACCCTGCCGGTGATGGTGGCGAGCCAGACCGGCAGCCAGGGCATCTCCTGGTGGTCGATGGCGGCGCTGTCCACGGCGGCGATCCTGCCGCTGATCATCGTGGCGATTGCGCTCGAACGCTACATCATCAAGGGCATGACCGCCGGCGCGGTGAAGTGACGGGCGGTCAGCCGATCCGGTAGAACCGCGCCGCCGTGCCGCCGAAGATGTCCGCCCGGTCGGCGGGCGTGAGGCCGGCCGTGAGCGCGCGGGCCGTGGCGAGCCAGGCGCCGTGCTCGCAGCGCAGCCGGCACACCGGCCAGTCCGAGCCCCACATCACGCGCTGCGGGCCGAAGGCGTCGAGGACGAGGTCCGCATAGGGGCGCAGCCGCGCGGCGGTCCAGCCCTCGCCGTCCTCGGTGACGAGACCGGAGAGCTTGCACAGCGCCGGCGTCTCGCGCGCGATGCGCCGCATGCCGGCCGACCAGCGCGCGAACTCGTCCGCCGCCGTCCCGTGGTCGCGGATCCGCGGCTTCATGCAGTGGTCGACGACGACGCGCAGCTTGGGGTGGCGGGCGAACAGCGTCAGGAAGTTGTCGAGATGGCGCGAAAAGCCGAGCGCGTCGAAGGTCAGGTCGAGATCGGCGAGGGCGTCGAACGCCCACCGCACGTCCGGGCGCAGCATCCAGTCGACGTCGGGGATGTCCTGGATCATCGGGCGGACCCCGGCGAACTTCGGATGCGCCTTCAGCCGCTCGAGGTGGCGCAGGTCGTCGCGGTTCTCGAAATCCACCCAGCCGACGACCTTGGCGACGCTGTCGGACGCGTCGGCGATGCCGAGCATGTATTCCGTCTCGGCGACCGTCGGCGCGGCCTGCACGAGCACGGTCTTTTCGATGCCCGCGGCCTTCAGCTGCGGATCGAGATCATGCGGTCTGTAGACCCGGTCGAGCACCGGGTCTCCCTTCGGCATCCAGAAATAGTCGCCGCGCGCCGGGTTCCAGTAATGCTGATGGGCGTCGATGAGCATGGCCGGGCTCATGCGGGCGTCGGGGCGTCGGCGCGCATCAGGCCTTCGCGCTTGAGGTCGGCCCAGAGCGCTGCGGGGATTCGTGCCGACAGGATGTCGAGATTGGCCTTCACCTCCGCCGCGACCTGACCGCCGGGGATGAGCGACACCACGGCCGGATGGGTGAGCGGGAAGTTCAGCGCCGCCTCGATCAGCCGCACGCCGTGGCGGGTGCAGACGGCCTCGATGCGGGCCACCCGGTCGAGCACGTCCGGCGGGGCGGGATTGTAGTTGTACCAGGCGCCGGGCTTCGGCCCGGTGGCGAGGATGCCGGAATTGTAGGGCCCGCCGAGGACGATGCCGACGCCGCGCGCCTCGCAGAGCGGCAGGAAGGAAGCGAGCGATTCCTGTTCGAGCAGCGTGTAGCGGCCGGCGAGCAGGAACAGGTCGAAATCGCCCCGTTCCAGCAGCCACTGGCACGGCTGCCACTCGTTGACGCCGGCGCCGAAGGCCCTGATCACGCCCTGGTCGCGCAGCGACAGGAGCGCATGGTAGCCGCCGGCCATGAACTCGGACAAATAATGGTCGAGCCGCTCCTGCGTGCCGTGGTTGAAGATGTCGAGGTCGTGGGCGAAGAGGATGTCCACCCGGTCGATGCCGAGCCGCTCCAGCGACGCCTCGAAGGAGCGCATGACGCCGTCATGGGTGAAATCATAGACCTCGCGGCGGCTCGGCACGTCGAAGAACTTGCCGATTCCGGTGCGCTCCTGCGGAGCGCAGCGCTGCAGCAGGCGGCCGACCTTGGTGGACAGCACGTAGTCGTCGCGCCGCCGCCCGCGCAGGAAGGTGTTGAGCCGCGTCTCGGCGAGACCGAGCCCGTAGAGCGGCGCGGTGTCGAAGTAGCGGCAGCCGGTCTCCCACGCCGCTTCGAGCGCGCCCTGCGCCTCCGGCTCGCTGACCGCGCGGTAGAGATTGGCCATCGGCGCCGTGCCGAAGCCGAGTTCGGTGAAGCTGATGCCGCCATTGCCCAGGCGGTCGAAATGCCGTGTCTTCATGGCTGAACGTCGCGCCTCCCAACGCCGATCGCGCGGCAGGTTAGCATGGATCGCGCGGCTGGGGAGGCGTCAGAGTAGGCGAATCTCTCGAGGATGCGAAAGAATGCCCACTGATATCCTTAAGTTTCTTTTGGATATAGCTGCGCGGAAACGGGCATTCTTTCACATCCTCTCAGGAGCGGCTTTCGCGCGCCGGCGGGCGCGACGCAGCGCGGGAATCGGCGCTGCCGGCCGGCGGACGGATTGCACCCGGCCGCGACGCTGGCTAGCTTGAGCGGCAGCGCTTGGGAGGGCCTGCATCGACATGACCGCGAAGTTCCGCCGTGTGTTCGGCGACGGCAAGCCGCTGATCGCGATGGTGCATCTGGGGGCGCTGCCCGGCAGCCCGCTCCACGACGGCGAGGCGGGAGTCGAGGGGCTGGTCGAGGCCGCCGGCCGCGACCTCGATGCGCTCTGCGCGGCCGGCTTCGACGCGGTGATGTTCGGCAACGAGAACGACCGGCCCTACGAGTTTTCGGTCGACACGGCGTCGAGCGCGGCCATGGCCTACGTGATCGGTCGGCTGCGCCCGCGCATCGCCGTCCCCTTCGGCGTCAACGTGCTGTGGGATCCGATGAGCTCGATCGCGGTCGCCGCCGCGACCGGCGCGTCCTTCGTGCGCGAGATCTTCACCGGCACCTATGCCTCCGACATGGGCCCCTGGACACCCGATGCCGGCAAGGCGATGCGCTACCGCGACCGGCTCGGCCGCAGCGACATGCCGCTGCTCTACAACGTGTCGGCCGAGTTCGCCCATTCGCTCGACGCCCGGCCGCTGGCCGAGCGCGCGCGCTCGGCGGTGTTCTCGTCCATCCCCGACGCCATCCTGGTCTCGGGGCCGATCACGGGGGAGGCGGCGCCGATGCATCATCTGGAGAGCGTGAAGGCGGCGCTTCCGGCGATGCCGGTGCTGGCCAACACCGGCGTGAAGCATGCGACCGTGCGCGACGTGCTGGCGGTGGCGGACGGCTGCATCGTCGGCTCCGCGCTGAAGGTGGACGGCAACACCTGGAACGCCGTCGATCCGGACCGCGCCCGCGAGTTCGTCGCCCTGGCGAAGGGCCGCTGAGCCGTGGACGTCGCCGCGCTGACCGCCGAACTGATGCTGATCCCGGGCCTGTGCGGCCACGAGGGGCGCGTGCGCGCCCGCATCCGGCGCGAACTCGACACGATCGGCCTCGCGCATGCGACCGACGTGCTCGGCAACCTGACGGCGACCCTGCCGGGCGATCCCGGAGCGCCGTCCGTCATGCTGATCGCCCACATGGACCAGCTCGGCTTCATGGTGCGCCGGATCGAGACGGACGGCTTCCTGAGGCTCGAGCGCGTCGGCGGCGTCCCCGAGCGGGCGCTGGCCGCGCAGCCGATGCTGATCTGCGTCGGCGAGGGCCGGGACGTGACGGGGATCATCGCCAACAAGGCGCATCACGCCACCACGCCGGAGGAGAAGTACAGGGTCGTCCCCTATCCGGAGATCTATCTCGACGCCGGCTTCCGCTCCGCCGGGGAGGCCGGGGAGGCGGGCGTGCGCATCGGCACGCCGGTGGTCTACGCGCCCGCCGTGCGGCGGCTCGCCAACGGGCTGCTCGCCGGCACCTCCGTCGACGACCGCGCCGGCTGCGCCGTGATGCTCGCGGCGGCGCGCGCGCTGGCCGAGGCGGAGCGGCGGCCGACCGTGCATCTCGTCTTCTCGGTGCAGGAGGAGTTCAACCTGCGCGGCGCGCTGCCGGCCGTCCATGCGCTGAAGCCCGCCATCGCCATCCAGATCGACCTCGTGCTCGCCACCGACACGCCCGACATGTCCGCGCGCGGCGACGTGCGCCTGGGCGGCGGGCCGGCGATGGGGCTCTATTCGTTCCACGGCCGCGGCACGCTGAACGGGCTGATCCCGCATCCGGCCTTGACCGGCCTGTTCGAGCGGACCGCCGCCAGCCTCGGACTGCCGCTGCAGCGCTCGGTCCACATCGGCGCGCTGACCGAGACGAGCTACGTCCAGATCGCCGGGGCCGGCGTCGCCTGCCTCGACGTCGGCTTCCCGATGCGGGCCTCGCACTCGGCCAACGAAGTGGCCGATCCGGCCGATCTCGAGGCGCTCGCCCGGCTGATCGCCGCCGCCGTCCGGGACGTCGGCCCGGGCTTCTCGCTCGATCCGGACGACGCGCCATGAGGCATACGCTCGGCATCGACGTCGGCACCTTCGAGACCAAGGGCGTGATCGTCGACGCCGACGGCCGCATCGTGGCGCAGGCCGCGCGGCCGCACCGCATGCTGGTGCCGCAGCCGGGCTGGGCCGAGCATCGCCCCGACGAGGACTGGTGGGGCGACTTCGTGCACGTGACGCGCACGATGCTGGCCGAGAGCCGCATCGATCCGAAATCGATCCGCGCCGTCGCCGCCTCCGCCATCGGCCCCTGCATGCTGCCGGTGGACGCCGACGGCCGCGCGCTGATGAACGGCGTGCTCTACGGCGTCGACACGCGCGCCGCGCGCGAGATCGAGGAACTGAACGCGCTCGCGGGCGCCGACCGCATCCTCGAACGCTGCGGCAACGCCCTGACCTCGCAGTCGGTCGGGCCGAAGATCCTGTGGACGAGGAACCAGCGGCCGGACGTCTTCGCCCGGACCGCGACCTTCATGACGTCGACCAGCTTCATCGTCATGAAGCTGACCGGCCGCAGGGTCATCGACCATTACACCGCGTCCAGCTCGACGCCCTTCTACGACGTCGCCGCGCTCGACTGGTGCTTCGACCTCGCCCCCGGCATCGTCCGGCGCGAGCAGATGCCCGAGCCGATGTGGTCGACGGAGATCGCGGGCGGCGTGACGGCCGCGGCCGCCGCCGAGACCGGGCTCGCGGAAGGGACGCCGGTGACCTGCGGGACGATCGACGCGGCGGCCGAGGCCGTCTCCGTCGGCGTGCTGGAGCCGGGCGAGATGATGATGATGTACGGGTCGACCATCTTCATCATCATGCCGACGCAAGCCCGCATCGCCGACGCCCGGCTCTGGCATGCGCCCTGGCTGTTTCCGGGCCGGAGCGCGGCGATGGCAGGGCTTGCCACCTCCGGCACGCTGACGCACTGGTTCCGTGACGAGTTCGCCCGCGACCTCGACCCCGACACCGCCTTCGCCGCGCTGGCCGAGGAGGCGCAGGCCTCTCCGCCCGGCGCCAGAGGGCTGGTCGTGCTGCCCTACTTCTCGGGCGAGCGGACGCCCATCCACGATCCGGACGCGAAGGGCGTCATCTTCGGCCTGAACCTCACCCATACCCGCGGCGACGTCTACCGCGCCGTGCTCGAGGGCATCGCGCTCGGTACGGCGCACGTGATCGACACCTTCCGCGAGGCGGGAGCCCCGCCAAGCGTCATCCGCGCCGTCGGCGGCGGCACGAAGAACGCGCTCTGGGCGCAGGCGACGTCCGATGCCGGCCAGGTGGCGCAGAGCCTGTGCGGAAAGACCATCGGCGCGTCCTACGGCAACGCCTTCCTCGCGGCGCTGGCGGTGGGGGACGTCAGGCCCGACGACATCCGGCGCTGGAACCCCGTGGAGGGCGAGCTCGTGCCCGATCCGGCCGTGGCCGGTGTCTACGCCCGCAAGAACCGCCTGTTCCGGGCGCTGTACGACCAGACGAAGGGCCTGATGGCGCAGTCGGACTGAGCCGCGGACCCTGCCGATCAGGGCACCACCCGATCGGCATGGCGGCTTTCCGAGAGGCGGGTGACGTCCGCGGCCGTGATCGCGGCGCGGCGCTCGACAGGCACCGAGACGTGGAGCGCGGC
>Ga0208243_1000779_pt1 | contig 14018 bp, 27 predicted proteins | sample Subbio2Aug_QV12A_FD_184826 | JGI IMG/M metagenome (GOLD analysis project Ga0208243, IMG submission 184826) | Serpentinite rock and fluid subsurface biosphere microbial communities from McLaughlin Reserve, California, USA - CR12Aug_QV12A (SPAdes) | ecosystem: Environmental > Terrestrial > Deep...
AGGCTTGGCAGAAGCAACAAGAAAGTTAGTAGTAACAGGAGTAGAGATGTTCAGAAAGCTTCTTGACCAAGCACAAGCAGGAGATAACGTTGGTCTATTATTAAGAGGTATTCAAAGAACAGAAATCGAAAGAGGACAAGTATTATCAAAGCCAGGAACGATCAAGCCACATACAAAGTTCAAGGCAGAGGTATACGTATTAAAGAAAGAAGAAGGCGGAAGACATACACCATTCTTCGATGGCTACAGACCACAGTTCTATTTCAGAACAACAGACGTAACAGGATCAATCAAGCTACCAGAGGGTATGGAAATGATTATGCCTGGAGATAACGTAACAATGACAATCGAACTAATCAGCCCAATCGCTACTGAAGAAGGCTTAAGATTCGCTATCCGTGAGGGTGGAAGAACAGTAGGCGCTGGTGTTGTTGCTACTATTATCGAGTAATTAAACATTTAGCAAATTTGTTTGGCATAATTAGAAGAAGAGTTTTTGCTCTTCTTCTAAATTTGCCTTATCACTTCTTTAAAAGCCTAGGAGAAGTTTAAAAAAAAGTTATTCAAAAATCAAAAAAAAGCTTGATATTTCACTAGATATGCTATAAAATAATCTAGTGTGTTTATGTTGCGATGACGCGAAAGGTTGCTGAGTTAGGAAATTTTCGCTGAGAACTGCTAGATCAAGAATCGGGCGACGAGATATTTGAATACAACTTGTTCTTTTAAAACATCCCATTAACTCAAAAGGGATAAAAGATTGATTTTTTAATGAAGCACATTGCGGAAACATTAGCTAAATATCATAGAATTTTCCAAAATGTGTATCAAAAAAATCTCAACACACCCGGAACAGTGTATCAGTATCTAAGTCGTACGTAAAACAATCGCGTGCGATGAGAAGGAGGGGAATTCAATGGCTACAAAAAATCAAAAAATAAGAATCAGATTAAAGGCGTATGATCACAAGGTATTAGATCAATCTGCCGAGAAAATTGTAGACACTGCTAAGAAAAGTGGAGCTGAGGTTTCTGGACCAGTACCTTTACCAACAGAGAAGCAAATCATTACAATTTTAAGAGCAGTGCACAAGTACAAGGATTCTAGAGAGCAATTTGAGATGAGAACTCACAAGAGATTAATCGACATCTTAAATCCAACACCAAAAACTGTTGACTCATTAATGAGACTTGATTTACCAGCAGGTGTTGACATAGAAATTAAACTTTAATTAAAAAATGAACTAAGATAGAGCGATGGTTTCGATACATCCGGTCTTAGTATGATTGTGCAGAGCATAATCCGCTGTAAGATTATCAGGAGGTGTAAATATGAAAGGTTTAGTAGGAAGAAAAGTCGGTATGACTCAAATCTTCAGCAGTGAAGGCTTGATGATTCCAGTAACAGTTATCGAAGTAGAATCTAATGTTGTTACACAAGTTAAGACAGCAGAAACAGATGGCTACGAAGCAGTACAAATAGGATACGGCTTAGCTAAGACTAAGAGCGTAAACAAGCCTTTAAAGGGTCACTTTGACAAGGCAGGGGTAACACCTAGAAGATCTCTTCAAGAGTTCAGAGTAGAAAACGCTGGAAGCTTTACAATAGGTCAAGAGGTTTTAGCTGACTTATTTGCTGTGGGAGACAAGGTTGATATTACTGGTCTTTCAAAGGGTAAAGGATTCACAGGCGTTATCAAGAGACATGGTCAAAGAAAAGGACCAGAATCTCACGGTTCAAGATATCATAGAAGACCAGGTTCAATGGGTTCAAATACTTCCCCTGGTAGAGTATTCAAGGGTAAGAATTTAGCAGGACATATGGGACATGAGCAAGTAACTGTTCAAAATCTTGAGGTAGTAAAAATAGATACTGAAAGAAATGTGTTGCTTGTAAAGGGTGCTGTTCCGGGACCAAAGAAGGGTCTTTTAACTATAAAGAAAACAATTAAGCAGGGGAGATAATCTAACTGTAGAAAGGAGGATTTAAAATGCCTAAAGTAGCGGTTTACAATGTTTCAGGACAACAGGTAAGCGAATTAGAATTAAATGAAAATATATTTGGTGTAGAAGTAAATCAACACGTACTTTATGAGGTTGTAAAAAACCAATTAGCTAATAAAAGACAAGGAACTCAATCTGCTCTAACCAGATCAGAGGTTAGAGGTGGAGGAAGAAAGCCTTGGAGACAAAAAGGTACTGGTAGAGCTCGTGCAGGTACAATTCGTTCACCATTATGGACAGGCGGAGGTATCATATTTGCACCAAAGCCAAGAGACTATAGATATACATTACCTAAGAAGGTAAGAAGATTAGCAATGAAATCTGCTCTTACTTCAAAGGTAAACAGCAATGAGTTCTTAGTTTTAGACGAGTTAAACCTAGCAGCTCCTAAAACAAAGGATATGATGAATATTCTTAAGAATTTAAATGTTGGTAGCAAGGCATTAATCGTAATGGCAGACAAGAATGAGGCGGTAATTAAATCTGCTAATAACATTCCAGGTGTTGAAACCACTTTAGTAAACACATTAAATGTGTACGACATTCTTAAGTATGATAAATTCATCATCACTAAGGCTGCCGTTGAAAAAGTGGAGGAGGTGTACGCATAATGGTGAATCCACACGATATCATTATAAAACCAATGGTTACAGAGCAAAGCATGAATGATATGGCTGACAAGAAATATACTTTCGTTGTTAGCAAAAAAGCTAATAAGACAGAAATTAAGAAGGCTGTTGAGAAGATATTCGGTGTTAAGGTAGATAAAGTTAATACCATCAACATGCTTGGAAAATATAAGAGAATGGGTGCCCACGTTGGAAAGCGTCCAGATTGGAAAAAGGCCATAGTGAAGCTAACTGCAGACAGCAAAGAAATTGAATTCTTTGAAGGTATGTAGTCAAGACTCGAATTATGAAGGAGGGAAATTGTAATGGGTGTTAAAAAATTTAAACCTACTTCACCAGCGATTAGGCAAATGACTGTTTCCACTTTCGAAGAAATAACAAAAGTAGAACCGGAAAAATCATTGTTGGAAACTCTAACTAAAACTGGTGGTAGAAATGCTCATGGTAAAATCACTACTCGTCATCGTGGCGGTGGTGCTAAGAGAAAGTATAGAATCATAGATTTCAAAAGAGATAAAGATGATGTACCAGCAAATGTTGCATCTATCGAGTACGATCCAAACCGTACAGCTAATATAGCATTATTGCATTATGCAGATGGTGAAAAAAGATATATAATCGCTCCACACGGCCTTAAGGCTGGAGACGTTGTTGTATCTGGTCCAGACGCAGATATCAAGGTTGGAAATGCTTTACCGCTTAAGAACATACCAGTTGGTACAGTAGTTCACAATATTGAAATGAAGCCTGGTAAGGGCGGTCAAATTGCCAGAGCAGCGGGTAACGGAGCTCAATTAATGGGTAAAGAAGAAAAGTATGCTCTACTAAGAATGCCATCTGGTGAAATCAGATATATTGCAATTGACTGTAAAGCCACTGTAGGTCAAGTTGGAAATCTAGATCACGAAAATATTACAATCGGTAAAGCAGGTAGAAAAAGACATATGGGTATCAAGCCTACTGTCAGAGGATCTGCAATGAACCCGAATGACCATCCACACGGTGGTGGAGAAGGTAGATCTCCTGTTGGTAGACCTAATCCAGTTACTCCTTGGGGTAAACCAGCTCTTGGATACAAAACTCGTGATAAGAAAAAGGCTTCTAATAAGTTTATCGTTTCTAGAAAGAAGAAATAGTTTTCAAGAAGTAGCTTAAAAAAGAATTGGTATGCTTCTGAAAGGAGGAAATGAAATGAGTAGATCTCTTAAAAAAGGACCTTTTATTCATAAAGGACTATTAAGAAAGATAGAGGAAATGAATAGCAAGGACGAGAAAAAAGTAATCAAAACTTGGTCAAGAGCGTCCACTATTTTTCCACAGATGATCGGACACACAATCGCTGTACATGATGGTAAAAAGCATGTACCAGTTTATGTAACTGAAGATATGGTAGGTCATAAGTTAGGTGAGTTTGCACTTACTAGAACTTATAGAGGCCATGATGATACAGAAAAAACAACTAAAAGAAAATAATTGTGTTTTCATTATGAAAGGAGGTTGTCATTGTGGAAGCAAGAGCTATAGTTAGATTTGTACGTATCGCTCCTAGAAAAGCAGGGCAAGTCGTTGATATCGTTAGAGGTAAAAGGGTAGACGAAGCATTAGCTATCTTAAAGTTAACTCCTAAGGCTGCTGCGCCGATTGTTTATAAATTGATTCAATCTGCAGCTGCTAATGCTGAAAACAACCATAATATGGATAGAGAAAGCTTATATGTATCTGAAATATATGCCAACGAAGGACCGACAATGAAAAGATTTATGCCAAGGGCTATGGGACGTGCTACAACTATCCGCAAGAGAACAAGCCATATCGGAGTCGTGTTAAAGGAAAAATAAGATCAAGGAGGGAAAGGAATGGGTCAAAAAGTAAATCCCCATGGGTTGAGAGTTGGAATCATTAAGGATTGGGATACAAAATGGTATGCCAACAAGAAGGATTTCTCCAGCTTCTTAATCGAAGATCACAACATTCGTAAATATGTTAAGAAAAAACTCTTTTTATCTGGAGTTTCTAAAATAGAAATTGAAAGAGCAGCAAATAACAGAGTTAAAGTTAATGTATATGCTGCAAAGCCTGGTATGGTTATCGGTAAGGGTGGCCAAGGCGTAGAAGATCTTAAGAAGGATATCGAAAAACTTACAAACAAACAAGCAATTGTTAATGTAATCGAAGTTAAGAATCCTGATGTTGATGCACAACTAATAGCTGAAAATATTGCTTTCTCATTAGAAAGAAGGGTATCCTTCAGAAGAGCTATGAAGCAAGCTATGCAAAGAGCTATGAGGGCGGGAGCTAAAGGTATCAAGGTTTCTACTTCAGGAAGACTTGGTGGAGCAGAGATGGCAAGAACTGAAGGCTACAACCAAGGTAATGTGCCACTACACACCTTAAGAGCGGATATAGATTACGGCTTCCATGAAGCAGATACAACCTATGGAAAACTAGGTGTAAAGGTATGGGTATATAAGGGAGAAATTCTACCTGTAAAGGGTGGCGGATTTGCGCAACCAATCGAGATAGAAGCTCCAAAGTATGATGATAGACCTAAAAGAGGTAGAAAAAAAGACTCGAAATAATAGTCAAGCCTTACAGGAAGGAGGAATAACGCATGTTAATGCCTAAAAGAGTAAAACGCAGAAGAGTTCATAGAGGCAGAATGACAGGTCAAGCCAACAAAGGCAATACAGTATCATATGGTGAATTTGGTTTAATGGCAATGGAGCCAGCATGGATTACTTCCAACCAGATCGAAGCTGCCCGTATTGCGATGACTAGATCTATCAAAAGAGGGGGTAAAGTTTGGATTAAAATTTTCCCTCATAAGCCAGTAACTAAAAAGCCTGCTGAGACACGTATGGGTGCCGGTAAAGGTTCTCCAGAGTTCTGGGTAGCGGTTGTTAAGCCAGGTAGAATCATGTTTGAAATAGCTGGTGTATCTGAAGAAAAAGCAAGAGAAGCGATGAGACTTGCTATGCATAAATTACCAATCAAGTGTAAGTTTGTTACACGTCAAGAATCAGAAGTAAAGGGTGGTGAAGCTGATGAGTGCTAATAATTTAAAAGATATGACTGATGTTGAGTTAAATCAAAAGTTACTGGATTTAAAAACTGAATTGTTTAATCTTCGTTTCCAATTAGCGACAGGCCAGCTTGAGAACCCTTTAAGAATCAGAAATGTTCGTAAGGATATAGCTAGAACAAAAACGTTAATTCGTGAGAGAGAAATTAGACAAATCAAAGCTTAGTGATATAACTTTGGGTGTGAAAGGAGGCCAATTCCGTGGAGAGAGCGCTTAGAAAAACCAGAGTAGGTCGTGTAGTAAGTGACAAGATGGATAAGACTATCGTTGTATTAGTTGAAGACTTCGTACGTCATCCACTATATGGAAAAGCCGTAAAAAGAACAATTAAGTTCAAGGCACATGATGAATTAAATGAGTGTACAATGGGTGACCGTGTAAGAATAATGGAAACAAGACCATTATCTAAGGATAAAAGATGGAGACTTGTTAAAATCGTTGAAAAGGCGAAGTAATTTTCATTAGTGAAGGGAGGTATTCCGATGATTCAACAGGAATCAAGACTTAAGGTTGCAGATAACTCTGGAGCGAAAGAGTTACTTTGTATCCGTGTTTTAGGCGGAACTAAGAAGAGATATGCTAGAGTAGGTGACGAGATCATCTGTTCTGTTAAGAGCGCAACACCTGGTGGAGTTGTAAAGAAAGGCCAGGTTGTTAAAGCAGTAGTTGTAAGAACATCCGCAGATATCAGACGTAAGGACGGTTCATATATTAAGTTTGATGAAAATGCAGCTGTAATCATTAAAGATGACAAGAACCCAGTGGGTACTCGTATCTTTGGTCCGGTTACAAGAGAATTAAGAGATAGAGACTTCATGAAAATTGTTTCATTAGCTCCAGAAGTATTATAATGAAGGAGGTGTCACGGATGCATGTTAAGAAAGGTGATACAGTAGTAGTCATTTCTGGCAAAGATAAAGGTAAAAAAGGAAAAGTGCTTCAGGCTATGCCAAAGGAAAGCCGTGTAATTGTTGAAGGCGTTAACATGATGACAAAGCATCAAAAGCCAAGTCAACAAATGCAACAGGGCGGAATTGTTCATAGAGAAGCTCCAATTCATGTATCTAACGTTATGATATTCGATAAGAAAGCTAACCAAGGTGTTAGAATAGGATATAAATTGTTAGCTAACGGAGAAAAGGTAAGAGTAAGTAAAAAGACTGGCGAAGTTCTAGATTAATGCTGGATGAAGGGAGGTTCATTTCATAATGGCTCGATTAAAAGATAAATATATAAACGAAGTTATCCCAGCGATGATGGAGAAGTTTGGATATAAGAACATAATGGAAATACCAAAGTTAGAGAAAATCGTAATCAACATGGGTGTAGGCGATTCCAAGGATAATCCAAAGGCTCTAGAAGTAGCTGTAAAGGAATTAACTACAATAACAGGCCAAAAGCCTGTAATAACTAAAGCCAAGAAATCAGTTTCTAACTTTAAGATTCGTGAAGGTATGTCAATAGGTGCAAAGGTTACTTTAAGAGGAGAAAATATGTATTTCTTCGCTGATAAGCTTATGAACATCGCTCTTCCAAGGGTTAGAGACTTCAGAGGCGTTAGCATTAATGCTTTTGATGGAAGAGGTAACTACGCTTTAGGTGTTAAGGAACAATTAATTTTCCCTGAAATAGAATATGACAAGGTTGAAAAAGTGCGCGGAATGGATATCGTGTTTGTTACTACAGCAAAAACAGACGAAGAGTGTCGTGAACTGCTGAAATTAATGGGAATGCCTTTTGTTAAGTAGGTAAGGAGGGAAAATGTAGTGGCAAAAAAATCAATGATTATAAAACAACAGAGACCACAAAAGTATAAGACTCGTGAATATACTAGATGTAATATCTGTGGTAGACCACATGCAGTATTAAGAAAGTTCGGTATTTGCCGTATATGCTTTAGAGAATTAGCTTATAAAGGCCAAATTCCAGGTGTAAGAAAAGCCAGCTGGTAGTTTTGGAGAGGAGGTATTTAAAATGACAATGACAGATCCAATTGCAGATATGCTAACTCGTGTTCGTAATGCTAATGCAGTAAAACATGAAACTGTTGATGTTCCTGCTTCAAACCTTAAAAGAGAAATCGCAAACATTCTTCTTGAAGAAGGTTTTATAAAAGGTTATGACGTTATCGAAGACGGTAAGCAAGGTATCTTAAGAATACAATTAAAATATGGTAAAGCAAATGAGAAGGTTCTAACCGGTATCAAGAGAATTTCTAAGCCTGGCTTAAGAGTTTATGCTAAGAGAGATGAAATTCCAAGAGTATTAGGTGGATTAGGTATAGCGATTATTTCTACATCTAAAGGTATTATTACTGATAAGATTGCTAGAAAAGAAGGCGTTGGCGGAGAAGTTATAGCTTACGTTTGGTAATCGTATTAAACTTACAAGGAGGTGCAAGTATGTCAAGAATAGGTTCTAAACCGATTTCAGTTCCACAAGGTGTGGAGATTACTGTTGATAATAATAACGTAGTGACAGTTAAAGGTCCATTAGGAGCTTTAAGCCAAGAAATAAACAAAGATATTAATATAGAGCAAGTAGACAATGTCCTAAATATTACAAGACCAACTGATAACAAAAAGCATAAATCCTTACACGGTTTATCAAGAACGCTAATTTCTAACATGGTTCAAGGTGTTTCAGCTGGATTCCAAAAGAAGTTAGAATTAGTTGGGGTTGGTTACAAGGCTAATAAGCAAGGTAACAAGCTTGTACTAAACTTAGGATACTCTCATCCAATCGAAATGATCGATCCAGAGGGTCTAACAATCGAGGTTCCTACACAAACAGAGATAATTGTAAAGGGAATCGATAAGCAAAGAGTAGGTAACTACGCTGCTAAGATTAGAGACCACAGAAAGCCTGAGCCATATAAAGGTAAGGGTGTTAAGTACTCTGGCGAGGTTATTAGACGTAAGGAAGGTAAGACAGGTAAGAAGTAATTGAAAGGAGTGATACGAGGTGTTTAAAAAGGTAAGTAAGAACCTTACAAGACAAAAGAGACATATAAGAGTCCGTGGTAAAGTAGTTGGAACTCCTCAACGTCCAAGATTAAATGTATACCGTAGCTTAACTAACATCTACGCTCAAATTATAGACGATGCTGCTGGAATAACGCTTGCTGCTGCCTCCAGCTTAGATAAAGAAATTAAATCAGCACTAGGATCAACTGGCAACCAGGCTGCAGCTAAAATGGTTGGAGAGCTTGTTGCTAAGAGAGCACTGGAAAAAGGCATTGAATCAGTGACTTTTGATCGTGGCGGATATATTTATCATGGTAGAGTTAAAGCTTTGGCTGAAGGTGCAAGAGAAGCTGGACTTAAGTTCTAATAAGAAGGAGGGAAATAGATGCAACGCAAGCTAATTGATGCAAGCCAACTTGATGTTAAAGAGCAAGTTATTGATATAAGACGTGTTACTAAAGTAGTTAAGGGTGGTAGAAACTTCAGATTTGCTGCTTTAGTAGTTGTTGGTGACGAAAACGGTCACGTAGGCGTTGGTACTGGTAAAGCAATGGAAGTACCAGATGCTATCAAAAAAGGAATCCAGGATGCTAAGAAGAACATGATTCATGTTCCAACAGTTGGAACTACTATTCCTCACGAAGTAATCGGTCACTTTGGTGCTGGAAACGTACTAATTATGCCAGCAAGAGAAGGTACTGGTATCATCGCAGGTGGTCCTGTGCGTGCCGTACTTGAGCTAGCTGGATTAAAGGATGTAAGAGCTAAATCTTTAGGAACAAATAACTCTAGAAATATGGTTAATGCAACCTTAGATGGCTTAAAGCAGCTTAAGAAGGCTGAAGAAGTAGCAAAACTAAGAGGAAAGACCGTAGATGAACTCTTAGGTTAGGAGGGGAAATACATGGCTAAAGTACTCAAAATTAAAATGACAAGAAGTGTTATCGGAGCATTACCTAAGCAACAAAAAACTATTGAAGCTTTAGGTTTAAAGAAGATCGGTCAAGTGGTTGAATTACCAGATAGCCCTCAAACAAGAGGTATGATCGATGTAGTTAGACATTTGGTTGAAGTAAGCGAAATGTAATCAAAGGAGGTGTAGACATGAAGTTACATGAACTTAGACCTGCTAAAGGAGCTGTAAGAGATACCAAGCGTAGAGGTAGAGGTACTGGTACTGGTCTTGGTAAAACTGGTGGACGTGGTTCAAAGGGTCAAAATGCTCGTAGCGGCGGAGGAGTAAGACCTGGCTTCGAAGGAGGCCAAATGCCTATTATCAGAAGACTTCCAAAGCGTGGGTTTACTAATATATTCAAAAAGCAATTCAATATCATCAATATAGAAGACTTAAATGTATTTGAAAACGGAACAGTTGTAACTGCCGAATTATTAATCGAAGCAGGTATGATTAAGAAGTTCGAAAAAAACGGTGTTAAAATCCTTGGAGATGGTAACTTAGAAAAAAGCTTAACAATAAAAGCTAATAAATTTACCAAGTCAGCTGTTGAGAAAATTGAAGCTGCTGGAGGAAAGGTAGAGGTGATATAAATTGATATCAACCTTAAGAAATGCTTGGAAGATACCAGAGTTAAGAAGTAAAATATTATACACCTTTGTAATGCTGGTTATTTTTAGATTAGGTTCTGTTATTCCAGTACCAGGTATCAATATTGATTACGTAAAAAGTATTGTATCTGAAGCTGGATTGCTATCCTTCTTCGACTTGTTTTCCGGGGGTGCCTTCGGTAACATGACGATTTTTGCATTAAGCATAACACCTTATATAACCTCATCAATTATTATGCAGCTTCTTACTATAGCTATTCCAAGCTTAGAAGAAATGGCTAAAGAAGGTGAAGAAGGCAGAAAGAAGATTGCTCAATATACAAGATACGCTACAGTAATCCTTGCTATCATTCAGGCAAGTGCAATCAGTATAGGATTATTCAGAGGTGCTCTTATTGAAACAGACGCCTTCAGTGTGATCACTGTTGTGTTGACATTAACTGCTGGAACAGCCTTTCTAATGTGGTTAGGTGAGCAAATTACAGAAAAGGGAATTGGTAACGGCATTTCTTTAATCATCTTTGCTGGTATAGTTTCTAGTATACCTGATAGTATATATAGAACCTTCTTACTAACAAGACAAGGTGAAATATCAATTATATCCATCATTGTTTTCCTAATATTAGCTATAGCGATTATTGCTGGTGTTGTTGCAATTCAAGAAGGAACCCGTAAAATTCCTGTACAATATGCAAAAAGAGTTGTTGGGCGTAAAATGTATGGTGGTCAAAGCTCCCATATACCATTAAAGGTAAATCAATCTGGAGTAATTCCAGTAATATTTGCAATGTCCTTATTGGCATTCCCACAAACTATTGCTTACTTCTTTGGACAAGATAGCAGCTTTTATGTATTCATAACTAACTGGTTATCACCAAACAGTACAAGAATAGGCGGAGTTGTACTATATACTCTATTATATGCAGTATTAATCATCTTCTTCACTTACTTCTACACAGCTATTACCTTTAACCCAATTGAGGTTGCGTCAAATATGAAGAAATATGGTGGATTTATTCCGGGAATTAGACCTGGTAAGCCTACTTCTGATTATTTAAGTAAGGTGCTAAACAGAATTACACTTGCTGGCGCAGTATTCCTAGCAATAATTGCTCTTTCACCTACCTTGATTATGAGAGTTACTGGTATGAACATTAACTTTGGAGGAACAGCACTGCTAATCGTAGTGGGGGTTGCTTTAGAGACCATGAAGCAGGTTGAAGCTCAGATGTTAATGAGACATTATCAAGGTTTCTTGAAGTAATATAGATTAGTCTTTTAGCTTTATAAAAAGACTCATGGGGGAAGCCCCCCATGAATCTAATCTTTCTTACCGGGAGATGGTAAAATGCGTTTGATTTTACTTGGCCCGCCGGGTGCCGGCAAAGGTACTCAGGCAGTAGCCATTGCAGAGGAGTTTAACATACCCCATATATCTACAGGGGATATATTCCGATATAATATCAAAGAAGGTACTGAGCTAGGCAAAAAAGCAAAATCCTTTATGGATCAGGGCTTACTTGTTCCAGATGAGATTGTTGTTGCAATAGTTGAAGACCGACTTAAGCAAGAGGATTGTAAAGGTGGCTTCCTATTAGATGGCTTCCCAAGAACTGCCCCTCAGGCAGAAGCATTAGATGATGCAATTGCCGTTATGGGTACTAGCCTTGATAAAGTTATCAACATCCAGGTTGATAAGGAAGTTCTGATAGAGAGAGCTGTTGGTAGAAGAATTTGTAAGGCTTGTGGTGCAACCTATCATATTAAGTTTAATCCCTCAAAGGGTGAAGACTGTGATAAGTGTGGTGGCCAGCTTTATCAAAGAGATGACGATAATGAGACGACTGTAACAAGACGTATAGAGGTCTACTTAAAGGAAACCCTACCTCTTATTGAATACTACCAAGCAAAAAATAAATTAGCTGTCATCGATGGTCAACAGCATATTGACAAGGTATTTTCTGATATTGTTCAAGTGCTTAGAGGAGACCTGTAATGATTTATTTAAAATCAAAGCAAGAGATACAGATAATGAAGGAAGCCGGAAAAATAGTTGCTGAGGTCCATGATTTATTAGAAAAGGCAATTAAACCAGGTATAACTACAAAAGAACTGGATGAGATGGCAGAAGCTTATATTGTTAAGCAAGGGGCTATACCTGCCTTTAAGGGGTATGGTGGGTTCCCTGCTAGTATATGCACCTCAATTAATCACGAAGTTGTTCATGGTATCCCTGGATTAAAAACTTTGGAAAATGGAGATATTATAAGCATAGATATAGGAGCTCTGTATAAAGGGTACTATGCTGATTCAGCTAAAACACATCCAGTAGGCAGCATCAGTCAAAAAGCACAGCAATTGATTGATGTGACGAGACAAAGCTTCTATGAAGGAATAAAGTTTGCAAAGGAAGGATACCGATTATCCGATATATCCCACGCAATACAAGCATATGTAGAGGCTAATGGCTTTTCTGTAGTTAGAAATTATGTCGGTCATGGAATTGGCACTAAAATGCATGAGGAACCTCAAATTCCAAACTACGGGCCACCTGGAAAAGGGGTTCGATTGAAGGCAGGCATGGTTTTAGCTATAGAGCCTATGATTAATATCGGTACCTACGAGGTAGAGGTGTTAAAGGATGAATGGACGGTTGTCACGTTGGACGGAGAGTATTCTGCACACTACGAGCATACTGTAGCAATTACTGAGGATGAACCGGAGATATTAACAAAAATATAATCCGGTAAATGAGGTGACATTGTGGAATATGATGATATCAAAGTAGGCCAGGTGGTAAGATCCGTTAGAGGTAGAGATAAGGATAAGGTATTTATTGTAGTTGGAATCGTTGATGATCAACATGTGTTAATTTCAGATGGAGATCTCAGAAGGATAGATAAGCCTAAAAAGAAGAAGTTAAAGCATTTAGTTGTCTTTAACGCAGTTTCAGATGAGATTAAGGAACGAATTATCAATCAGAAGAAGATCAATAATGCCTTTATCAGAAGAGAACTAGAACGATTGGGAGTAAGATCTCGTGATTAAGATGGGAGGTTTGGTTGCCAAATGTCAAAACAGGATGTTATTGAAGTAGAGGGTACAATAAAGGAAGCACTACCAAATGCTATGTTTATTGTTCAACTTGAAAATGGGCATGAAATCTTGGCACACATATCAGGCAAGCTTAGAATGAATTTTATTCGTATATTACCAGGAGATACAGTAACTGTGGAGTTATCTCCATATGATTTAACTCGTGGTAGAATTACGTGGAGAAAGAAGTAGTCAAGGAGGGATTGCAGTGAAAATTAGACCATCTGTAAAGCAAATATGTGAAAAGTGCAAAATCATTAAGCGTAAAGGTCGAGTAATGATTATTTGCGAAAATCCTAAGCATAAGCAAAAGCAAGGCTAGACTAGTAATTTCATACTAGTATTTTGTCTTGTTTAATGATATAATTTAAAATTGTGGTAATTAGTTTATATGCGGCTGCGTCAGATAATCTGACCATGTAGGCTAATTAATATATATCACATATCCTCAGACTTAAATTCTGTTGTATGATTGAAAGATGTATGTATTAGAATTAGGAGGTGTAATCATTTATGGCCAGAATAGCTGGTGTTGACTTACCAAGAGACAAAAGAGTAGAGATAGGCTTAACTTATATATTTGGTATCGGTAGAAAAACTTCTAATAATATATTAGCTGCTGCAGGCATTAACCCAAACACAAGAATCAAGGACTTAACTGAAGAAGAAGTTAAT
>Ga0208243_1000780_pt1 | contig 14014 bp, 17 predicted proteins | sample Subbio2Aug_QV12A_FD_184826 | JGI IMG/M metagenome (GOLD analysis project Ga0208243, IMG submission 184826) | Serpentinite rock and fluid subsurface biosphere microbial communities from McLaughlin Reserve, California, USA - CR12Aug_QV12A (SPAdes) | ecosystem: Environmental > Terrestrial > Deep...
TGGGCTCTGGGCTCTGGGCTTCAGGCTCTGGGCTTCAGGCTCTGGGCTCTGGGCTTCAGGCTCTGGGCTCTGGGCTCTGGGCTCTGGGCTTCAGGCTCTGGGCTCTGCGCCCAGGGTGATGCGCCAGCGGCGAAGCGCCAGACGGCGAAGCGCCAGACGGCGAAGCGCCAGCGGCGAAGGGCCGGCCATGCCCCAAGCTGGGGCAAAAATGCTGAAATTCTCGGCGGGGCGGAGCCTTGCCGGTGCAAAAATCGAGAAAATCCTGGCGAATCAATAGGTCGCAGAACCTGATTTCCAGAAAAGTCATCCCGTTCCAAAATTTCAGAGGGCCGTCGTTGGGAAAAGTCGTCCCGTTCCAATTTTTACAGGAGGAAAGCAATCATGGACAACCCACTACTCTGGTTCTTCGTCGCGGTCCTAATCGCCGGCAAAATCTGGAACTGGCTCGTCAAGCGCCAGCAAGAAGCCCTGGCCCGCGAAGAACTGCTGGTCGATGGTTTCCCCGACCACCACTGCATGGACTGCGGCCATGAGTTCGACACGCCGAGCGGTGCTTGGCGTGGCAACGGCTGGATCGAGCTGGTGCTCTACCTGTTCTGGATACTGCCCGGGATCGTGTACAGCATCTGGCGCCGCTCGGGCAAACCGCAGTGGCAGTGCCCGTCGTGCGGCTCACGTCGCACCGTGCCCTACCACTCAGCCGCCACGCGGGCCCACAGGGCTGAATTGGGCCTTGAGTGAGGCCCAGGGGTCAGGACAGGCCGCCGATGGCCCTGGCGGCTCGATTGAGCCCGTCGCCGAGGGCATCCACGCCCTTACCCACCAGCCGAACGGTGCCGGCCACCAAGCCCAACGCCATCGCCACCAGCAGAATAGGCGCGGTGATGGGCAGCGTGACGAGGGCGCGCACTGCACTGCGGCGGGACTGCACTGCGGCGGCCTGCTGGGCCTTCAGCGCCTCCAGTTCAAGCTGCAACGCTTCCAGGCGCGCTGCGGTCTGTTCGTCCATGTGTACCCCACTTTTCTGGGGCGTTTTGCCCCCAATTTTTCAGGGCGAAATTGCCCCCAATTTTTCAGGCGGTTTTTTCCTGGGGTTTTTCCCTGGAAATTTCCGACAGCAAAGTCGGCAGCAGCCCCGCGTCTTCCAACTCGCGCCGCAGACGTTGCACCTGCCGCTGGCTGATGCCCAACTCGGCACTGATCTCGGCAGACCCCCGGCCTTTCAGGACGGCTTTTGCCACCGATTTTTTCAGCGCCACATCGGCCCGCTCGGTCGATGCCGGAACCCACAGCGTCTGGTTCCCGAACTCGGAGCACAGCGCCCGCAGCGCGGGCTCGCCCATCAGCGCCACCAGGGGGTGGCCGGGGGAGGCTTGGTCGGGCACGTAGATGTTGCGGCCACCGTACCACTGGATCAGCCGAACTGTGGCGCTGAAGCCGATGATGGCGGCCACGTCGTCGATGTTCGTGTTCGGCTTGGCTCTCACGATGTGAAACGTCCTTTCATATAGCGGAATATACCACACGGAATCCGTGGTAACATCACATCATCATGTTGACCCCCACCGAAAAGCCTTCAGCGAAGCACATCCAGCAGTTGCGTCACCACCTCGGGATGACGCAGCAGGAGTTCGCCGATCTCCTCCACAGCAAGTGGCGCACCGTGCAGGATTGGGAGTCGGGCAAAAGCAACATGCACCTGGGGTTGTGGGAGCTGGCGCTCATCAAGGCCGAGCGCGTCAAGTCCCTGCCGGAAGTCTGGGCGTGACCGCCCCACCCGCCAACTGGCCCTTCCCGCGCTGGAACGGCCAACCCGTCAGGCCACCAACACCGGCACCCTTCGACCCGCTCAAGGTGCCTGACGCACCCTTCTGACCCCCTCCCCACCCGCCCATCGGCGGGTTTCTCTTTTGTGCAAAATTTTGCGCGTTCCCCAAGTACCCAATCCCCAATCCCCAATCGGAAATCCCCAATCAGACCCCCATAAAGGGGGAGTCTGTGATTGGGGACTATGTTTCCCAATTGGAAGTCCCCAATTGGGGTTCCGATTGGGTAATTGGGGACAGACCTTGCACTTTTTTCCCGTTAAAAATCGCAGGAAACGTCGCCGGGATTTTCGACCACCGCGCCCTGGAGGGTGATCGCACCCCCTTTTTCCCAGGCGATTTCCCCCGCTTTTTGCAGCGCATCGAGGGTCGCGTTGATGGTGGTGGGTTGGTTGTGGTTGTCCACAACAGCAGCGGTGAACCCCACGCCGTCGCGCCCGTCCGCAGTGCAGACGGCCACCAGTTCAGCCATCACGGTGTTGTAGTCCAGTCGGGGGCCTTTTTCCTGGGCCTTTTGCCGAAGGTGTTCCATCACGACCTTCATGCGTTCCGACCACGCCGTCTTGCGCGCTGCCTTGGGCTTCTTGACCTGCTCCGACGCCGCCACGTCACGGGCCCCCGACTCGTCGAAGACCTCGCCGTGCTGGGCCACCAGCGAAGACACGTCGCCCTCGTCGATGTCGATGTCCACCAGCACCTCGGGCAGCGTGAAGCGGTACTCCTTGCCCTCGCCCCTGCCGTCCTTGAGCTTGGTCACGCACAGCGCCCTGAAGTCCTTGGTGCGGATCACCTCGCACTCGGCGTCCATTGCGCCCTTGAGTCCCGACCAGCCGCGCAGGCCCTTGTTGGCGTCCTTGCCCGAGTGCCCCACCATCACCACGGTGGCCTCCAGTACCTTGCCCAGCAGCTTGCAGTGGCTCAGGAACTTGCCCATGTCCTCGCCGCTGTTCTCATTGGCCCCTGGGGTCACCTGGGCCATCGTATCCAGCACGACGAGTTGAACACCCGGGCAACTGCCACGCGCAGCCGCAACCAGGGCCTTTACATGCTCACCGGAAGTCATGTCAGGCTGGTCGCCCAGGATGAACAGGTTCTCGGCCAAATCCTCCAGCCGCACGTCGTTGGCGATGCACCACGCCTGCACGCGGTCGCGCATGCCACTGGCCCCTTCGGCGGCCACGTACAGCACCTTGGTCCGCTCGGTCGGGATGCCGAACCACGGCATGCCCATCGCAAGACGGCAGGCGATGTCCAGGGTGATGAAGGTCTTGCCCGAGCCCGACGCACCGAAGATGGCGGCAAGGTCGGCCCGGGGCAGCACGCCTTTGATGAACCAGTTCAGCTTGCGGGTGCGCAGCGTGTAGTCCAGCGCCGACAGAATCTGGTAGCGGCCCTTTTTCTCTGGCGCTTTTGCGGGCGGTTTTTCCCCACCCGAGACATCGTCGAAGTCGTCCACCACACTGCCCCCCGCCGCTGGCCCATCGCCCTCGTCCACCGGCACTTCCAGGGTGGCCGCGAGGTCGTCGAAGTCCTCCATCGTCAGCGCCCGAGGGCGGGCCTTGGGCTTGGCCTTGACGCACTGGTTGACCCAGAGGTAGTCGTGCGCCTTGGCGATGTCCTGGCGGCGGTGGTCGAGCGCAATCGCCATGCAATGCGCGTTGTGCGCCATGACACTGAACACCTGCTGGTCGGTCAACCCCGCGCTGTACAGCGACACGCCCGTGCTGTGCAGCGTGCGCGAGCGGTCGTCGCCCTCCACGCCCAGCAGCAGGAAGTCCTTGACGGCTGGCGGCAGGTCGATGTCGGGCACCGCCGGGGTGTCCAGCGGGGGCAGCAGATCGGGCATCGGCGGGATGTCCTTGCGGGCGACCCGGGCCGCCGTCGTGGCCCTGCCGTAAGTGCCGCGCAGGTTCGCCAGGAAGCCAGGGGCCACCGGGCCCATCGCGGCGGGGGCGTCCTTGAACCGCTTGCCGGTCACCGTCAGGAACCGTGCCGACTCGCCGCCGTAGACCTCGATGCCGACTTCGTGGTTGTTCCAGTCCGCGCCGTCCATGCGACCGTGGGCGAAGATGCGCAGGCCGTTGCCCGAGGGGCTGATCTCGGTGTAGCTGCTGGCCGTGCGGACGATCTCCATCGCCCACGGCGCAGCGTTACCCTGGCTGTCCAGGCAGTCGTCCAGATCGAGGCCCACCAAGTCCTCGATGCCGGTCATCACGAACCCGATGCCACTGAGCATCCCCCGGCTCTTGATGTAGGCCGACAGGGCCTCGTTGTGGGAGTACCACTTCTCGGGTGACGCGGTGGACAGCCCGTACTCGGGGCGGTCGGCCCTGCGCGGTATCTTGTCGAACTTGCCACGCTCCGCGCTGTAGACACCCTTCCAGGGTGCCCAGCGGCGCAGGGCCTTCAGTTCCTCGGGGATGGCGCTGCCATCGAACTGTTGGAGTTGGGGCTGGGTGGACATCACAACGCAGCTTCCCAGTCGCTCAACAACTCCACCAACTTCGGGTCCACCAGAGCCTTGCGCGGGACGCCGAACATGCCCTCGATCTCGCGGGCGCGGTCCAGCGGCACGTAGCCGCGCTTCACCCACTTCGCCACTGACTGCTGCGTCACGCCCAGCGTCTGGGCCAGCTTTTCCTGGGAGCCCGCCGCTTCCACGGCGTCGTCGATACCTCGTTTGGGGTCCATCATTTCCTCATTTAACAACCAAAGGTTGTGGGAATGTAGCACAGCCAAGGGTTGTGGCCCAACCAACAACCGTTTGTCGGAAACCTTTGACACACATCGGTGATGGTGTTCAACTAGAATCACAACCGGATAGTTGTATAAGGAGAACATGATGAAGTTGGGTTTCAAAGACGCACTAAAAATAGACATGGAGCGCAAGGGTTTCTCCGAGGCTTCGCTCGGCAAAGCCCTTGGCATCTCGCAGCAGGCCATACACAAATGGTTCGTGCGGGGCTTCCCGCCCCTGTCGAAACTGGACGCACTCCTGGCGGTGCTGGGACCGGACAGCGAGGTGGCGAAACTGGACCGGGACGAACTGTACAGTTCCCGCTCTCGCACCCCGGCAGCGATCCCGGCGCTGGGCACCATCGGCTACACGTCGGGCCCTGACTCAGCCGGCCTGCGCGACCTGCACAACCGGGTGGAGATGGCTGCCAGCGACGCCCTGCCTCCCGAACTCCGAGCGAACCTTGAGCGCGCCGTCACAATCGGCGAGCGCGTGCTGCGGGTGGATTACATGAGCCCCAAGCTGGTGGCCGAACTCGTCTACACGCAGGGCTCTTCCGCCTCGCGCAACACCTCTTCGACCATGCTCCAGTTGCTCACCGTGGCCGCGTGCCACCCGGGCACAAAGCCGGTGCTCATCGTGGTGCGCGGCGACGACGGCCCCGAGAGGCCGCTGTCGCGTCAGGTGAACGCTGCCGCCCAGCAGTTCGGGGTCGAGATCGTCAACGTGCGCAGCGGCCCCGAGGCGGCGCGAGCCATCGCCGAGCGCGAAGGCATCACCACGGTGCTGCCCACGTACCTGATGGAGCCTGACGAATAAAAGCAACACATTCCGCCCACAGCCCGCTCTTCAGCGGGCTTTTTTATTGGTGTTTACCCGGGGTGCAAAAATTTTTCCACAACCCCTTGCACACCCTGAAAGTTGTTGTATCATCCAACCCAACAACCAACAGCCCGTAGGTTGTTAGAAAGGTAAATATGACAGAAACCTACTCTCATCTGACCGACGACGAACTGCTAAGAGTTGTGTACGCCCGCCACAGCGATGCGTTGTTGATTCAGGACTTGGCCCGTCGCCTGGAGGAATCCAACGACGCCAGGGACGCAGCGGAAGAGGCCAACAAGAAGCTGGCCGCCAAGCTGGAGCGCATTTCGACCTACTTGATGTGTGAACACCGAATTTCAATTTGACTGAAAAGGACCAAGAACGTGAGCATCGAACAAGCCCTGTCTGAACAAACCGCCGCCATCCGCGACAACACCCGCGCTCTGACCGCGTTGTGTGAAGCGTGGAACGCCCTGCGCGACCGCGCCACCGAGATCGCTGCCGGCAAGCACGCCGACACCGTGGTGGCCGCCAAGGTGCCGCTGGCCGAAGCCCCCAAGGTGGAAGCCAAGGCCGAGAAGAAGGCCGAAGCCGTCCCAAAAGCGGAACCTACCCCTGCCGTTACCCCGCCTGCCTCCGAGACGGCCCCGACGGCTACTGTGGAAAGCACCGCTGCGCCGGAATCCCCTTCTGAGGAAAAGCCTGTCGGCGAGACCATCGACGTGAAGCAACTCAGCGCCATCGTCACCGCAGCGGCCACCCGCAACCGCGAAGGACTGGTGCGGGTGCTCGCCAAGTACGGTGTCAAGCGCGCCACCGAACTCAGCCCCGAGCAGTGGCCTGCCCTTGTCACCGAACTGGAAGCCGTCTGATGGCCCACGCCCGTCTCTCCCCCTCCTCCGCTGAACGCTGGATGACCTGCCCTGGCAGCGTCAAGCTGGCCGAAGGCATCGAGGACAAGGGTTCCAGCTACGCTGCCGAAGGCACGGCGGCCCACGAACTGGCCGAGCGCATCCTCAAGGGCGCGCCTGCGCAGAGTCTGGTGGGCGAGAAAGCCGAGAACGGCTACGAGTTCACGCAGGACATGCTGGACGACGTGAGGCACTACACCGACGTGATCCAGTCGCTGGCCGAGCGGCCAGGGTCCGAACTCTTCGTCGAGGTTAAGTTGCCCATCAACACTTGGACCGGCGAACTCAACGACAAGGGCGAACCGGCGAAAGGCACCTCGGACGCGGTACTCGTCATCGGTGACGAACTGGTCGTGGCCGATCTCAAGTTCGGCATGGGTGTGGCTGTCAGTGCCGAGCACAACCCCCAGTTGATGCTCTACGCACTGGCCGCCTACGACATCTTCGACCTGACCCACGGACCTCTCCACCGGGTGCGTCTAATCGTCAGCCAGCCGCGACTGCGCGCCCTGTCCGAGTGGACGCTGACTGTCGAGGAACTGCTGGCGTTTGGCGAGCAGGTCAAGGCCGCCGCCAAAGCGTGCGACGAACCCGACGCCCCGCTGAACCCCAGCGAGAAGGGTTGCAAGTTCTGCAAAGCGAAAGCCATCTGCCCTGCGCTCCAAGCCCAGGTGAACGACACGGTCTTCGGTGCCGCTGACATCAGCGACTTCGACGAGCCGGAACCCATCCACCCAAAGTCGATGGACGAAGACGGCCTGTCGGCGGCCATGACCCGGGTCAAGATGATCGAAGACTGGTGCAAGGCCATCCGCGCCGAAACCGAGCGTCGTCTGCTGGCCGGAACCCCAGTCCCCGGCTACAAGCTGGTGCAAGGCAAGATGGGTAACCGCAAGTGGTCCGACCCCGAAGAGGCCGAAGCCGCGCTGAAAGCCTTCCGGCTCAAGACCGAAGAAATGTACGACCTGTCGCTCATCTCCCCGACGACAGCCGAGAAGCTGGTCAGCAACAAAACCATCGGCCCGCGCCAGTGGAAGAAGCTGCTGCCGCTGATAACACGATCCGAAGGCCAGCCTTCGGTGGCTCCTGAATCTGACAAGCGCCCCGCCCTGGTGGTGGCTGCAGATACCTCCGACTTCGACGTGGTTGACACCACACCGGAGTTCTCCCCCAGCGATTTCGTCTGAATTTTTCACGTCCTTATCCACAACCTTGAGTTGTTATCACCATGAAAATCAAACTCCAAAACGTCCGTCTCGCTTTCCCCGCTCTGTTCGAGCCCAAGGCCGTCAACGCCGGTGACAAGCCCTCCTACTCGGCGGCCTTCATCATCCCGAAAGACCACCCGCAGATCGCCCAGATCAAGCAGGCCCTGGCCGACACGGCCAACGAGAAGTGGGGTGCCAAAGGCCCGACCATGCTCAAGACCCTGGCCTCTGGCGACAAGGTGGCCCTGCACGACGGCGACAGCAAGGCTCAGTACCAGGGCTTCGAAGGCAACTACTTCATCAGCGCCCGCAACCCCGTGCGCCCCACCTGCGTGGACAGCGACAAGACCCCGCTGGCCGAGTCCGATGGCCGTCTGTACGCAGGCTGCTACGTCAACGCCGTGCTGGAACTCTGGGGCCAGGACAACGCCTACGGCAAGCGCATCAACGCCACGCTGATGGGGGTGCAGTTCTACCGTGACGGCGACGCCTTCAGCGGTGGCGGTGCTGCCAGCGAAGACGACTTCGACGACGTGTCCAGCGGTGCTGACGCCGCAGCCGACTTCATGTAATCGTTCGCCCGCGCCCACAACCTTAGATTGTGGGCGCACCCCTCAAGACGCGGAGAAAAACATGGACGCAAAAACCCACGGCCTCGCCGAAGCCCAGCGCAGCGCCGACAGCAACGGCCCAGGGTGGACAGAGACAGCCCTCAACGCCCTCGACCACTACGCCCAGATGGCGGCAACCCCCTTCACGATTGAAGAAGCCCGCGAGTGGATCGGCGACTTGGTCCCCCCGCCCAAAGACGAACGCGCCTGGGGCGCTGTCGCCGCGATGGCTGTGCGCCACAACCACATCAAAGCCGTTGGCTACGCCCCCGCGCTCAGTAGCCACGGCTCCCCGAAACGAACCTACGTCTGGGTCAAGTGATGCCCACCCTCACCCAACACCAACTGGACGCCTGCGAAGCCGTCCTCCAAGAAGCCTTCGATCACGGGTTCGCCACGCTGGGCGGGCCTGCCGGTTCGGGCAAGACCACCTGCATATCGCACCTTGCCAAGTGCCTGTCGGACTCCGGCTACCAGTTTGAAATTTGCACTCCCACCCACAAAGCCGCCCAGGTGCTGCGCACAAAGGGCCTGCGTGGCGCCACCACCTACCACAGCGTGTTTTTCACAGGGGTCATGGAGGAAGTGAAGGACGCAAATGGTGATGCCTCAGAGGTGCTGCGCTTCGTGCCAAACGACACGATGGAAGCCATCGCCAAGGGTAAACGCCGCCACGTTGACGCCGTCATCATTGACGAAGCGTCGATGGTGTCCACCGCGCACATCGACGCCATCCGGCGCATGACGGACGTGTGCATCCTGGTGGGCGACCCCCATCAGTTGCCCCCGGTGGCCGAAGACGGCGGCGGCCTGGGGGTGTTCAACAGCGGTGCGCTGACGGCTGAACTCAAAGAGATTCACCGGCAAGCCGAAGGCTCCAGCATTTTGGAGTTGGCCTCCCGCATCCGGCAGAGTGCCGACGACCTTGGTGTGGACGCCTTCGCGCCGTCACCGCAGGCCAAGCTGGGCCACGCGATCCAGCACGACGTTCAGGTCATTTGCTACACCAACGACACGCGGCGCTACATCAACTACGCCGCCCGCCGCGTGCTGGGGCGAACCAGTGTTTGGCCGGAAGTCGGGGACAAGATGATTTTCGGCTCCACATACACAGAACCCGTGGGTGGTCGAATCATTCCCGGGGGCACCCCCGTTACCGTGACCGCAGTGGACCGCGATTTCGTCAGCAACGGTCTGATCGACGTGCAAATGGAAGACGGCGAGAGGTTGTCTTTGGCCGCGAGCCCCCGCGCACTGTTCTTCGACCTGCACGACCGTGCGAAACCAACCGCCCCGCCCAACAAAGGTGCCGGGGGCGAGGCCAACCTCCAGTACGCATACGCGATCACGGCCCACAAGGCGCAGGGCAGCGAGTACCCGAAGGTTCTGGTCGTGGACGAACGTGCCCGCATGTTCGACAACGACACCGAGACGCTTCTGGAGACGCGCCGCCGCTGGCTGTACACCGCCGTGACCCGCGCCAAGGAAAAGCTGTTCGTGGTCAAACGTGGCTGGGTTGGGGGTGCGCAATGACCACACTCTGGCTCGATTTCGAAACGTACAGCGAGACGCCGATCAATCACGGCACCTACCGCTACGCCGCCAGCGCCGAGATCATGCTCTTCGCCTGGGCCATCGACACCGCGCCGGCCCAGGTGTGGGACATGACCAGTGGAGAACCGATCCCGTTCGATCTGGAACAGGCCCTGCTCGACCCCGAGGTGCTCGTCTTCGCCCACAACAGCATGTTTGACCGCACGGTGCTGCGCTACGCCATGCCCGACCTGTGCCCGCCCATCGAACGGTGGCGCGACACGATGGTGCAGGCCCTGTGCCATTCGCTCCCGGGCGGTCTGGGCATGCTCTGTGACGTGCTGGGCGTCGCCGCCGACAAGGTCAAGGACAAGGACGGCAAGCGGCTCATCCAGTTGTTCTGCAAGCCCCGCCCCAAGACCTCCACCCTGCGCCGCGCCACCCGCGAGACGCACCCGGAGGACTGGGCCAAGTTCGTGGACTACGCCCGAGACGACATCGAGGCCATGCGCGAAGTCCACCGGCTCATGCCGAAGTGGACTTACCCGGATGGCCGCGAACTTGCCATGTGGCACCTCGACCAGAAGATCAACGACCGGGGCATCGCCATCGACCTCGACCTCGCCAGGGCGGCGCTCGACGCCGTGGGCGTGGAGCAGGACGTGCTGTCCGAACGGGCGCAAGACATGACTGGCGGTGCCGTGCAGGCCGCCACCCAGCGCGACGCCATGCTCGGCTACATGCTGGAGGAGTTCGGCGTGGCCTTGCCCGATCTGCAAGGCTCCACAATCGAACGCCGCCTGGACGACCCCGACATCCCCGAGGCGATGAAGGACTTGCTGCGCGTGCGTCTGCAGGCCAGCACCACGTCCACCAGCAAGTACAAGGCCCTGGTGAACGCGACCAACCTCGACGGGCGCATCCGTGGCCTGCTGCAGTTCGGCGGCGCGTCGCGCACGCTGCGCTGGGCCGGTCGCACCTTCCAGCCGCAGAACCTCCCGCGCCCTGCCCTCAAGGACGCCGAGATCGAAGTCGGCATCCAGGCGCTCAAGGCAGGCACCGCAGGGCTGATCTACACCAACGTCATGGAACTGGCCTCCAGCGCCATCCGTGGGTGCATCATCGCCCCCGAAGGCAAGAAGCTGGTCATCGCCGACCTCTCCAACATCGAGGGCCGCATGCTGGCATGGCTGGCCGGGGAGGAGTGGAAACTGCAGGCGTTCCGCGACTTCGACACCCTGCAACTGGACAACGGCGACTGGATCACCACCCCGGAATGGGTGGCCGAAATCCTGGCAGGTCGCAAGCCGAAGCTGGCCCTGGACAAGAAGGGCGAGCCCATCCGCAAGGGCCACGACCTCTACAAACTGGCCTACGCCAAGTCCTTCGGCGTGCCGCCCGAGGAAGTCACCAAAGACCAGCGACAGGTGGGCAAGGTGCAAGAGTTGGCCCTGGGCTACGCCTCCGGGGTGGGCGGCTTCGCCACCTTCGCCAACGCCTACGGCATCGACCTCGACGACCTCGCAGCCAAGGTGCTGCCGGTGGCCGACCCCGAACTGGTGGAAAAGTCCAGAGATTTCCTAGAGTGGCAGCGCAAGCAGCCGGGGGCCAAGTCGTTCGGCATGTCCGACAACGCCTTCATCGCCTGCGAGACGATCAAACGTGCGTGGCGGCAGGGCCAGTCGGCCATCTCCAGTTGGTGGCCGGTGCTGGAGCAGGGCTTCCGCGACGCCATCGACAGTCCTGGCTACACCATCAACTGCGGCAGCGTCAAGATGCGGCGCGACGGCTCCTGGCTGCGCATCCGCATGCCCTCGGGCCGCTCGCTGTGCTACCCAGCGCCAGCCATCGACGACAAGGGCCGGTGCAGCTACATGGGCATCGACCAGTTCAGCCGCAAGTGGAAGCGCATCACCACCTACTCCGGCAAGCTGGCCGAGAACATCACCCAGGCTGCGTCCAGAGACTGCCTTGCCTGGAACATGCCCCAGATCGACGCCGACGGCTACCACATCGTTCTGTCGGTCCATGACGAACTGCTGACCGAGACGCCCGACACCGACGACTTCCACGAAGACTGGCTCGCCGCTCGGATGTCCACCGTACCGCCCTGGGCCGAGGGTCTGCCGCTGGCCGCAGCCGGGTTCCAGACCAAACGCTATCGCAAGGACTGACATGCGCGAATCCAAGATCGAAGCCCACCTCGTCAAGAAGGTGAAGGAAGCCGGTGGGCTGTGCTGGAAGTTCACCAGCCCCAACCTGCGCGGCGTCCCCGACCGCGTGGTGCTCATGCCCGAAGGCCAAACCTGCTGGGTCGAATTGAAGGCCCCCGGCAAGTTGCCCAACCCCCAACAGATGCGCCGACACATCGAACTCTGGAAGCGCGGTCACCGTGTCGTGGTGCTAGACACCCTCGAAGCCGTGGACTTTTTCATGGAGACGTTCAAGTGACCGCCCGCGAGTTCAAACCGCACGAATACCAGAAGCTCATCATCGACCACATCCTGACACACGACCGCTGCGCCGTGTGGGCCGGGATGGGCCTGGGCAAGACCTCCAGCACCCTCACGGCCATCGACGCGCTGCGCTTCGTGGAGGACGGCCCAATGCTCGTCCTGGCACCCTCCCGGGTGTGCCAGACCACATGGCCGGAAGAGACACAGAAGTGGGCGCACACCCAACACATCAAGGTGAGCCCGGTCACCGGGCCCATGAAAGACCGTGTGATGGGCGTCAATCGCCACGCCGACGTGTTCGCCTGCAACTACGAGAACCTGCCCTGGCTCATCGACTACTGGGGTGACAAGTGGCCGTACAGCACCGTCATCGCCGACGAGTCCACGAAGCTGAAGTCCTTCCGGCTGCGCCAGGGTGGCAAGCGCGCCCAGGCGTTCGCCCGGGTGGCCCACACCAAGGTCAAGCGGTTCGTGGAACTCACCGGCACACCCTCGCCCAACGGGCTCATGGACCTGTGGGGCCAGATGTGGTTCATCGACCGGGGCCAGCGCCTGGGTCGCACGTTCGACGCCTTCAAGCAGCGGTGGTTCAGGCCACACCCGTCGGGGTTCGGCTACGTGCCGTTCGCCCACGCCCAGGCCGAAATCCAGGCGCTGCTGTCGGATGTCTGCCTGTCCATCGAGGCCAAGGACTGGTTCGATCTACGCGAGCCCATCGTCAACAACATCGTGGTGGACATGCCGGCGCGGGCCCGCCAAGCCTACGAGGAGCTTGAGGCCCAGATGTTCACCGAATTGGATAGCGGCCACGAACTGGAGGCGTTCAACGCGGCGGCGCGCACCATCAAGTGCCTGCAGCTCGCCAGCGGCGCAGCCTACGTGGGCGAAGGCAACAACGAGTGGCAGGAACTCCACGACCAGAAGATTCAGGCGCTGGAGGAGATCGTTGAGGAGTCCGGTGGCGAACCCATTCTGGTGGCGTACCACTTCAAGAGCGATCTCGCCCGCCTCAAGAAAGCGTTCCCCAAGGGCCGCGAACTCGACAAAGACCCCAAGACGCTGAAGGCGTGGAACAAGGGCGAGATACCCCTGCTGTTCGCGCACCCCCAGAGCGCGGGCCACGGCCTCAACCTGCAGGACGGCGGTCGCATCCTTGTGTTCTTCAGCCACTGGTGGAATCTGGAGGAACGGCTCCAGATCATCGAGCGGATCGGCCCCACCCGGCAACTCCAGGCGGGCCACGACAGGTCGATGTTCATCCACAACCTGATCGCCCGCGACACGGTGGACGAAATGGTCATTGAGCGCGTCGAAACGAAGCGCGAAGTGCAAGACATCCTCATGGCAGCAATGAAACGGAAAGGACTGAAGAAATGAGCGGCGTGAAGTTCGATCAAGACAAACCGAGAATGGACTTGCTGGACGCGCACGCCATCGAGCAACTGGCCCTGGTGTTGTCGTTCGGCGCGCAGAAGTACGCGGCTCACAACTGGCGCAAAGGGCTGTCGAAGTCCCGCCTCATCGCTGCGGCTTTACGTCACATCTTTGCCTACCTGCGCGGTGAAAACACCGACCCTGAATCGGGCTTGAGCCACGTAGCGCACGCCATGTGTTGCTGCATGTTCCTTCTCGGGCTGGAACATCGCCTCGATCTGGATGACAGGTACATAGAGGTCCCGGGGGAACCCAAGGGCTGACAGGGGGCGTTTTTGTTCGCCCAAAGCCACAACCTAAAAATTTTCTTCGAAGGTTGTTGCAGAGGTTGTTGGTTGTGGCATACTCCGTTTCAACAACCTTGAAGTTGTTATTCAAACGGAGTCAACCAGTGAGCGAAGTAACCCCCGGTCGCAAGACCACTGCCCCCGCCCGCCCCATCGGCATCGGCGGGTTCAACCAACCCCCGCTGC
>Ga0208243_1000781_pt1 | contig 13991 bp, 15 predicted proteins | sample Subbio2Aug_QV12A_FD_184826 | JGI IMG/M metagenome (GOLD analysis project Ga0208243, IMG submission 184826) | Serpentinite rock and fluid subsurface biosphere microbial communities from McLaughlin Reserve, California, USA - CR12Aug_QV12A (SPAdes) | ecosystem: Environmental > Terrestrial > Deep...
TCATAGCGTATGGCAAGTAAAGTGTATGTTCCTTCCATTTGCCATGAGCTATAAGCCATCAGCTTCTTCCATAAGCCATGAACGATAAGCCATTAACCTCTCCAATAAGCTATGAACCATAAGCTATAAGCTATCAACTATCAGCCCCAAAATACGTCATAACCAAAACGAAGCAAGGTCGCTATTACGATGATGAGAAAGAAAATACGGATGAACTGATTGCCCTTTTTGATGGCTAAAGATGCACCCATGATACCACCCACGGCATTACTGATGGCCATGGGAATGGCAACTGTCCACAGGATACTGCCCTTTAATAAAAATAAAACGATGGATCCCAAATTGGTGGAGAGGTTGACCATTTTAGCATTGGCACTGGCTTGTAAAAAATCAAAACCAAGGATCGCAATAAAAGCCAGGACTAAAAAACTACCTGCACCCGGACCGATAAACCCATCATAAAACCCGATCACGAAGCTGATCAATAGGCTCCACCCGAGAATGGATGTAGCGCTATGTTTTTTTTGCACTTGTTGTCCGAAATCTTTTTTTGTATACGTATAAATCGCTACCAGCACCAACACAATAAAAATAACGGGTTTCATATAACGGTTGCTGACAACGGTCAACAACTGCGAGCCGGCAAATGCTGCGATAAAAGCAGTGATACACATCAATGAAGTCATACGCCAGTTCAGTTGTGTTCTTTTTAAGTATTGTCTGGCAGCAAAAAAAGTACCACTGAATGAAGGTATTTTCAATGACCCGATCACCGTTGAAACGGATAGGTCGGGTAGTAATACCAGTGCCGCGGGAGTTTGTATCAATCCGCCTCCGCCAACGATGGCATCTACAAATCCGGCAGAAAAAGCGGCAATACACAATAAAATCAATGTAAGGGTATCCATGAAGGAATGAAGATAGGATGTTGGATTAATTTTTCTGGACTAAAGATTTCATATGGAATAAACCGAAAACAGGACCAATCGCCAATACGGGTAAAAGCCAATATTTGGCTACATCATCAGACATGAATCGATTCCATATCAGGTTCAGAGTTTCGATACTTACAATGGTAATGGCAAAACCAATAGAAGTCACCAATGTGAGTGCCGTTCCTTTTGTTACCGGCGGAGCAGTTTGCGATACCAATGCAGAGAATTGAGGAGAATCAGCAATGACAAAACATCCCCATAGCATTAAACAGATCAGAAAGATACCAGGAGAAGCGAGGAAAAAAAGAGGAGATAACAAACAACAAATACCCGATACAATCAAGGATACCCATGCTACTTTCGCACTGCCAATTCTGTTTGAAATAGATCCGCCAATCATACAACTGATACATCCCACACCAATGATTACAAAAGACCAAAAAGAAACAGGGATAGAACTTGCATGAAAATGATTATACCAGGTAATCATCAATGGAACAAAAGCCCAGAATGAGTAGAGTTCCCACATATGTCCGAAATACCCGAATGAAGAGGCTTTGAAGGATTTGTCTTTAAATAAACTCACTAAATTGACTTTCTGCAAACCAGCCGATTTCGCACGATGTGAACCATTCTTCAAAAATAACCCAATCAGTAACCCTCCTGATGCAGCAATTATAGAAGTAAGGATCATCACTTGTTGCCAATTGTCTACTTGTATGGTACTTTTGATCAGATGAGGTAATGCTTTACCCGCTACCAGAGCACCCACCAAAAATCCTAATGCTTTTCCCAATCCTTTTGCATACCAGTCGGCTGCGATCTTCATTCCAACAGGATAAACACCTGCCAGAAAAAAACCAGTGAGTAAGCGACAAGTTAATAGTGAAATGATGTCATTACCTGCCCATATAACCATTACATTAAAGACAGCTGCCAACAAAGCACAGCACATAAACAGTTGTACGGGCGAGAATCGATCTGCAATACTCAGCAATGCAAATACCAATGTACCGATGATAAAACCTGATTGAACTGCAGTGGTAATATTCCCCAACATACTGTCCGGTAATTGATACTGTATTTGTAGCGCAGGTAAAATGGCATTTCCGGCAAACCATACAGATGTTCCTGCAAACTGAGAAAGAACAATCAAAGGAAGTACATGAGATGGAACAGTGGAAGATACCGGATGCTTCATACCGTAAATTACTGTTTTATACGGTTGCGGTTTTGCATGGTGTTGGCAATGATTAATCCACCAATGACGAGTAATCCACTGATCAAATGAATGGAATTGACTTGCTCACCCAATAACCATACAGCTTCCAAGGTGCTAAAAATGGGAATGAGGTTTCCAAAAAGAACAGTAGTACCGGTGCCTAGTTTTTGTAATGCTGCGTTCCAACACAGAAAAGAAATCACCGATGTTCCTAGTCCTAAATAAATAATGGATCCATATAAATATCGATTCCATTGAACGGGACCGGTGATATTGAGTTCTGTTAAGTAGGCAGGAAATAATAAGATGGTCCCCAATAAAAAAATGACAAATAAAAAATTAATAGATGAAATGCCTGTTGGTTTTTTTCTGACCAGAATATTATAAATAGCAAATGACAATGCGCCCGCAAGCACCCAAAGATCACCGACAGAAAAAGTAAAAGAAGCAAGATTTTCCCAACTTCCTTTTGATAACAGCAAAACAATTCCTGCAACACACAATAGAATTCCAATGATTCTGAATGCATTCAATCTTTCTTTCAAAAAAATCACTGCCATGATCGTTGCAAAAATGGGAGAGGAGGTTGTGCCGATCAATGCCATATTGATGGCAGAAGTATAATGTCCGGCAACATATACAAACGTATTAAACAATGTAATGCCTGTGAGTGCTACCCAGAAAATGTATTTCCAGTTTTTGAGAACGATGTCTTTCTCTTCTTTGAATTTTTTGATAGCTAATGGAGCAATGAGCACTGTGGCAAGCGACCATCTATAAAAAGCAAGACTAACAGGAGGAATTTGCTGGTTCACACCTCGGGCAATCACAAAATTGCCAGACCATATAAGCGTAGCCAATACAGCAAGTGCAATACCTGTGTAGTAGTCTTTTTTTGCAATCATTGTTCTCTAGTGTCAGTAAATCTTATTGGTATAATTCAGCACCTGCAAAATGCTGGTCATAATTTCCTTTGATTCTTTCGATGGGTGGATTGAAATATCCGAATCTCACTTTGGGAAACTCTTCAGCAATCAATGACATGAGTTGTTTAACTCCCAACATCTCGCCAGTTTCATGAACGCCAATTTTTCCCATGTACCAATCCGGATCGATATTGAAATTACGCCATTGTATCATCGAAAGATCGGTATCAATGATCAATTGACGCAGTGCTTCATATTCCTCTACACTATCCGTCATTCCCGGAAAAACAAAATAGTTGATACTAGCCCATCCTCCATAACCACGCACTACTTTCAAACTTTCAATGATATCTTCAAAACGATAGTTGTTGGGACGATAATAAGGCTCATAAATATGTTTGCGGGCTGAGTTGGTACTCACACGAATACTATTGAGACCCGCTTCACATAAAGCTTTTACCGCATCAGGTTTGGAACCGTTGGTATTAATATTGATACTTCCTCTGTCTGTATGTTTTCTTATCTGTAAAATAGATTCGCGAATGGTTTCCCACATCAACAAGGGTTCGCCTTCACAACCCTGTCCAAAACTAACAATAGGGAATGGGGCATTTATTAAATGCGGAACGGTGAATTCAACGATCTCTTCCGCCATCGGTTTGAATGTGAGACGATCTTGCGTAGATACAATGGTTTCTTCTTCGGGTTGAAAAGAAATACACCCTACACAATTGGCATTACAAGCGGGTGAAGTTGGAACCGGACATTCCCATCTGGAAAGAGAGAAATTTCTTGCTGCCGGACAATTGTATGTCATGCAACAATTTTCCATCAGGTGTTTGACCAGCCGATTGTCCGGATAGTTATGGAGTAACTGTTGTGTACCTGTTTCAATTTTTTTGCTGTCATAGCCCGCGCATTCTTGTCTGATATCTTTTTCAATTCTTACTGCAGGCACATAAGTTTTGTTATTGTACCATCCTGCAGCCGTATAACAAAACAAGGGCAAAGTAGGGGCATCGGGTAGGGTTTCATAAGCAGCAATGTATAAACCTGTATGTGCAGGTGGAATAAAAGCGGCAACAGCCCAACCTTTTTCACATAAACGCATTTCGCCGGTGACTACGTCAATACCAATACCTCTGCGACCCGGCAATTCATATAAGTTTCCGCCATCCGGCAACTCTATCCATTCGTCTAAGGGAATAGGAAATGCATCCCATCCTGCTCGTCCTGTGGCATACAGACTGGTATCTTCAAAGATATTGCCGTTACCATCTGAGTAGAGTATGTATGGGGATTGTGAAATTGCCATGTTATGTGATTTGTGACGATATACTATAGACTACTGATGTTACTGCGTAGTAAAACAAAATCGTTCAGTAAATTAATCTATTTTATGCTATCTGCAGTAATCATTGACTTGCAGAATTCATTGAACTCTTTCTCTAACTGTGGGGTTGTTTGGGAGTCAATTTCTTTCTGAAGTAGTTTATTATTTTTGAAATCAAGTGTTAATAAACCATCTTTCAATACTACGTTACTCAATTCATTCCATTGATAGTGTTTACGTGGAAATGTATTGAATACCACTTCAGTTTCATCAAAAGCGATCTCTCTAGGGAATTTCACTTGTTTTTCTATGACTGCAGCAATGACATACACAGCAAATATCCATTCATAGGGAGATTTCAACGTAATGAACAGACCCCAAGCAGCAAATAAAAGTCCAATTCTGTAATAGCCAATCTTGCCATTGCTTTTTTTGGCATAAGTAAAAATGATCCAACCTAGTATCAGTGTTACAATGGTGAAGGGCATGATTGAGGCATTCGAAAATGGAGTCAATGCCTCTTCCAGAAGAATAATAACCGCTAATAGCAACATCATGATACTGATATTGTCTACCAATTTAAAGTTGCGTTGTTTTAAGACAACAATATAATCAAAGGTCTTTGCCGCCATCTTACTATTTGATCATGAGGTTACAGAGTCTCCATAATAAACGAGCACCCACATTACTATCCCAATCGGTTTGTCCAACTCCGATCTCCACAAGGTCAAAACCAATCAACTGTCTGCCGCTCTCTTTTACCTTTTTGAACAGATACAATACTTCTTCGGTCTCAAATCCGCCCTGTACAGGTGTTCCGGTATTTGGACAATATTTACGATCCAGTCCGTCAACGTCAAAACTGATATATACTTTTTCCGGAAGTTGGTTCACGATTTCATCTGCGATATGTTTCCAGGTATCGCCTTCAAATTTTCTTTCCTGTATGTTTTTATCGAAGTAAGTAATGACCCTGAAATTACTATTGCAGATATAATCCCATTCTTCTTCACAAAAATCACGAATACCTGCTTGTACCAGTTTGGTGATCTGTGGAATTTCATTCAGTGCATTGTACATCACGGAAGCATGTGAGTACACAAAATTTTCATATGCTTTTCTAAGATCACAATGCGCATCGATTTGAAGAATACCAAAATCACCATGTTTTTCTGCCAATGCTTTCATGAAACCCAGTGGGGTGCTGTGGTCACCACCTAGTAATCCCACGAGTTTGCCTTTGTCTAACAATGCTTTGGTCTCATCATACACCCATTGGTTCATCATCAAACTACCTTCATTGATCTCTTTCAGGCTTTTGCACATGAACTTGTTCTTTTCTACTTCATCTCCATGGGAGATATAGTCGATGTACAATTCTGCTTCTTTGCGCAGATAATCGCTTTTCAACAAGATCTTTTTGTTGGTCTCTTTCATGTAATAGCCTTGTTTCCATCCGCCTGGAACATCAGCATCGAAGAGATCCACCTGAATACTGGCTTTTAATACATGCTCAGCAGCACGGGCAGTACCCGCACCATAACTAACCGTTACTTCCCAGGGAACTGGAAGTATCACGAGGCGTGCATCTTCTTCAGAAAAAGGGAGTCCGAAAATGTTGTTGTTGGGATTACCAACCGTGTTGGGGTCAAACTGTGATAAGTCTGTCATGATGATTCTTAGATTGCAAACAGCGCGCAAGTTAGGCGCATTTTTCGGAATTATGGCTGTTTGTGACGGGCGGGAGACATTATTTGACCGATAATCTTGACTTCTGACGGTTATTTCGGCTCATATTTTTCCATGAATGATTGAAACAGGTATTCCCAGGCAATAAAAGGGATCAGATACAGGGTATATCCCGGAATGGCTTTCACAGATAGGGGTAGCCACCAGGCATGTAGTAATAAGCTAATCAGCAATATCCATTTTAACCCCAGCCAGGCAGGTAAAAACCATCGATCCGGAAGTATAAAAGGGATCAAAACCCATACAAATGCCGGATTAAAAAGCGAACGACCTGTGTACAAATAGGTATAAATGAACAATCCCATTAAAAAAGCCAGAATAAAAGCGGTGTAACGTCCGGGTAAGATTAAAAAAATGAGCAAAAAGGTAGAAGTGAAGATCCATTTCCAAATATCAACCTGAAAAACACTGGGGTCGATAAAGCCGGGGATATCAATATGGTCAAAAGGCAGCGCATTGAATATCCAGAGACATAAAAAGATCAGGAATAACCAGCCGGCGATGATCCTTGCCATGAATGTTTTGTATTCGAGTAAACTGTCTTTTTCCGTAGGTTTCACCTGCTCCATGTCCTAAAATTGTGGAAAGAAATCTGTTTTAACAAGATTGCCTGACAAACATCCCGTGTTGCTTGTTCATTTTGGGCTACTTTTGCAGCGTAAAAAGGTTGACATGAAAAAAACACACATCATTATACTGGTTTTGATTGCTGCCGCGATTGTTGTTTTGATTAGCTATACCGGTGATCTGACGACGTATGAAACCATTGAATCGGCCAGACAAAAGGAAGGTAAATTTGTGAATTTGATCGCTAAATTGGATAAAACCCAGCCTTTGGAGTATGATGCAGTGAAAAATCCGAATTACCTGACTTTCACAGCTGTAGATACACTGGGTAATAGCATTAAGGTAGTATATCATAATAATAAGCCTACCGATATGGAAAAAAGTGAGCGTCTGGTGCTGAAAGGAAAAATGCAGGGTGATCATTTTGAGTGCAAGGATATTTTGTTGAAATGTCCTTCCAAGTATAAAGACGATCCCAAAGCCATGCAACAACAGCCGGAAATGAACAAAGAAGTGAGCAACTAATTTCAGGCATCTTACATTTTATTCCCTGACAGAATTCCATCAACATGCAATATTTAGGAGAACATTTATTACCCGGACAGGCAGGACATTTTTTTGCGATCTTATCATTGGTAGCGTCTCTCATCGCTACCATTGCTTATTTTAAGGCAAGCCGTATTCATCTCGAAAATGAGAAAGCAGGTTGGGTGAGAATGGCGCGCGTAGCGTTTCTGGTAGAGACAATCAGCGTACTGGCCATGTTTGGAATTTTGTACTATATCATTTCCAATCATCTGTTTGAATATAAATATTCATACAACCATAGCGACAGAAGTCTGCAGATGGAATATTTGTTGAGTTGTTTTTGGGAAGGACAAGAAGGTAGTTTCATGTTATGGAGTTTTTGGCATTGTGTGTTGGGTTGGGTACTGATATGGCGTGCTAAAGCCTGGGAAGCGGGGGTGATGACAGTGATGAGTTTTGCTCAATTTGCCTTGGCTACCATGTTGTTGGGCGTGTACATTTTTGGCGTAAAGATTGGAAGTAGTCCATTTGTGTTGTTGCGCAACGAATTCGATTGGCCGATTCTCGAAAGACCCGATTATCTCAGTCTCATCAAAGATGGAACTGGATTGAATACTTTATTACAGAATTATTGGATGGTGATCCATCCACCTATTTTATTCCTGGGTTTTGCGTCTACCATTGTTCCCTTTGCTTATGCCATTGCCGGATTGATGAGTAAGAAACATGAATGGGTGAAACCATCCTTACCATGGGCATCTTTTTCTGCAGCAGTTTTAGGAACCGGGATCATGATGGGTGCAGCATGGGCATATGAGAGTTTATCATTTGGTGGATACTGGGCATGGGATCCGGTAGAAAATGCTTCATTAGTTCCCTGGTTAACATTGATAGCGGGGTTGCATACCAATCTCATTTATCGTAACAGCGGTTATTCACTCCGACCTACTTATTTCTTTTATATCATTACTTTTTCACTCATTCTGTATTCAACATTCTTGACACGTAGTGGTGTGTTGGGAGATACTTCTGTGCATGCGTTTACAGATCTTGGTATGAATACACAGTTGTTGTTGTTTGTGTTGGTATTTTTTGTTCCTGCCTTGTTTTTGTATTTCAAAAACTATAAAGCTATTCCATCCATACAGAAAGAGGAGAATACCTACAGTCGAGAGTTTTGGATGTTCATAGGGTCTTTGGTGTTGTTCTTGTCGGGAATGGTGATCATCGCTAAAACTTCAACACCAGTTTTCAATAAATTATTTGGTACCAATATCGCTCCACCGGAAGATCCTGAGTTTGCACATAACCAGATTCAAATTTTTGTAGCGATTATCATTGGATTATTGACGGCACTTACGCAATACCTCAAATACAAAGATACACCCAAACGCTTTTTTGGTAAAAACATCTGGATACCAACATTGGTGGCTGTGTTGATCAGTTTGTCTATCAGTTTCTTTGGTGAAGTTGCGTATGATAAAAAAGGTCCTGGATTTTTATTTGCTATTCATCTGGCCATTTTTGCGGCAGTGTATGCAGTAGTAGCCAATGCGTCTTATATCTTTTTAGGATTGAAAGGAAAGCTGAAAGCAGCAGGTGCTTCCGTAGCGCATGTTGGATTTGGATTGGTGCTCGTTGGAATTTTAATCTCATCTGCTAAGAAAACAGTATTGAGTTGGAATACCACAGGGGTAACACCATTGAGACAAGAAGATGCCAAAGAACGTGGGAATCCGGCAGGAAATCCTGCTGAGAATATCACTTTGTTCAAAGGCGTAGCGACTGATATGGGTCGTTATATGGTTACTTATGTGAAAGACACGCTGAATGAAAGAGACAGAAAGCGTTATTATGAAATTAATTTTAAAGCAAAAGAAGGAGATGATGCTTTCAATCTCTATCCGGATGTGATCAAGAACAATAAGGGAATGGAAGGGTTTGCTGCCAATCCTGCTGCCAAGCATTATTGGCATAAAGACATTTTTGCTTACATCACGTCTTTCCAGGAAAACAGTACAGAAGATACCACCAGCTTTACCAATCGTGAGATCAGTGTGGGGGATACTTTGTTTTATAGTAACGGATTAATCATCCTCAATAAAGTATCTGTAAATCCAACCGAGCAAGCGGCTTTATATAGTCAGGGTGAAACAGCCTTGTTTCTCGATATTGCTGTATTGTCTAAGGATGGAAGAAGATATACGGCAACACCGGGTATTGCCGTAGCCGGAAATGAGTTCAGACCCATTCCTGATACAGTTACAGCGCAAAGTCTGATCTTGAAGTTCAACAAAGTGAAAGATGAAAAGAAGGGATTATTGGAGATTGGCATCAAAGAAAGTGGAGCTATTACAGACCTGATCACGCTTAAAGTGTATGAATTTCCAATGATTAATGTACTGTGGTTGGGTATTGTAGTGATGGTTATTGGTTTTGTAATGTCTATTATTCAACGAAACCGTCAATCGAAGAACACATTGAAAGTAGCTTCGTAAGCAGCTACCAATTTGTTAAAACTATTCATTCCTCAGGGTTACTTTTCTACACAGGCAGCATTAATTAGAAAAACTAGTTCTATTTTTAAGTAATGCGGTTCCCTGGCAAACATATCCTATTGAGTATGCTGGTTATTGTTTTAACCAGTATTACCCTGTCGGCTCAGGAACGCGGTCCTTATGATACGGTTCGTGTATACGCATACATCACTCCGGAAGGAGACACCATTCCTGAAAGTATATTACCTCCTGTAGAAGTCATTGGAAAGCTGACCGGTAAATGGAAACGTCACTGGGCTGAATGGACGCGTTTGCGTAACGCTGTTTATGTTACCTATCCGTATGCGATGGCTGCCAGTAAAGTGATGAATGAGATCAATGCTAGGTTGGTGAATGTGTCTGATAAACAAAAAAGACGGGCGATCATCAAATCAAGAGAAAAGGAATTGAAAAAGGAATTTGCTGACAAGCTCACCAAACTATCCGTGTATCAGGGAAAGGTATTGATGAAGTTGATCTATCGTCAAACCGGTAATAATTGTTATGAGATCATTCAGGAATATAAAGGAGGGTTTAATGCTGCATTCTGGCAAACCATAGCAGTGGTATTCGGCAGTAACCTGAAACAAAACTATGATCCATACAATAAAGACCACGATATGGAAACGATTGTGCGTGATGTAGAAGTCATGTACGGCTACAAAAGCTAAATTTCCTCTGTGCCCAACTCTGCTTCCTCTGTGGTTTTTTTAGCACATGAGTTCACCAAGGTTTTATTGAGCGAAAAAGCTAAATATGCTGCTTTAGCAACTGGATAAAATCCTCTCTCGGAATCATTTTTGCACCAAGGCTTTCCAGATGTTCCGTATATACCTGACAATCGATTAAAATAATTCCTTCTTCTTGCAATTGTCTGACCCAATGAATGAATGCAAATTTGCTGGCATTACTGACTTTACTGAACATACTTTCTCCAAAAAAGAAAGGTCCCATTTTAATGCCATATAAACCGCCCACTAATTCATTATTGATCCATGCTTCAGCGGAATGGGCATGACCAAGACGATGTAATTCAATAAACGACTCTTTTAGATCCTCTGTGATCCATGTGCCATCCTGATCTTTTCTATTGAGTGATTGACAATGATGGATGACCTGATTAAAATCTGTATTGACTTTGAAAGTGAAGGTTTTCTTTTTGATGATCTGCTGCATGCTTTTGCTCACTTTCAGTTCTTCCGGTATCAATACAAATCTGGGATCTGGGCTCCACCACAATGGAACAGTATCATCATACCAAGGGAATATCCCGTTTTTATACGCTAACAGCAGTCGTTCCACTGAAACATCTCCACCCATGGCCAATAATCCGTCTTCTAAAGCATCCGTAACCGGTGGAAACCAGAGGGAGGAAGTGAGTGCGTGTAAAGGCATAAATCAGAAATAAAAAATGAGAAATAAGGAATAAGAAATAAGAAATAGGGAATGAAATGAGTTGTCTTATTGAAATACTTTCTCATTTCTCTGTTTCCTATTTCTTATTTCATGTTTTCTATGGTCGCGCCAATACCACGGTCTGTAATGGCGTCGCACATAGGTTTGAGGGTTTCGTAGCTTCCTTTTTTAACCGCATATTTTCCTTGAAAATGAATGATGAGGGCGCTTTGCTCGGCTTGTTCATGTGAATGTCCGCACACTTCCATGAGGGTTTCAATCACCCATTCAAATGTGTTCACTTCATCGTTCCATACGATCAGTTGATAAGGAGTAGTGGTATCTACCAATACATCTTCATCTTGTGATTCCCATGGACGGGGGGAGGTGCTATTTGAGAAAGGGATCATTTTGCAAATTTAAGGAGTTCCTTATTCGCTAAGAATACTTGTCGAAAGAAGTTCATCGCAGATGTCTCTCGTAGAGGACTCTGCGGGTTACACAGTTATGGTGTATTGGTTGCTTTTTAGTTCACTAGTTCGCTATACAAAAGTTGAGGATAAAAATTAATTATTAATTTACCTTGTTGTTAAAGGTCACAGAGTTACCCTCTTTGAGAGACATTTGCAGAAAATGTTTCAAAAAAGTATCCGCTGAGAGTAAAAAAAATCTAATGAAACTACTTACACTATTACTAATTCCTGTTTTTTGCTTTACGCAAGATGATAGTTCTTTTTATAAGATACCTTTTAAAGAGAATACAATAGTTTATGAGAAAGTTTTCTACTTAGATAGCATTAACGACTATAACAAAGTATTTAATGCCGTAAAATCAGCTTTAATTAAAAATACAAATTATAAATACACAAAAATTGACGAAGACCGTACATCAGGTAATATTAGTACAGAGATTTCATTTCCATTTTCAGCAAAATCCGGGATAATACGAGTTAATTTTTCAGCAAAAACACTTCTTTCTATTGATGTTAAACCTAATCGCTTTAGAGTTCGATTGTATAATAATAATGCCTCATTCATTGTAATGGGCGAAACCCTTAATCTTGAAATGGCAGAAGCGTATAAGTCAGAAGCTGAGCAAATAAAAAAGAATAAATGGAAACAGCAAAAAAGTGTGGTAATCCCTTGGAGTGAAAAGCTCGAATTAATTTTGAACGGCTTTGGATTTTTAATAAATAAAGGTGTAGATGATGATTTTTAAATATTAATGTAAATAAATATATAAATGCCAGTTTTTTATAATTTGTATTATGTCTTTTTATACGTTGAACTAAGTCATCACCAGTAGACCCAATATAGAATCGATTCTTAGATGCATAAAAAGGATATAGGTTTTGTATGTCATTGGTTAAAGGCATAAAAAAACCATCAGCCTTTGGCTGATGGTTTTTTTATGCTGTGGGAGCACACGGGTTCGAACCGCGGACCCTCCCGACTGAAGTCGGGATGCACTAAACCAACTGAGCCTGTTAATTGGTTTAGTGTTATTGTTACGCTGAACCTTTGAAAGTGTACATAAAAAAACCACCCACATGGTGTGAATGGCCTTTCTTTTCTCTATGGGAGCACACGGGTTCGAACCGCGGACCCTCCCGACTGAGGTCGGGATGCACTAAATCAACTGAGCTTATTAATAAGGGCTAAAATTTTGACTTTACTTTTCCATGCTTTTATCTGCCTTTCTCTATCCAGAGCTTCTTTTTTAGTTGAGAATTGCTCGTAATACATTAATATCCAATCTGCGTTATTTCCAGTAAACCCTTTATGATTTGTATTGTGTCTTCTTATTCGTTGAGATAATTCATCGCTAGTCGATCCGATATAGAATCGATTTTTAGAGGGTGAAAAAAGTATGTAGGTTTTGTATGTCATTGGTTTACGGCATAAAAAAACCATCCGCCTTTGGCGGATGGCCTTTCTTTAATCTGTGGGAGCACACGGGTTCGAACCGCGGACCCTCTGCTTGTAAGGCAGATGCTCTAAACCAACTGAGCTATGCTCCCGTTTTGTTGGGAGTGCAAAAATAGGGTCTGAAACATTACTGCCAAAAAAAGTTTTGAGATTTTTTAAAATTAGTTGAGTTGCAAGGCCGGTAAACGATAATGCTGACTGTCATACACAAACAATTCTTCAATCTCATAAGTCCAGTATTTATACAAGGGAGATTTTACCAGTAATTTGTCTGCTTCCTCCTTACTTTCTGTATTCAATGTGATCCAGCAGGTCTGGCTTTCCATGCTCACGGCATAGCTGTCGATGATTCCTTTATTCAATAAGAAATTCACATAAGTACGATGGGGTGGAACCAGCGACATAAAATCATCATCCATCTGAAACTTAATGATCGCCTGAAACTTTTTCATACTTGCCTGTTTTATTGGATATACGAGTACAATATCCGTGCTGATTTTATTTCAGTGGCAATCTGACAATTCTGATTTTGTTTTACTGCTGATATTGCAGTTATTTACTGCCACATTCAAATTGAAACTATATGATCAAAACCATTCTCCTGTTATTGGTCTCTAATGTCTTTATGACTTTTGCCTGGTATGGACACCTCAAACAACAAGGGATGCCACTATGGAAAGCCATTGCCATCAGTTGGGGTATTGCTTTTTTTGAATACTGTTTAATGGTACCTGCCAACCGCACAGGATATGCCAACGGATTCTCGGGCTTTCAATTAAAGATTACTCAGGAAATCATAACGCTGCTTGTGTTCACCATATTTGCAGTCTTTTATCTAAAAGAACCTTTTCAAACCAAATACCTGATCAG
>Ga0208243_1000784_pt1 | contig 13893 bp, 15 predicted proteins | sample Subbio2Aug_QV12A_FD_184826 | JGI IMG/M metagenome (GOLD analysis project Ga0208243, IMG submission 184826) | Serpentinite rock and fluid subsurface biosphere microbial communities from McLaughlin Reserve, California, USA - CR12Aug_QV12A (SPAdes) | ecosystem: Environmental > Terrestrial > Deep...
TTTAGTCGGCCCAATAATCATTTCCTCCGTAGGAGGATTAAAGCCTACCTTCAATATTGCAGCAATATTAGCAGTGTTAGGTGCGATTATGACCTTCTTTGTAAAGGCACCACAGCAGCCTGTTGAAGCACAGGTTAAGCTTAATTCTGCTGTAGCCGAATAGCATTATAAAAGCACAATGATTGGTTTCATTGTGCTTTTATATAATTACTAGGTGAATTGTTAGTTAATATATGATATAATAACGCCTAGCTTATGAAATATTTAGTAGAGGAAGGTTTTGACGTGATTACTGTTACAAATTTAAGTCTTAGATATGGTGAACGTAAACTTTTTGATGATGTTAATCTAAAGTTTACCCCTGGCAACTGTTATGGTGTTATTGGTGCAAATGGCGCAGGTAAAAGTACTTTTTTAAAGATACTTTCTGGAGAAATTGAGGCTAACACAGGTGATGTAAATATTGCTCCTGGTGTAAGGATGTCTGTTTTAAAGCAGGATCATTATCAATATGACGATATGCAGGTTTTGCAAACTGTTATAATGGGTAACCAAAGGCTATACGAGGTTATGATAGAAAAGGACGAAATATACTCTAAGACAGATTTTACTGATGAAGATGGCATAAGGGCTGCTGACTTAGAATATGAATTTGGTGAGTTAAATGGATGGGAAGCTGAATCAGATGCCTCTGCTCTATTACAGGGCTTAGGTATTGGGACTGAGCTACACGATAAAAAGGTCGGTGATCTTCAGGGATCAGAGAAGGTTAAGGTGCTATTGGCTCAAGCTCTATTTGGAAAGCCTGGCATACTTATATTGGACGAGCCCACAAACCATTTAGATATTAAATCCATCAGCTGGTTGGAGGAATTTTTAATTGAGTTTGATGGTACAGTTATAGTTGTATCCCATGATAGACATTTCCTAAATAAGGTTTGTACTCATATGGCGGATGTTGATTTTGGAAAAATAAAGCTATTTGTTGGTAATTACGATTTCTGGTACGAATCAAGCCAGTTAGCCCTACAATTGATGAAGGATCAAAATCGTAAAAAGGAAGAAAAAATTAAGCAATTACAAGAGTTTATTGCCAGATTTAGTGCCAATGCCTCTAAGTCTAAGCAGGCCACCTCTCGTAAAAAAATACTTGATAAAATCTCTCTTGACGACATACAGCCTTCAAATCGTAGATATCCTTACGTAGGCTTCAAGCCTGAACGTGAGGTTGGAAATGACATCCTTATAGTTGACGGTTTAACTAAGATTATCGATGGAGAGGTAATTTTAGATAACGTAAGCTTCACAGTTGCTAAAGGTGATAAAATTGCCTTTGTAGGTGAAAATGAGGTTGTCAATACTACTTTATTTAAAATTCTTACCGGTGAAATGGAAGCTGATAGCGGCAATTATAAATGGGGAGTAACTATCAATAAAGCATATTTCCCAAAGGATAACTCAGAATTTTTTAATGAGGTAGAGCTTAACCTAGTAGATTGGTTAAGACAATACTCAACTGAAAAGTCTGAAACCTATATCAGAGGCTTTTTAGGCAAAATGTTATTCTCTGGTGACGAGGCCTTAAAGCAGGTAAAGGTGCTTTCTGGTGGTGAAAGAGTTAGATGTATGCTATCTAAGCTGATGCTAAGTGGTTCAAATGTATTGGTTCTTGACCAGCCTACAAACCACTTAGACCTTGAGTCAATTACTGCCTTAAATAATGGTTTAAAGGACTACAAGAGTGTAATTCTCTTCACATCCCATGACCATCAATTCATAGAAACAATTGCAAACAGAATTATAGAAATCAAGCCTACAGGCATGGTTGATGTAAGAATGACCTATGATGAATATCTCGAAAGCATATATAGCAAAAAATAAAAATAAACCTCCATTGTCACACGACCTTGGAGGCTTATTTTTGCTTAGCTCTCTATGTAGGTAATTATGTACTTAGTTGCCTCTGGAGCTTTAATATTATTATTATCCTCTATAATCACCCATTCACCTGTTAACCCTGCTCCTTAAGGGTCATTTCGAAGTGGCACATAGCTATACCAATGTCTACCCTCTGAATATTGAAGCCTAGACCTTCCCCATAACCCTTGGAGGCCTTCAAATAAAAGTGCCAATAGTTATTATCTTTTAAAACCCTCCAGGGCTGTTTATTGGAGGCAGATGGTGCAAGTCGTACCATTTCTAGTGCAGTTTTATACTTATCAGCCTCTGCTTCCTTAAGTGGAGTATCAAGGCTCTTATTAAAAAATAGCTCTGCCCACGGCCTTCTATTATTTGACCCTGCAGCAAATCTGACTGCCTTTTCCATTATAGACATTTTATCCATGGGGTAACCAATAGGAGTTACTATGGGTAAAGATTCCTTCGACTGAAGCTTTAAATACTCTGCAAATTGGCCTCTATTAAAGGTACCCCCCAGCCAACAGGTCCCTAAGCCCAGACTGGTGGCGAATAATATAAGCTCCTCCAGCATAAAGCCTATTTCCTCTAGGCTACCTTCCTTTTCCTCCACTATAGCTGCAATATATGTTGTTGCTCCTCTTATAAAACCATAGGTGCCCACTCTGCCTCCACTAGTCTCTACTATACTAGCTTCCTCCACCAACTCTAGCCTTACACCTGCATTAAAGGGACTTCGTAGCCCCTCAATGTAATCTATAAGCTTTAGTTTTATCTCCTTCTCTATTGGAGCTGGCTTGTAGTTTCTTACTGACCTTCTATCTCTAATAACATCAACTATGCCTTTAGTAAATTTCTGATTCATATTTTAAATCCCTCCTATAATTACCGAAGCTTTAAGTTAATATATAATGCTCTGTCAGCTATCATTAAAGCTATAATAACATATAAATCCAATTGATTTAATCATAATATCAAATTTTATAAAGTTTTAATACTTTGTTAAATAGTACTTTATAATTGTAGTTTATAATTAAAAGAAAGCCACCAAGGAGGATTTATAATGGACATAGTTCTTAATTTTATAAAGTTTTATTTGATATTTTTAGCCGTTAAAATATTTATCAATTCTCTGTTTAGAGTAAAGGTAGTAAAGCCACAGGTCGTTGAAGCTGAGGCTAAAACCGCAAATAGATTCCCTGAGGCCAATATAAAGGAAACAGCTATTGATATGGTTTTGGATTCAGTATGTAATACCTATGTACCAAAAAACAAGGCCTACCAGGTTGTCCGGGATAATGAGACCCACTATTTCTGTAGCTGGGAGTGTAGGGAAAGGTTTATACAAGAAAATCTTTAGTAACAATGCATATTTCTCCCCATAACAACCCCCCTTTTCATAGGAATTTATTACGGATCCTCCTATGAAATAAAATATATTAAAAAGGATGACTTGTTATAAAGTCATCCTTTTTATATTTCTGATTATATTTAATTATTATGCACCCATGAACATATTGATGTCATCTTGTACATTGGTTATTCCACCAATACCAAAGTTCTCTACTAATACCTTAGCAACATTTGGTGATAAGAAGGCTGGTAAAGTAGGTCCTAGGTGAATATTCTTCACTCCAAGGTATAGTAACGCTAATAATACGATAACAGCCTTTTGCTCATACCAAGCAATATTATATGAGATTGGTAATTCATTAATATCGTTTAACTCGAATACCTCTTTTAATTTTAATGCAACCACTGCTAATGAGTAGGAGTCATTACATTGACCAGCATCTAATACTCTTGGGATTCCACCAATGTCACCTAAATCAAGCTTGTTGTACTTATATTTTGCACAACCTGCTGTAAGAATGATTGTGTCATTTGGTAGCTCCTTAGCAAAGTCAGTGTAGTAATCCCTGCTCTTCATTCTACCGTCACAACCAGCCATTACAAAGAATCTCTTGATAGCGCCTGACTTAACAGCCTCAACTACCTTATCTGCAACGCTTAGCACTGTATTGTGAGCAAATCCACCTACGATTTCTCCTCTTTCGATTTCAGTAGGAGGTGCACATTTTTTAGCTAGCTCAATGATTTCTGAGAAATCCTTAGTTTTACCATCTTCTCTATCAGCTATATGCTTTAATCCCGCAAACCCAACTGCTCCTGTTGTAAACACTCTATCCTTATAGGAATCCTTTGGTGGTACAAGACAGTTTGTTGTCATTAGTATTGGACCATTGAAGCTTTCGAACTCTTTATCCTGCTTCCACCATGCATTTCCATAGTTTCCTACGAAGTGGTCATATTTTTTGAAGGCTGGGTAGTAGTTTGCAGGTAGCATTTCTGAGTGAGTGTAAACATCTACTCCTGTACCCTCTGTCTGCTTTAATAGCTCCTCCATATCCTTTAAATCATGACCACTGATTAGGATAGCTGGGTTATTTCTTACACCAATATTAACCTTTGTTATTTCTGGGTGTCCATAGGTTGAAGTATTAGCACTATCTAATAATGCCATAGCCTTAACACCTAGCTCACCTGACTTCATTGTAAGGGCGATTAACTCATCTGCAGTTGCATTTTCATTTGTTAAGTCAACTAATGCTTTTTGCATAAAGCTATATAGCTCTTCATCCTCATAGCCTAGGTTAAAGGCATGCTCAACGTAAGCAGCTAATCCTTTTAATCCAAAAGTAATTAAGCTGTGTAATGATCTGATATCTTCATTTTCTATTGATAAGAAGCCTACTTCTAAAGCTTTTGTTTCGAAGGCGCCTAAAGATGCTGCTGTCCAAGTTGCTGAATCATGCTTTATACTATCAATATTACCACCAGCCTTAACTACCTGAGCCTTAACCTCATCTCTTAGGGAAATAAGAGTTTTAATTCTATTTTCAAAGGCATCCTTATCAAAGTTTGCATTTGTGATAGTAGTAAATAAGCTTTCAGTAATGTATTTATCAACCTTATTTGTATTTAAGCCAAGCTTCTTAGCCTCTAGGTTGTAGGCTGATAATCCCTTTAATAGATATATTACTAAATCCTGTAGGTTAGAAACATCATCGGTCTTTCCGCAGACACCTCTAACAGTACAGCCTACTCCTTTTGCAGCCTCTTGACATTGATGACAAAACATTGAACTCATAATATCCATCCTCTCAAAGATAATTTGTTCCTTCACATGAGACAATATTATCATCGATAAGTGGTCTAAGCTGTGATATCCGTCACCAGGTTTTTTGACTTTTATCACTTAATGCAATTATTTCTTGATACGATTACACATGTCCGTATACCGTGGAGATTTCCGCAAAAAAAACTCACCTCAAGTAGATATTTTAAAACTCAAGGGGAGTTTATATTATTTTGAATTTGCTTATCCTTCAACAAGGGTCTGTAAGACTTCCGACTCGTTTCTTTGCAGCTGTCTCCTCAATATAAATATAAACCACAAGGTTAATAAAATACCCTTAAAGACACTAGTCATACTAATACTCCACCATACACCCTCTAAGCCCATTCTAGCAGACAGTATTGATGCTGATGGTATTCTAAGATAATTAAAGAAAATTCCAATAATCGATGGAGGTATTGTCTTTCCGATTCCATTGAAGGCTCCACTGGTGGTTATCTCAATACACATAAATAATTGAGAGAAGCCTAAAATTCGCAGGTATACTATTCCTATTTTAAGTGCCTCCTCCTCATCGATAAACATTGAGAATATAGGTCCACCGTAGAATATAAATAATACTGAAGCAAACACACCTATTAAACCTACTAAAGATATAGCACTTAAATATCCTTTACTAATCCTGTCCCATCTTTTCGCTCCGAAATTTTGACCAGTAAATGCGCTTAAGGCAGTTGAAAAGCCTCCAGCTGTCATCCAGGATAAAGCTTCAATTTGACTACCAACCCTTTGAACTGCTACTGGAACGGGACCCCAATGAGCAATAATTCTTGCAATAAACATCGCAAATATAGAAAAAAGTCCATTTTGTAGGGCAACCGGAAGCCCTAGCCTTACTATTGAATTGATCCTATTCCAATCCCATGACTGAAGCAGCTTTAAATCAGTAAATAATGGTGCTTTTCGTACATTTACAAGGAAAATCAAGGATACCATCAGCTGTGCCAATACTGTGGCAATTGCAGCTCCCTTTACACCTAATGCTGGAAATGGTCCAATCCCAAGAATAAGCATTGGATCTAATACAATATTTATTGCTAAGCCTACGGAATTAATAATAAAGGGCAATCTACTATTTCCCGAGCCATTTAGTATTGCTGTAAAAACAGGATTTATGAAGTTAAAAATCATACCACAGGAAATAATTAAAAGATAGCTGGTGGCATTCCTAATTACCTCCGCATCTCCTAACTTAAAAAAACCAATCAACTGATGCCTTAATAAAAATAACACTAGTCCATATATAGTTGCCAATACAAGATTTACCTGTATTGCAGCCTTAGCTACACTTTTTGCAGCTGTAATATCATCCTTACCAAAGGCCTGTGCTACACCTACCTCTGCTCCTATTTTGGATATAAATATAAGGGCCATTGAAAACCATGTAAAAAAGCCTGCAGTACCAACCGAAGCAACTGCTAAGCTCCCCAGTCTACCAACCCAAAACATATCCGTCAAATTATATGCCATCTGAATAAAGGAGGTACCCATGATAGGTAGTGCCAGCCTCAGAAGTACCTTAGAAATATTACCCTCTGTTAGGTTAATCCTTTTCATCCCCATTGCCCTCTTTCTGTATTATATGTAGCAGACAATGCTACCCTATTCATTATACTTGTTGAGGCCCCTATTTATCAATTATTATTTCGTGAATCTAAGAACAAATGCAACAAATTGAGTTGACCTAACACCTTACTATTTACAAGACTCTAATAGGAGCCTATAAAATAAGGCGCCAAGGGATATGAGTTACTATCAATCTCCCTTGGCGTTTAATTGTAAAATATTTATTCTAAGGTCTCAAAGTCTTTTTTAAAAACTTCCTTGGATTTGATTATATAATATAAACCTAACGCCGCAAATAAGGCTATTAACCCTTCAATCACCCAAATATTAATCCCCTTAGACATTAATACCACCAGTGGGGCATTTACTAAGCCGTGGAGTAAAATCGCATATATAACATAGATAAATCTTTTACTCATTACACCATAAAGAACTAGTAAAGAGAAAGCAATCTGAACAGTCATTGCAAAAACTCTTTCAACTCCACCGGCTAAAAACATGCTGGGTGATAAGCCTACTAGCTGGCTCTTAATCAAATAGGCCGTTTCTGCTGGAAGCTTTGAAGCTATAGCAGCATCAAAGGTGCCTGAATTAATCATTATACTATAAATACTGAAACAAGCATTGCAGCAATCGATAGATTACTAACCATCTAAATCACTCCTTATACTTATGAATGACAGCTACCTAGCAGTCATTCATAGCCTACTTAATCATTGGTAAAATCAGTGAGGCTCCCAGTAGCACTATTATTATCACCGTCAATATCTTACCAATAGGATGGCCGTGATTTATTGTCCAACCAATACCAAATCTCTTCTCAACCCACAGTGTAGGATCATCAGGATTGTAATAAATCATCCCTAGCTTCCAGTATCTATCATCATCTCTACATATTAAGCTTGGATTTTGATTCTCCAGCTCCTCATCCTTAACCTTTATCCTACTTCCCCCTTGGCCTGTCATAAAGCCTGTAATTATTACAAGTGCAATTATTCCACCAGTAAAAAGCATTGTAACCAACATACTCCTGCTGGAGTCCACCAGCTGAAGCACCATCAGCTGAGTATATAGAAGCTGTAGATTTATTAAAATTGCCATCAGTACTGTAAATATACCCCATCTCCTATTAGCAAGCTTGCCCTGTAGTAAAGAGGTTTTTGGCTTAGAAGGATTAATAGTTATTCGAGCAACCCTTAGCACCCTAAATAAGCCAAGCATTAAAGCTGTCATACCTAGCTGAACTAAAGGGATTGAAAATACACTTAGCAGGCTTTTGTTATCATATCTTGTTGCCTCACCAGCAGCATTAAAATGCCCTGGTATTTTATCTGGCAGGTATGGATATTGAATCATGGAAAATAGTACCCCAAAGGCTAATATCGCCACAGGAAGCAGAAACCACCAGTATGAAATAGCCATGTCCTTTGACCTTTTTTGTGTATCTACTATTACTACTTGTTTTTTGTCTATTATCCAGCCCTCCTGCTGCTTTAGCCTTTTTACCTTCCGGTGAATATAATAATAGTTTGCAGATAATAGTATGACAAATATAAAGGATAAGCTAATTAGAAGGCCTTCATTGCCTGTCCTGCTGAAGCCATAGGCTATTAAGGCAGAGGCTATTGCAAATGAAAGACAGTAGTTTATAAAGTATTTATTCCGAAGAAGCTTTAGACTACTTAGATTCGATTTCTCCTCAGGAATGTTAACACCAAAAAACAGGGTTTTCTTTGAAAATAATGGAAGTGCTAATCCGATTAAAAAAACTGGAATATAGACCATTAATAAGGTAAAGAGTAGCATTTTATTTTCCCTCCTTTAAATAACTTGCATAATGGGCATCAATTATCATCATAAACTCTTCTTTAGTAACACCTCTTAAAAATGCTTCTGCGGTAATAATATCCAAGGATTCCCCTAGGGCCTTCATGTATTCTTGATTAGAATCAACCTTCAGTTCAGGATTTATTATTACTCCGCTTTTCCTATGGACTACAACCCAGCCCTCCTGCTTTAGTTGAGTATATACCTTGTTTACTGTGTGAAAGTTAATACCGATATCTGAGGCCAGCTGCCTCACAGACGGTAGCTCCTCCCCTAGCTTGAGTTCCCCTGTTGCAATTCCTCTTATGATTTGATTTTTGATTTGCATATAGATAGGTGTTTCTGATTCAAATTCTATCTGTAATAGCATTTATTAACTCACCTCGCAATATTATATCTGTTATATATATAATATAACAGATGCATGATAATATCAATATATTTTTTCCAAAACTATTTGCTTTCTATAAAATAACTCAAAATTAGTACTTAATTATAAATCAATCCTACGAAATTAGAGGTGCTTTATGATTTTTAAACAAATTCCTTTGCATTATTAAATTGATTCTGTATAATAATAGTATCTAGTATTAGTACCTGGTTTTAATTTAAGTTTATAAGGAGGCTTACATTATGGAATTAAGTCAATTATTTAAAGTACAGGAAATTGTGGAAGCACATATTAAGAGTATTTCTTCTATGGAAGAGGATCTGTTAGGGATAAGTAACATCTTCGAGCTACGTTTTCTTGCTTTACAGGTAAAAACCAGTGAAATTGCCAATCTTACAAAATGCTATAAGTATTCTAGGATAAAAGAAAACATTCAGAGAGATAAGCTATTTACTCGTTATTTAGAAGCCATGGGCTTTCTTTTATCTATTGGTAACGTCCATAGCTTTAACTTCATTGAACTAGAAGCAGTTTACACTCATCAAAAGGAGGATAGTATAATTAAGATTTTTTCAAGTATTTTTGATGACATCACAGCTTTAAAATACAGCCTCCAACAGGATGATTTCTATAGCTCCTTGACAGCCTACATTAGATTATTTGCCCGATATCTACATTTGGCTGAGGAGCTAGGTATAAACCTTGAAGAGATATATGATTATTATTTAAATAGGTATACAATCAAAAAATAGGCTGCAGGAAATTTCCTCTTACTCCTTTTTACAGTATCATAAAAGATAAGGAATCTGAGCTTTTCAGATTCCTTTATCTTTTACTTTTATTTTTTTATTAATTAGAGTATTAACTATAGTGATATCAGCAGGTGCAAACTCATATGCTTCAAGCTCTTCAGGCAGGACCCATTTTACCTCCTGATGCTCCAAAGGCTTAAATTCACCCTTTAGCCAAAATGCGTAATAGGCGTAAAGCTCTATTGAAATGTGTGGATAGCTGTGTTGATTTACTGTTATAAAATCACCTACTTCTATTTCACCATCAAACTCTTCTCTGATCTCACGCTTTAAACATTCCTGAATTGTTTCTTCTTCCTCCAGCTTACCTCCCGGAAATTCCCATAGACCTCCAAGCTTATCTTCTTCTTTTCTCTTTGCAATCATTATCCTACCATCTTTTATAATAACTGCTGCTGCAACCTTTATCATCATTTTCCCCCTACGCTTTATTTCTTCCACTATGCCTATCTGAGACCCGCCTACCCAGCTCTTCAAAATCTTCATTATGAAACAGCTCTAAGACTCCTGCATCAGCTGCCTCCACAAATTCCTTTACTATTGGAAGCTTACCTAAAAACTCTATATTTTGACTTTTAGCAATCTCCTCTGTATTCCCTTCTCCAAAGAGATAGTAGGGCTCTGGATAGCCGGGAGGTTGTATATAACTCATATTTTCTATTATACCTAAAATAGGTACCTTCATTTTTTCTGTCATTTTTATTCCCTTCTCTACTATCATACTAACCAACTGCTGTGGTGATGTCACCATAATAATTCCCGTCAAAGGTATAGATTGCATTATAGTAAGAGCTACATCCCCTCTTTTCTGTGCCACATTTTCCTTCTTTATAGTGTGTACATCCTTTACATTTTTCCATAGCTCTACTCCCTTTATATTATATATATTCACCTTTCTATCAAATCTGATAAATATACAAACTCTATGCCCATAGCCTCCAGCTCTCTTACCATTTCCCTAATGGCATTAACTGTAACTATACCACCTTCAGGGCCTACATGGCCTATTGCAACCGCCCTGCCCTCTTTTTGGGCAAGCTCTCCTAGCTTACGTAGCTGTTTCTTGATATAGGCTTTATCCTTTACGTTGTCAAGAAAAAGACTCCTTTCAATATAGGGTACCTTATGAGCTGCTGCAACCTCTTCTATAACTGAATGTAGACCTGTTTTACTATCTAGAATGAATAAGGCCTTTTCCTTAAGTATATTAATAATTACACCCATTATACGTCTATCCTCAGTAGCCTTAGAGCCCATATGATTATTTACACCTACAGCATAGGGTACCCTCTTGACTGCCTCACGTATAATCTCTTCAATTTTATCATCAGTAAGCTGAGAGGTTATTCCCTTTTCCCCTAACCAGCTAGGATCACCATGGTGGGGCTCCATAGGTATATGAATGATTATCTCGTGCCCCTTACTATGTATAAGCTGAGCTTCCTGAGATGAAAATTCTGAAAAGGGTAGTATAGCGCAGGTTATAGGTATTCCAATCTCAAGCATCTCCTTCGTTCCTTTTCCATTAAAGCCAAAATCGTCAATAACAATAGCTACTCGCCCTTTATTAAAGCCCTCATCAGCCCCTGTAGAGGGATTAAAGGTCTTTAGGAAAGAGTATCTATTGGCTGTAATGCTAAGTACTAGAAGAAGCATAATCCCGCAATAGCAAATGTATTTCAGAACCCTACCTGATAAAAAAATTATATGTACCCTTCTCATATTATCCCACCTTAAATAAATAATATTAAATACATAATATCGCTGCTAAATAGAGAAGCTAATAGTGAATATCAAAAGAGAGGAGAATATCTATGTCAGAAGAAAGAAGAAATAATAATAACACCAGAACTCAATCTTCAAACGGTATTATGGGATTGATCTTAAGATTTATTGTTTCTGCAATAGTTGTAGCAGTTGCTGCTTTTCTAACTCCTGGCTTCTCAATTAGAGGCATTTGGAGCATCTTAATTGCAGCAGCAGTAATTTCCATTATGGATTATCTATTAAACAGAGTATTTAATTTAGACGCATCTCCTTTTGGCAGGGGTATAACTGGCTTTGTAGTTGCTGCCGTTGTATTATACGCTACACAATTCTTTGTACCTTTAATGAGAGTTACCCTATTAGGCGCAATTTTAGGTGCTGTAGTAATAGGTCTTATTGACATGGTTATACCCGGCAAAACTATGTAGTATACCTAATCAATACTTCTATTTATAGTTCAATTTCATGAAGTACTTAAGAAAATGAATCCGTAACTACGGATTCATTTCTTTTTACTACATCCAAATAATCCACATTTACTTTTGATTTTATTCACAGCTTTTATCCACATGATAACAGATTTATAATTAGTGAATACTCCAGCATACTTAATTATAGTAGGACTTATGCACATTTTCCACAAATACTATCCACATTTCTATTGGTTTCCTGTAAAAAACTTCTGAATACCAACATACATCGCCCACGCTATTTTTCGCTGATGCTTGGAATCCTTTAGCAGCTTTGCTTCCTCTGGATTAGATAGAAATCCACATTCTACTAATACGGTAGGTATACGTAAGTCATTTATTATGTAGACATTGTCCTTTGGCAAAGGGACCCTTTGATTATCCTTATCTAATGAATTAATCAGCTCCTCCTGAATTAATTTAGCTGCTTCCTTACCACTGGGGTTATCCCTTGGATAAAAGGTCTGGGCACCATGATACTGCTGTTGAGGGAAGCTATTCAAGTGTATTGTTAAAAACAGATCTGCATTACTTTCTCTTATAATGTTTTTTCTATTCTTTAAATCCTCTCTTTTCTTATTACTTGAGTTTGGTGAATATAGTCCGATGTCCTTATCCCTGGTAAGAATAACTATTGACCCGCTTTGCTCAAGGTATTCTCTTAAGTAAAGTGCTATTTTTAAATTTATATCCTTTTCTAATATACCTGATTTACTGACGGCACCAGGATCATTTCCGCCATGTCCAGCATCAATAACTATTACCTTTTTAGTGCTTGGAACATTTAATGTTTCAAGAGCAGTCCTGCCTCGAAGAAAGGCTGTAAAGCATAGTATAGCAATAAAAAGAACTAAGGCGATGAGTATAAATCTCTTTTTAATAATTATTATCTGCAATTTCAATCCCCCTATTTATTTAATACTATAAGCTATTATATGTCTTAGATAAAATGTACCATTCTTAAATTACTTGTACTATTTTACTTAGTGTTGCTAGTTTTATTGTGTGAATTATATTCTAAATAAGAGGGAAAATAGGATTAAATATGACAGAGGAGATGATTGAATGGAAAATAAAAGAGATGTAAAGGCTATCCAGCAGCAATTAAATCTATTAAAGGAAAATAATCAGCGTTCTAAGGATTATTTATCTGCTATACAGCTCTTAATGGTGGATGATAATAATGGAACCCTGAAGGATTTAAGCTTAGCTACTAATTTTGACAACTTATCAACTAAAATAAGTCATCTATCAGAGGAAATTGATATGCTTATTAATAATGTAAATAAATAGTATACATAATTTTATACACATTAAAAAACCCCAAAATCCTTGATTTTGGGGTTTGAATTGTGCATAATGTACATTATCAAGCAAGTTTGCTCACTTTATTAAATGTTTGCTCGTCTCTGGGAAGTCGCATGGCTACTGCCTTACACTCACTTTAAACCCAAGATTTATAAAGTATGATCAGAAGGCAAAAACCTCTCCTTAATATATAAAATTAAGTGGAAAAATAGACAATTTGGAAGCAAGTTTGCTCGATTATTAAAGTTTGCTCGGCAATGGCAGGAGGCAGGTTTATGCATAGTATTCTTGTCTTGTTTGCTCATCAACATCATCAAAAATATCCCAAGGATCTTTTAAAATATCATTTATTAACATATTGCTCCCTCCTAACTATTAAAAGCATTGATTACTTCATTTTTTCTAGTATTAGCAACTCTTTTACCGCTTTCATAATCAGATTTATTCTTTTCTTCAAAAACATTTAACAAAATAGCCTTACTGTTACCCTTAATAGTAATAAATGAAAATAAAATTCTTATATTTTTTTCACCAAATAGTCTAAAACTCTTTTTGTATTTACTCAAAAATGTTTTTTTATATCCACTATTTTCAAGCATATCTTTCAACTCATCATTTAACGAATGGTAAACTTTT
>Ga0208243_1000787_pt1 | contig 13772 bp, 12 predicted proteins | sample Subbio2Aug_QV12A_FD_184826 | JGI IMG/M metagenome (GOLD analysis project Ga0208243, IMG submission 184826) | Serpentinite rock and fluid subsurface biosphere microbial communities from McLaughlin Reserve, California, USA - CR12Aug_QV12A (SPAdes) | ecosystem: Environmental > Terrestrial > Deep...
TATTTCCCAGGCCTTCACCCTTGCTGGCACCTTTAACTAAGCCGGCTATATCATAAAATTCCACAGCTGCAGGAATTACCTTTTCTGATTGATACATTTTTTCTAGTTCGTAAAGTCTGTAATCTGGTACTGATACGACACCAACATTTGGCTCAATAGTACAAAAGGGATAATTTGCTGACTCGGCACCTGCCTGCGTGATTGCATTAAACAGTGTACTCTTTCCAACATTTGGCAGTCCTACGATGCCTAATTTCATTTAAATCTTCCTCTCTTTAAAAAAATTACCTATAAACACAAAATAAATTATACAATAATCGACAGCTATAAGCAATAAAATAGCTGGTAAAAAAAATCCTCTTTAATTATTCAGAATGAAACAAACAACTCAATATGCCTCCTTAAGGTAATATAATTTTATCTTTCTTTTTATTATCTTCATTTGTAATTAATTAATGATTTGTTAAAACATGAAAAAGGAAGAAATCTTTGTATTAAATAAAAAGCTATGGGTAGGTAAAAATATAAATGGAGGTGATAAGATGCGAAATAAAAAAAATATTATTGTTTTCGCTGTTCTTTTGATGTTAGCAGTGGCTGTAACGGGTTGTAGACCCGCCCAAAGACCTGATCCTGTGACACCACAACAAACAACACCAAATCAAGAAATGACAGATCGAAACGCTCCAATGAACATGCAGCCTAATGAGGTGAACCAAGACTTAAATATTAGAGCAGATCGTATAGTCAATGAAGTAGTGAAAATTAATGAAGTAAGGAGTGCTACTGTAGTCATATCTGAAAGAACTGCATTAGTAGGTGTGAATCTTACAGATACTACTAAAGGAGAAATCAATACCGAGATAAAAAGACAGATTGAAGAGGCTGTAAGAAATGCAGATCCTCAAATCACCAGAGTGTCAGTAACTGCGGATCCTGATTTATTTAAAAGAATAGAAAACATAGCTAGAGAAACAGGAAGAGGAAGACCACTTAGTGGTTTTGGCAGAGAAATAGAAGAATTAGTAAGAAGAATTACACCTGGATTATAAAGCAAAATAAAATGAATAAAGATGGAGGGAAGCTCCATCTTTATTCATTTTATTAAAGGCTTTTACATATTAATAATCAAATAAGGGTAGTAGAATAGGAGTGCATAGTATGAATTTAAAAATATTAATTATATTTCTTATTCTTTACATAAGCTTTTTGGTTAAAGGCTTTTCGGAACGTATTCTAATATATATTTGCGGCTTTATGACAGCAGTAGTTTTATTAAACTGGCATAAGGAAAGAAGAAAAGGCCTAAAGGCAATATTTCTTAGCGTTTTAATTGGATATGCCTTGATATTTGGCATGCTTTATACCCTTAGATATAGACCCAATCTTCAGGAGCCAATAGTAAAAAGCACAAAGGAAGCTACTGCTGTAGTCCTGTTAATAGAGGAGGAACCTGAAGTATTTTATCTTCCAATTGCTATAAATAATGCCTTTGATGAGCTAAAGGCATATAATAGCCCTTTAATACCATTTAAATTATTGAGGTCTAAGATAAACTATGAAAGGCTATCTAATAAGGCTTCAAGCCCAGCTGCTTCAGTCCTGCAGCAATATAGAAGCCTCCTAGGAGAAGGCTACAGCCTTTATATAGCCTATACCAAAAAGCCTCCATTTTTTATGGAGGGAGTCTTTGCTGCAATTAGTGATGGCAACCAAAAAATAATAGTGGCTCCAGCCTTGATAACCGAAAATCATTTGTATGAAGCTCTAAAGGAGGATCTGAAGGTCATCAATTCCGGCAAATATCAGATTATTACCAAGGATATCTCTACTATGTGGAATAGTGATGCAATTGCGCTGCTTTATGTAAGTAAGATTAATCAAGCTACTGACAAAGCAAAACAACAAAAAGTAGGAATAGTTTTCTTAAAAGGTGATAGAAGCGAAGAGGAGGGTTTAGTAGCAGCTCTTCAACAGGAAATTTTATTTAGTGACAAAATTAAATCCCTATTGATTGAAGAGGGCTATTTAAATTATCTTATACATGAGGTTGCCTTCAACAGCAAAAGCATTTCAAGAAGTATAGATAGTTTAATGGAGTATGGAGTTACAGATATTTTATTAGTTAATGTAGGCTCCTTATATCAAAGTATTAATCAAAAATTGGAATTGGAGAGGGTAGTTAAACGCATAGATGAGCCAAAAATCAGGATAAAAACTATTGATATCAATGCTTACGATACTGAGGTTATTTATGAGATTGTTAAAAGAATTAATCTTTTGAATATTAAATAACGAAAGGGCTTTTATACTATCACATAATGGGAATAATAGACTTATAGTTAAAGGTAGGAGGAATTGATATGCTAAAGCTTCAGAGTGAAAAAATTTCAGAAGGTATTAATATACATACCATAAAGACAGATAAATTTAAGACAAGCCTAATTAATTTTTATTTACAAAGGCCCTTAAATACAGAGGAGGTTACCTATAATTCTTTAACCTCAATGGTGCTACAGCGTGGCACAGAAAATTATAAGACCTCAAAGGAGATATCTAAGAAATTAGAATATCTATACGGATCTCAGCTATATGGTAATGTAAGAAAAAAGGGTGAAAGGCAAATATTAGAGTTTTCTCTAAGAACAGCAGATACTAGCTATATAGAGGATAAGAATATGCAGAGGGAGGCAATTAGACTCCTAAACAATCTTGTTAATAAGCCATTAATAGAAGAGGATGGTTTTAGAGCAGCCTACGTGCAGCAGGAGAAGGTAAATTTAAGTAATAAAATAAAGGGTCGCCTCAATGATAAAATGCAATATTCATTAGAACGATTGGTGGAGGAAATGTGTGTTAAAGAAGGCTATAGATTACATGAATATGGTAGAGAGGAAGACTTATCAGGCATTAGTCCCCAAAATCTATACAACCATTACAGAAGGGTAATGAAGGAAAGCCCTATTGATATTGTGGTTGTAGGCAATCATGCCCATAATAATATAAAAAATCAGATCCTAGAAAACATTGGCTTTAATACGATAATACCAATAATACCCCAGGATATTCAATTGGCTGAAGCACCCGCTACACCAAAAAAGGTTGTCAATGAGATGGAAATAAATCAGGCTAAGCTATCTATGGGCTATCGAGTTGATTTACCCTATAGTGACCCGCTATATCCCGCTATGATACTCTATACAAATATACTAGGTGGAGGAGCTCATTCCAAACTATTTTTAAAGGTAAGAGAAGAAAAAAGCCTATGCTACTATATCTTTGCAAAGCTTGAAAAATTTAAGTCGCTATTGATGATCAGTTGTGGAATTGAAGCTGATAAGTACGATATTACAACAGAGGTTATAGGTCAGCAGCTGGAGGAAATGAGAAGAGGAAGCATTACTGATGAAGAGATGCGGAATGCTAAAAGGGCCATTGAAAATTCAGTGAGGGCAATGGGAGACAATGCAGGTGCCTTGGCTGAGTTTTACTATAGTCAAATAATCGGCAAACCCTTTTATGAAATAGAGGAGCTTTTATCAAAAATCGAAGGGGTAACAACTGAGCAGCTGATGGCTGTTGCTGAAAAGGTAAAGCTAGATACAATATATTTTCTAAAGAGCCGAAAATAAGGAGGTTCAAAAGGTGATTAAAGAGATTAATGATAAGCTAATAAAAGAAAGTGTTTTTGGTAAAAAACTACAAAATGGATTAGAAGTATTTTTTCTACCTAAAAAAGATTATGTTAAGCAATATGCTATTTTTGCTACAAAATATGGTTCTAACGATCTATCCTTTAAATTGGATACAGAAGATAGCTATACAAAGGTGCCGGTGGGTATAGCTCACTTTTTGGAGCATAAGCTCTTTGAAGAGCCTGAAGGAAATGTTTTTGATCGCTTTGCAGAGCTGGGGGCAAATGTTAATGCATATACCAACTTTAATATAACTGCCTATTATTTTACTAGCACCAGCTATTTTTATGAGAACCTAGCTACTCTAATTCGCTTTGTACAATCTCCATACTTTACCGATGAAAATGTGGAAAAGGAGAAGGGGATTATCGGACAAGAGATAATGATGTATCAGGATAATCCGGAATGGCGGGTATTCTTTAATCTATTGAAGGGGATGTATCATAATCACCCGGTTAAAAACGATATAGCAGGTACAATTGAAAGTGTAAACAGTACTACTAAAGAAGATCTATATAATTGCTATAATACCTTTTATCATCCCTCTAACATGGCTCTATTTATAGCAGGGGATTTAGATAAAGAGGAGGTTTTCAAAAAGGTAGAAGAAGGCTTTGCTGAGCTAAATTATGAAAAGCCTCATGTTATTACCCGTCAGTATACGGAAGAGCCCACTGATATTAGGGAGGGCTATATTGAAGAAAGAATGCTGGTATCAACTCCACTTTTCCAGATAGGCTACAAGGACAACAGGGTGGGGATGGATGGAATAGAATTAGCAACTAAAGAGATAGCTATTAATATTCTAATTGACATGATTTTTGGTAAAAGCTCTGATTTGTATGAAGGGCTCTACGAGAAAGGCTTAATAGACCAAAGCTTTGGTTTTGACTATGTTTGCGAAAGGGATTACGGACATATCATAATAGGCGGAGAATCAAGAAGTCCTATGGAGGTTAAAGGGATAATAGATGGCAATATTTCAAGAATCAAGAAGGAGGGTCTTGATAAGGAAACCTTTGAAAGAATTAAAAGAAAGCAAATAGGAGAGAACTTGTCCTATTATAACTCAATTGAATATATTGGCAATTCATTTATTGGCTACTATTTCAAAAATATAAATTTCCTCGAATATATTAAATTGTTAACAGAAATTAGACTGGAAACAGTCGAAGAGTATGCAAATTCAATTCTAGACGAAAATAGACAGGTTATCTCAATAATTAATCCTTGAATTGACATTTAACAGCATTTGAAATATAATAATAGATGTTTTTTAAGGAAAGATTAGTTAGGAGAGAAAAGTATGAATCCGATTGCCTTTAGTATTTTTGGTATTGAAATAGGCTGGTATGGAATTATCATAGCCACCGGGATGCTTTTAGGAGTCCTGGTTGCATCTAAGAGAGGGAAGGAGGAAGGATTGCCAGAGGATATAGTGATCGATATGTGCCTTTTCGCGGTACCAAGTGCGATAGTTGGAGCAAGGCTATATTATGTAATATTTAATTGGGATTATTATGGTAAAAATCTTGCGGATATTATTAGGTTTCGACAAGGCGGTTTGGCTATACATGGAGCGATTATAGTAGGTGTGGTAGTTGCTTACTTATTTTGTAAGGCTAAGGGCTTAGGCTTTTGGCAGCTGGCTGATATTTGTGCCCCTAGCTTAATATTAGGTCAAGCAATTGGCAGATGGGGAAATTATGTTAATCAAGAAGCATATGGAGGTCCTACAAATCTCCCTTGGGCTATTGAAGTTAATGGTGTAAAGGTACATCCCACCTTTTTATATGAATCACTTTGGAATTTTGCAGTTTTCTTTTATTTGTTATATATTACCAAAAAGAAGAAGTTTGATGGTCAGATTTTTTTATACTATTTGATTTTATATTCCTTAGCTAGGTTTTTCATAGAAGGCCTTAGAACCGATAGTCTTATGATCGGGCCCTTCAGGATTGCGCAGCTTATAAGCTTAGTAACAATTGCAGCCGCGGCGGCAGCTATGCATTATATGAGCAAGAGAAAAAGCGGTAATTTGTAGGCCATTTGGATGCTTAAAGTCGAAAATTGTATGAAAACCTTGTATTTTAAGGCATGAATTAATTTTTCTACAAAATATTTTTAAACCCTCAGAATTTCAACAATAAGCATAAAAAATAAAAGGAATTGGGCGAAAAATTGAAGAAACTAGAGGATAAATTAGAAAACGGAGGATATTTCCGAATAAAAAGTAATAATATCGTGTATTTCATTCTTTGACTTCCTGCAGGGTTCGAAATAAAATGATACACATGCACGAGAAAAGATTTGGGGTGAATGGAATGTTAAAAAGCGAAATAGAGATACTACAGAAGCTACTTAACGATAAAATTAGCAAGCAGGAAGACTACAGCGAAATTTATGAGCTAAGTACAAAGCTAGATTTACTAATTGTTGACTATTATAAAAAAATCAAGGTTCAAGCATAGGAAATCAAACTGAAAAAATTTTCTTTCAAAAAGTCTGTTCGTTAGAGCAGGCTTTATTTATTTCATAGGAAAGTTCGTTTTATTCCTATGAAATGGGGGGTTGTTAAGGGGGGTGTGCCACCTTATTAAGGTAAGGAGGGTACAGCGAAGCGTCCTAGGGAACTATTCAGTTCCCTGGAAAACAAAAGGCACAAAGTGCTTTTGTTCTTTACTATTTTTGGAGGTCTTTAGAGCTATAGACCTATTTTAATAATTTATTATTTTTAATGAATTTTTAGCAGGAATTTAGTAAAAGTGGTAGAATTAATAAAAAAGTGGGTTAAAGTGGTATGAAGTGGGTTAAAAAACCCTGAAGGTGGGATTAAAATGTTTATCGGTGAATACCAGCACACAATTGATAATAAGGGTAGAATAAGTGTTCCAGCTAAATTCAGAGAGGAGCTGGGGGAACGTTTTATAGTCACTAAGGGGTTAGACAACTGTCTTTTTATATATTCCATGGATGAATGGAGGATTTTAGAGGACAAGCTAAAAACTCTTCCGCTGACTAATAAAGATGCGAGAGCCTTTGTAAGGTTTTTCTTTGCAGGTGCATCAGAATGTGATTTGGATAATCAGGGAAGAATAAGAATCCCAAACAATCTTAGGGAGCACGCAGGCTTAGAAAAAGAGACGGTCATGATTGGCGTGGCAACTAGAATAGAGATTTGGAGTCTAGAACAGTGGGAAAAATATAATGATGATGCAAACCTGGGCTATGATGAAATTGCCTCTAGGATGGCTGAACTGGGAATCTAGTGAATGAAGGTGAGAATGTGAATTTTGAACATGTTTCGGTATTGTTAAAGGAATGTATTGAGGGATTAAATATTAAGGCTAATGGAGTTTATGTGGATGGAACGCTTGGAGGAGCCGGTCATTCAAGACATATTGCAGAAAGGCTTGCTGAGGGTGGTAGGCTTATAGGAATTGATCAGGACGAAAATGCTATAAAAGCCGCTACAGAAAACCTAAAGGAATATATGGATAGGGTAACACTGGTTAGAGACAATTTTTCAAATCTTAATGAGGTTTTAAAGGATTTAGGTATAGATAAAATTGATGGAATACTATTAGATTTAGGGGTATCCTCCCACCAGCTGGATGAGGCTGAAAGGGGCTTCTCCTATATGCAGGATGCTCCTTTAGATATGAGAATGGATAACAGGGGAGATTTTACTGCAAAGGATGTAGTCAATAAGTATTCTGAAGCTGAGCTTACCAGGATCATAAAGGAATATGGTGAGGATAATTGGGCAAAGCGTATTGCAAGCTTTATTGTTCAGTATAGGCAGGAGAGAGAGATAGAAACTACTCATGAGTTAGTTGAAATAATTAAAAAGGCTATACCTAAGGGAGCCAGAAAGGATGGTCCGCATCCGGCCAAAAGAACCTTTCAAGCAATACGAATTGAGGTAAATAGAGAGCTTGAAATTATAGAAGATACAATACAGGTGGCGACTAAGCACTTAAATGAAGGTGGAAGGATTTGCATAATAACCTTTCATTCCTTAGAGGATAGAATCGTTAAAAACGCTTACAAAAAACTAAGTGATCCTTGTACTTGTCCACCACAATTTCCTGTTTGTAAATGCAATTCAGTGAAGGAGCTGGAAATTATAACTAGAAAGCCGATAGCACCCTCCGAGGAGGAGCTGGAGTTTAATCCAAGATCAAGAAGTGCAAAGCTAAGGATAGCAGAAAAGGTTTAGAAAAGTTCTAAAAGGCAGAAGGGGTGAATAAATTTGGAAGTAGTAAGAAAAGATTATTATCAATATCAAACAGCAGTAGAGCAGCAAAAATTACAACAACCAAATAAACAAAAAAAGCAAGCTAAAAAAAGCTATCGCCTTGAAAAGGTAATGGCTGCCCTTAGTATTTCTGTCTTTTTGCTCTTAAGTATATTTCTACTTCTAAGATATGCTGCTATTACTGAAGCAAAGCATAGGGTTATTAAGCTAACAACTCAACTGGAGCAGGTAGAAAAACAGAGGGATAAGCTGACGATTGAGCTTGAAAAGGTATCAAAGTCAAATTGGATTGAGGTTGAAGCTCAAAATCGTCTTAACATGAAATATCCAAGCTCAAGTCAAACCAATTACATAACCATAAATCCTACAAAGGTAGCATTATTGACTAATGAAATGAATAAGCAGCTTTCTTTAGATTCTAATGAAATTACAAATGAAGGCAGTGTAATAAACAAAATGCTAAATAAATTTGTTGGACTCTTTAAAATCTAAAGGGGGAGATGGATTTGTCCCAGCCTAGTATATCGAGCAAAAAAAGGCTAGTATTTATATTCGCAATAACCTGTATAGCTATTTTCGGATTAATAATCCGTCTAGGATGGATACAAATTGTTAGAGGTGAAAGATATAAGGAATTAGCCATTGCACAACAAACCAGAGATATTCCTATCCCAGCCAAGAGGGGTACCATTTATGACAGAAATGGTAAGGAGCTTGCTAAAAGTGCCAGCACCTTCACTGTATGGGCTAGACCAAGAGAAGTAGCAGATCCACAGGATGCTGCTCAGAAGCTAGCTGAGCTGTTGGAGCTAGAAGCAGGGCCACTGGCAGAGAAAATTGGAAATAAGGCCGTTAGCACTGTAAAGGTAAAGCAATGGATTGAGGATGATGTGGCAGGTAGTATTAGAAAGCTTAGGCTAAAGGGAATAATGATTGCAGAAGACAATAGAAGATACTATCCCTTTGGAAATTTTGCCTCCTATATATTAGGCCATACTACTGATGATAATAGAGGCTTAGCTGGAATAGAGCTGGAGTATGAAAAATACTTAAGCGGATATCCGGGAAGATGGATTAAAAATACAGATGGAGCCGGTAGACAGCTGCCCTTTAGCTCAGAAAAGTACTATCCCTCTGAGGATGGCTACAATATAGTATTAACCATAGATGAGGTTATACAGCATTTTGCTGAAAAAGCAGTTCAAAATGCTCTGGAGGCTCATCAGGCAAAGCGGGTTATGGCGGTAGTAATGGAAGTTAAGTCTGGTGATATTTTAGCAATGGTTGCAAAGCCTGACTATGATCCTAACCAACCAAGAACCTCGCTGGATCCTACTATTCAACAGCTGATGGAAAGCATGACTACAGAACAAAAGGTTGAAGAATGGAACAAAATGTGGAGAAACCCCATTATAAATGATACCTATGAGCCGGGTTCAACCTTCAAGCTAATAACAACTGCTGCAGCCCTAGAGGAAAGAGTAGCAACTCCACAAAGCAACTTTTATTCCAACGGATTTATAACAGTTGCTGGAAGGACTATAAAGTGCTGGAGATATTATAATCCACATGGTAATCAGACTCTGGCTGAAGCGGTTCAAAACTCCTGTAACCCGATATTTGTAGAGCTTGCCCAAAAGATGGGGAGCAAAGCCTTTTATAGCTACTTAGATGCCTTCGGCTTTAGAGATACTACAGGGATAGACCTCCCGGGTGAAAGAAAATCTATTATGTATAGTGAAGCAACCGCTGGACCTGTAGAGCTTGCTACTATGTCCTTTGGTCAAAGTATATCTGTTACACCTATTCAGCTATTGTCGGCGGTAGCTGCAATCGCAAATGAGGGTAAGCTAATGAAGCCTAAAATAGTAAAGGAGTTAACAGATAATGATGGTAGGGTTATAGAACGCTTTGAGGATACAATGATTCGTCAGGTAATTTCTAAGCAAACCTCTCAGGAGATGTTGGATATTATGGAATCTGTTGTATCTGTGGGCTCAGGTAAAAATGCATATATTCCAGGCTACAAGGTAGGAGGTAAAACAGGTACCGCTCAAAAGGTAAAGGATGGTAGATACGCACAGGGCTTATATGTGTCTTCCTTTATAGGGGTTGCCCCAACCGACGATCCTAGAGTAGCCATCCTAGTTATAGTTGATGAGCCAGGTGGCTTCAGTACCTTTGGTAGTGTTACCTCAGCTCCAGTTGTAAAGGAGATTTTAGAGGAAAGCCTTCGTTATCTGGATGTTAAACCAAACTACACTAATGAAGAAAGAGAAATGCTTTTAAGACCGGATGTAACTATACCAGACGTTAGACAAATGACTGTTAAGGAAGCATCTAAGGTTCTAACTGAATATAAACTGTTATATAATGTAGAGACAGAATATGATGGTGATGGAGAGTCGATAATAATAGATATGTTTCCAAAACCAGGAGCAGCAGTGCCTGAAAAGTCAATGATTTTACTATATACTAAGAAGGTAGCTCAATCTACCTTTGTAGAGGTGCCAAACTTAGCTGGTAAGACTATTAAGGAGGCTAACAGCCTACTTACCACCTTGGGCTTGAAAATGAAGATAAGTGGAACTGGAACTGCTAGGAGTCAGCTGCCAGATGCAACGACTAAGGTAGAGCAGGGCTCTATAGTAAGTGTAGAATTCGCACCCCATTAAAATTTAATACTAGAAAATGTTATCTAATCGATTTATAATGAAATGGGCAACTAAAGTTAAAGTATTTAAACTTTAATTTTATGTTGCCTTTTAAAAAGTTTAGGATTCGTAAATAATAACCAGTAGAATGGAGGTTTATTTATGTTATTAAGGGATCTAATTCTCGGCCTAGATGTAATAAGCATTGATGGAGATTTAGATAGGGAGATTTACGATATCTTTTACGACTCAAGGAGGGTTATAGAAAACAGCTTGTTTATCTGTATAAAGGGTTTCAAGACAGATGGACATTTATATATAGATAGCGCCTTAAAGCAGGGTGCTGTTGCTTTACTGGTAGAGAAGGACGTTGTTGTTGAAGGTGCTACAACGATAAGAGTTAAGGATACTAAAGCAGCCATGGCTATAATTGCAGACAATTTCTTTCAAGGACCTACAAAAAAGATAAATTTAATCGGTGTAACCGGCACAAATGGAAAAACCTCAATTACATATTTAATGAAGAGTATACTTGAGGCCTCTGGAAGCAAGTCGGGTATTATAGGAACAATTGCCAATTGGCTTGGAGAAAAGAGAATTGATGCTGTTAGAACCACTCCTGAGTCTTTAGATTTACAAAGAATCCTTCATAATATGCTGAAGGAGCAGGTTCATAGCTGTACGATGGAGGTATCCTCTCATTCCTTAGCATTAGGAAGAGTGGAGGGACTTCAATTTAAGATCGGTATTTTTACTAATTTAACACCTGATCATCTTGATTTTCACTTAAGTATGGAAAATTATTATAAAGCTAAAAAGCGTTTATTTCATAAAACCAGTATATGTAATATAATAAATGTTGATGATGAATATGGCAGGCAAATGCTTGAGGAGCTTAAAAATATTGGAACACCGATTTTGACCTATGGAATTAAGAGCTCCGCTGATATATATGCAAGAAACATACATATGACTATAAAGTCAGTTACCTTTGAGCTTGTTACGCCAGGCTTCCAAAAAAAGATAACAATAGGTATTCCAGGTATTTTTACAGTTTACAACGCCTTAGCGGCAGTTGGGGCGGCATTTGCATTAGGGATATCTACTAATGAGATAACAAAGGGATTAAATGATTTTAAAGGAGTACCGGGAAGGTTTGAGCTAGTAAAGGAAATAACCTCCTTCTCTGTGATTATTGATTATGCTCATACTCCGGATGCTTTAGAAAATGTATTAAAGGCGGCGAGAGGCTTCGCGGCTAATAGAGTGATAACTGTTTTTGGCTGTGGTGGCGATAGAGACCAGACTAAAAGACCAATTATGGGGGAAATTTCTGGCAATTTAAGTGACCTTACTATAATAACCTCAGATAACCCTCGCACTGAAGAGCCTATGAGTATAATGAATATGATAGTTACTGGAATTAACAAAACTGAAGGTAGGTATGCAGTGATTGAAGATAGAAGAGAAGCTATAAGATATGCCCTTAAGGAAGCAACGGCGGGGGATTTAATCCTTATCGCTGGGAAGGGTCATGAAACAACTCAAACAATTAAAAATATGGTATATCCATTTGATGACAGGAAGGTTGCAATGGAGATCGCTGGAGAGGAAGAAATATTATGATAAAGCTTTTAATAGAGGATTTAGCTAAGGCGTGTGACGGCAAAATTCTCCAGAAGGGAATTCAAAAGCAAGCCAGTGGAATATCAATAGACTCTAGAACCATTGAAGAGAATATGATATTTGTCGCTTTAAGAGGAGAAAATTTTGATGGACATGATTTTATATCTAAGGCATATGAAAAGAAGATTTCTGGAATTATTGTCGAGACGGGTAAAAATATAAATTTTGACCAGATGAAGGAGATATATATAATAGAAGCTTTAAATACTGAAGAGGCGCTAAAGGCTATCAGCAGGTATTATAAAGGTTTATTTCCAATACCCTTCATAGGAGTTACTGGAAGTGTAGGGAAAACAACAACGAAGGATATGATAGGTAGTGTCTTGGCCTATAAAAAGAAAGTTTTAAAAAATATCGGAAACTTTAATAATCAAATAGGCTTACCCCTTACACTGCTGGAATTAGATAAAAAGCATGAGCTGGCTGTTTTAGAGATGGGAATGTCCTCCTTTGGCGAAATTGAGGAGCTTGTAAAGATAGTTAACCCAAAGGTGGGGGTTATAACTAATATAGGGATGTCTCATATTGAGCATCTGGGCAGCAAGGATAACATTTTAAAGGCTAAAATGGAGATAGCTTCTCAAATGGGCCCTGATAATTTTCTTCTTTTAAATGGTGATGACGAATACCTATCAAAATTAAAGGGTCAGAAGAGTGAGTATAAGAAAATTTTCTTTGGGCTTAATTCAGATAATGACATTGTAGCTAAAAATGTTACAAACCTTGGTGAGGAGGGCTTTACCTTTGATGTTATATTTGATGGTTATGTTCAGTCCTATAATATCAAGTATCCAGGTATACATAATGTATATAATGCATTAGCTGCTATATGGATAGGTCTCCACTTCAATATGACTCATGAGGAAATACAAGAGGCCTTTAATACCTTTAAGCCTTCTAAAATGAGGATGGAGGTCATAAAGCTAAAGGAGCTAAAGATAATAAATGATGCCTATAATGCTAGTCCAGACTCCATGAAGGCTGCTTTGGGGGTACTTAATAACATAACAACAGGTAGGCGTATTGCTATATTAGGGAATATGTTTGAAATGGGAAGCTTTTCAGAAGAGGGACATAGAACCGTAGGGGATTATTTCGCTAAAACTGAGGTGGAGGTTCTTATAACCGTAGGTGATATGGCAAAGTGGATTGCAGAAGAGGTTTTGCAAAAAAATAATAAAAAGAAAATTTATATTTTAAAGAATAACGAAGAAGCTATTTCAACCCTTCAGGAGATTCTAGAGCCATTGGACACTGTATTAGTAAAGGGCTCTAGGGGTATGAAAATGGAAGAAATTGTGAAATATTTACAAGAGAGGAGCTAGTCTAATGGTTCAACATAAACAGCTGATATATACTATTATAATTGCCTTTGTAATTTCCTTAATATTGGGGCCTCTTATAATCCCCTACTTAAAAAGACTTAAGGTGGGGCAAATGATTAGAGAAGAGGGCCCCCAAAGCCATAAATCGAAG
>Ga0208243_1000788_pt1 | contig 13757 bp, 11 predicted proteins | sample Subbio2Aug_QV12A_FD_184826 | JGI IMG/M metagenome (GOLD analysis project Ga0208243, IMG submission 184826) | Serpentinite rock and fluid subsurface biosphere microbial communities from McLaughlin Reserve, California, USA - CR12Aug_QV12A (SPAdes) | ecosystem: Environmental > Terrestrial > Deep...
CGCCGGTTCCGCCCGGGCAGGCCCAGCGCGCCGCCCTGTTCGAGGAGACGCCCGGCAACGCCGCCGGAACGCTCATGCAGGGCTCGGTGGTCTGGCGCACACAGACGGTAAGCGTCGGCCCCGGCCAGCCGCCCGATCTCGCCCTGCTCGGTGAGGTGTCGATCCCCGAGCGGCGCATGACGGTGACCATCACCATCCGCCGCAACCTCGACCAGACGCTGCCGGCGAGCCACACGATCGAGGTGCTCTACGCCCTGCCGCGGGACTTCCAGTTCGGCGGCGTCGCCGAGGTACCGGGCGTGCTGATGAAGGTGTCGGAGCAGGCGCGCGGCGTGCCGCTGGTCGGCCAGGCGGTGCGCGTCACCAACGGCTTCTTCTTCATCGGCCTGTCGGGCTTCGACATGGACCGGAACACCAACATCCAGGCGCTGAAGACGCGTCCGTTCTTCGACATCCCCATGCGCTACGACTCGGGCCGCCGCGCCATCCTGACGGTCGAGAAGGGGCCGGCCGGGGACCGGGCCTTCGAAGAGGCCATGCAGGCCTGGGGCCAGTAGGCGTCCTTACGTTCCGCCGGCGTCGGCCGACAAAAAAGGGAGGCCTCGCGGCCTCCCTTTGCATTTGATCTGAACGCTTGCGTCAGCGGGCGGCGATCTGGGCCGGCTGGGCGGCGGGACGCTCGATCTCGCGGATCGACTTCACCACCGCGTCCTGCACCTTCTCGAAGGCGCGCACCTCGATCTGGCGGACGCGCTCGCGGGAGACGCCGAAGCGCTCGGCGAGCTCCTCCAGCGTGATCGGATCGTCCTTCAGGCGCCGCTCCTCGAAGATGATGCGCTCGCGCTCGTTCAGCACGCCGAGGGCGCGGGTGAGGGCGAGGCGACGGTTGTCGGTCTCCTCCTCGCGGGCGAGCACGGCCTCCTGGCTATCGGAATCATCGGCCAGCCAGTCCTGCCACTCGCCGTCACCGTCCTCGCGGACGGGGGCGTTGAGCGAGGCGTCGCCGCCGAGCCGGCGGTTCATGTCGATGACGTCCTGCTTCTCGACGCCGAGCTTGGTGGCGATGACCTCGACCTGGTCGGGCCTGAGATCGCCGTCCTCGAGCGCCGAGATGGAGCTCTTGGCCTTGCGCAGGTTGAAGAACAGCTTCTTCTGATTGGCCGTGGTGCCCATCTTCACGAGCGACCAGGAGCGCAGGATGTATTCCTGGATCGAGGCCTTGATCCACCACATGGCATAGGTGGCGAGGCGGAAGCCCTTGTCGGGCTCGAACCGCTTGACCGCCTGCATGAGGCCGACATTGCCCTCGGACACGACCTCGCCGATCGGCAGGCCGTAGCCGCGATAGCCCATGGCGATCTTGGCGACCAGCCGGAGATGGGAGGTGACGAGCTTGTGCGCCGCCTTGCTGTCGCCGTGTTCGCGCCAGCGCTTGGCGAGCATGTACTCCTCCTGCGGCTGAAGCATGGGGAACTTGCGGATCTCGTCGAGATACCGCGACAGCCCCGCCTCGGCGGAGAGGATCGGCAGAGATGCAGCGTGAGCCATGAGGCCCTCCTTCTCTTTGGCTCCCGGACCATCCGGCAAGCCCCGAGCCACCCACCCCGAAGCCCGGGCGGCCCGTTGATCCGGCAGCGTCAGCCGCCCCGTGATCGAATGTCATCCTGTGCAACAATCATGGCGGAACGTTGACAAATGCCTGCCACGATCGGAAGAAACCGGCTGCATCTTTGCGTTGGCGCAAGCAGGGGGCCGGCCCTCCGCTGACGAGAATGATACGAGATCCGTGCGTCGTGTCGTTACACGATGGCGTGAAATTCTGAGACCCGATCCGACCGGGGCCGGACGCGACCCTATCGTAACCCGCCTGGTACGGCGGGGTTCCTGCCCCGGATCAGGCGGGCCGAAGTGCCGCCGCCAGTGCCGCGAGGTCGGCGGGCAGGGGGCTTTCGAAGCGCATCGTCTCGCCGGTGGCCGGATGGGCGAAGCCGAGCACGGCGGCGTGCAGCGCCTGGCGGCCGAGGGCGTCGAGGGCGGCGCGGGCCGGCTCGCCGAGCTTGCCGGCCTTGGTGCGGAAGCCGCGGCCATAGGTCTCGTCGCCGAGCAGCGGATGGCCGGCATGGGCCATGTGTACGCGGATCTGGTGGGTGCGGCCGGTCTCGAGGCGGCAGCGGACCTGCGACACGAGGCCGCCGGCGAAGGTGTCCTCCACCGTGACGTGGGTGACCGCGTGGCGGCCCGAGGATCGGACGGCGATCTTCTCGCGCGCGTGCGGGTCGCGGTCGAGGGGGGCGTCGACGGTGAAGCTCGCGCGCGCGGGCGTGCCCCAGGCGAGCGCCACATAGGCGCGCTCGAGCGGGCCCGTGCGCCCGTGGTCGGCGAACTGCGCGCTCAGCGCCGCGTGGGCGCGGTCGGTCTTGGCGACCACCAGCAGCCCGCTCGTGTCCTTGTCGAGGCGATGGACGATGCCCGGCCGGCGCACGCCGCCGATCCCCGACAGGGTATCGCCGCAATGGGCGATGAGGGCATTGACGAGGGTGCCCGTCCAGTTGCCGGCACCCGGGTGGACGACGAGGCCGGCGGGCTTGTCGACGACGATCAGGTGCTCGTCCTCGAAGACGACGGCGAGCGGGATGTCCTCGCCCGTCGGGGTGGGGTCCTCCGGCTCCGGCACGGCGACGCTGATCCGGTCGCCCAGATTGACCCTGTGGCCCGCATCCGTCATGGTCCGGCCGCCGATCCGGACGTGTCCGGCCTCGATGAGAGCCTTCAGGCGCGAGCGCGACAGGTCGGCGAGGCGGCGCGCCAGCAGGCGGTCCAGCCGCTCGCGCGCGACGTCCGCCTCCACCTCCGCCCCGGCAGGCGTCTCCATCCCCATCCCGTTCTTCCCCGTTTCCCTCAGCCGCGGCGACCGATGACCAGCACAGCTCCCGAGACCGATCCCAACGAGGCCGCCAGCGAGGCCGTCGTCGCCCGCGTCCGCCGCATCTCGGTGATCTCGTTCCTGGTCATGATCCTCGGCGTCGGCAGCGTGCTGGCCGTCATCGTCTACCGCCTGATGACGGTCCCGCCCGCCGGGCCGCTCCTGTCCGGCGCCGTTCCCGCCGAAGCGGGGCGCTTGGTCTCGGCGGTGGCCGCCGACCGCAGCCTCACCGTCACTTACCAGCGCGACGACGGCGCCCTCGTCGTCATCTACGACCTCCGGAGCCTGAAGGAAACCCACCGGATCACCCTCGGCGGCCCGCAGGTGCCGCGGCCCTGAGGACAGGGCGCGGCGAATATCCGCGCCGACCCGCCGCAGGAGCGCTTGACCCGCCGGCGGCTTTGCGATTAAGAAGCGCCCTCCGCCGCGCAAGCAGCGGTCCGCTCCCTTCGTCTAGCGGTCTAGGACGTCGCCCTCTCACGGCGAAAACAGGGGTTCGAGTCCCCTAGGGAGCGCCAAGCCGTTTTTATCATGCTGATTTCCCTTCGGTTTTAGCGCTTTCCCCAAACGGACCGCTCGTGTCTGGGAAAACCTGTTCACGCTCTGCCCCTTCAAGGCGGCTGATGGCGGCATCCCCAAGCATCACCTGGTTGGCCTCGCGGGTGTACCGCTCCGCCTCGGCCAGGGTCTTGTGGCCGAGGATAGCCATGATCTCGTGCGCGCTGCATCCGGCCTCGGCCAGCCGGCGCCCCGCCGCCTTCCGCAGCCCGTGCGGCTGGCAGTCGAGCGGCAGCCCGGCCTCGGTGATCGCGTCCCGCATGAACTGCGAGAAGCCGTCCACCGTGAAGGGCTGGCCATAGGCCGTCGTCAGGATCGCGACGTGCTTCCGATCGGCGGCGTCGAGGGCGGTTCGGAGGTTCTGGTGGAGCCTGATGATCAGCTTCGCGCGGGTCTTCTGGGAGACGACGCGAATGCGGCCCTCGTGGATGTCTCGCCAGGTCATGCGGTGAACGTCTGACCGGCGCTGGCCGGTGTAGAGGTGAAGCGCGAAGGCCGTGCGCTGCTTGGTGCCGAGCGGCCAGCGCTTCTCTAACGCGGCGATCTCGAACTCATCCCATGCGCGGATCTCGTTCGTCTTCGGGCGCCGGATGCCCTTTGACGGGTCAGCCTTGATCCACTTCAACTCGTCGACGGCGAAGTTGATGAGCACCCGGAGCATCTTGAGGATGGCGAGCCGCTGGCCGGGCCGGTCGCGGTAGGGCCGCAGGATCTTCTCCTCGATGCCTTCGCGGGTCATGCCGGTAATGCTTCGATGCCCGTGCTCGTTCTCGAGGACGTTGAGCCGGGTCGTGTAGCCAGTTCGCGTCGTCTCCCGCAGGTCGTGATAGCGGTCGCTTTTGTAGTAGGCCGCGATCAGCTTCTGCAGGGTCTTGTCCGGCCCGGCTTCGGCTTTCGGCCGCGCCACATCGCCGGCCATGGCGGCCTGATAGGCCGCAAGGAAGCGATCCGTTCCGGGCTGGCCGTCGAGGCGCGTGCGCGGTCCTTTCCCCCGGCGGAAATAGTAGAGGTACTGTCCCTTCCGGTCCTTCACCTTGTCCACGTAGATCGGGAGCTTGCGTGGCATCTCAGTCATCCCAGGTTATGTCATCTGGCACTATGCGCCCGTCTTCGTAGGGCAGGCTATCCGCGAAAGCGTCAAGGTCTCGCATGTCCCACACCTTGACGGTGGCGCTAGGAAAAACCTTTGGCGCCGGGACGCACCCATCGCGGACAAGCTTGTCGAAGGTGTTCGGGCTCACACCGACATAGAGCGCCGCCTGCTCACGCCGGAGTAGGCGGCGCGGCGGCAGCGCGATAGCATCAGAACTGCGAGCCCGGGCGGTCACAGGACCAAATCTCCTGGCCACTGATCGTTGATCTCGGCGAGGCCGGACAGGTGGCACCAATCGTAATGAGCGCGCGGGCGTGCAACTCTTCGCTGCATCCCACGTTCGATGACGCTGACGTCGAGCTCTGCGCGAACGCTGCTAACTCCGGCCGACCTGCCTGCCAGCAGCGCTCCCAACCACCTCGTGTGGACGACGCTGTAGCCGAACTTCAAACACCATGGCGTGACAGTGAAATGGACTTGTACTTCAGTGATATCGGCGTCTGTCTTATGGGATCGGATGCTTCCGTTTTTAGTGTTCGTCGTCCACCCGGGTGGTAGTTGGTTGGCTGGCCGATAAACCGGCACGCAAAGCGCCGCTGCCTCAAGGGCGAGCTTGAACGCCGGAGACCTGATGGCTTGATCAACTCGCACGCGCGGCCTCCAACGAAGCGCTAAAATCAGCAGGCCAATGATAGTTGTGGACCTCGCGATCCAGCCGTGACGGGGGCGGCCGCCGCGTCGAGTTGATCCGACGCGGTCGTCAGCGTCCGCTGGCGCGCCACTTCCGGATAGATGAGCGCGCGGTGGCCGGTGCCGAACATTGCGTCCGGTCCGATCTTGCCCTCGGCGATCCACTGCGACACGCAGCCCGGCGAGACGCCTATCAGCTTGGCGAACTCGCCGTTCGACAACGTGTTGCCCGCGTTCATCGCCCAATGTCTTAATTTGAGCCTGCCTTTAGGCTCTGGCTAAACTTGAGGCTTCGAATTTTGCGAATGTCTGGACAACACCCGCGCCTTTGCCGCCCGCATAACAAAAGTCGCCAGGAGGGACCCGTTGAGGGGGTCACCCCGGATAGTGCTTGACCTGTTATCCTCGGCCGCCTGCGCGGCGGGCAATGGAAAGCCCCGGTCGCTGCGGGCGCCGGGGCTTCTTCAGGTCAAGATCAACCATTCCGACTATCTGTCAAGGGCAAGGCGCAGTCAAGCAACCCACTTCCGCACTGATTGCCAAGGCTTTTCAATCCCTTGCGGCCCCGTCACAACGTGCTCTGAGAGCGCTCCAGAGGCCTCTAGCCACGCCGCCAACCACTCCATCGAGCACCACCAGACCGCATAGATATGCCGGGCCTTCGCCACCAGCCCGGGGTCGGGGTCGAACTCCACCTTGCGATAGGCGCCGAGCTTCGGACGGCGCGTTTTCGGGTCCCGTCCCTCCTCCTCGAAGTCCCTGACCTCATAGGCCGGCGGCTCGGGATGGCGCGTCACCCTCACCTTGCGGCGCACCGTCACGAACAGGCGCGGATGCCCACCGGTCTCGGCCAGCTGGTATCGCCTGTCGATGGGGTGAGGATGCCAATCCGGGCGCGCCACGTCCCACCCGCCGGCATCCCGCCGTCGACGCGCCAATGCTGCATAGGTCACCACCAGCGAACGCGGGTCCACCGATCCCTGGCGCAGATGCTCCGCCGCCAGCCGCCAGTCCTGCGCGGGCTTCTCACCCGCCCCCGTCGCCAGCAGCGGGGCCTGATCGGAGAGGCAGTCTTCGACATCGCAGACCGGCGCCGCCGCCACCGCCGCCAGCACGTCGCAGGCCGCGCTGAAAAGCACCGCATCCGGGTGCGGCTCGCCCTCCGGCAGCCGCGAGCGTACCGTGCCGCCGACCACCCCGCCCCAGTTCATCTCGGCTAGCCGCGGAAAGGCGACGCCCGTTCCGGTCAGTCGGCAGAGGTCGCGGATCAGCTCTGCCCGCACGGCCTCGTCCTCGTCGAGGTGCCGCGAGCGCACCTTCGGCCACTCCTCCTGGACGCACCACGCCGCGAACTCCTCAATACCGAACGTCCTCATTGTCTTTTTTCTCCTATGGGAGGGTATGGCGGGAAGCTTTTCTCCGCAGCACTACCCTCCCGTAAAACAGGGATCACAACCCATTGTTTTTGTTAGTCATTTACAATCAGCGGGAGGGTAGGGAGGCAAGGGAGGCAAATCTCACACGCCACATAGAGACGCTCTCTCGCTGATGGCTCACCGCCGCCCCGCAACCCCTTCTCACGCATGACGCGTGGATTTGCCTCCCGTGCCTCCCTACCCTCCCGTTGCCCTATTCAACATGTTGATTTCCCTTGCACCCTTCACGGGAGGCAACGAGCCTCAGGCGGTCGGTTTCCCTCCCTACCCTCCCGTCATCAGTCGTCGCGGGTGCGCGAGGGCGACGGCCCGAGGAACTGCGCGCGCACGCGAATGCCCTGATAGGCGCTGATCGAGCTCTTAATCTTGGTGAAGCCCAGCCGCTCGGCCACTTTCGGCATGCGCTTGGAGAAGGTCTCGGCGCGCCACGGCGTGTGGCCGTTGAGTTCGCACCACCGCTGATAGGCGGTGTAGAGCCGGCCGGTCTCCATTGTGTCAGCAACGTCCCGGGTGATGTCGAGCGCGCCGCGGGCGAACGAGCCGAGCAGGTCGCTCTCCTCGCGATAGTCCTTCGTCGCAGCCCTCACCTCGGCCGGCGGCTGCAGCCCATCCAAGAGATAGGCAAGCGCCCCTTCCACCAGCCAAGAGAGGATGCCGGAGCGCTCCTCCCACAGCTTGGCGATCAGGCCCTTGTCCACTTCCGCCTCGGGGATCTGCACGTCGAAGGGCACGAGCAGCACGCGCCGCCAGATGGCGTCGTCGTCGCCGCGGATCTCCGGCTTGCGGTTGCAGGATACGACGAGCTTGAACGTCGGATAGACCTCGATGAACTCGTGGTTGAGCCGCCGCACGAGGATCGGCTCGCCGCCGGTCAGCGCCTTGATCAGGCTCTCGTCGAAGGGCAAGCCCTGTTTCGGCTCGGCCGTGCGCACGAAGCGCGCGCCGGGCAACCGCACGAGATCAGGCGTCGCCTCCCCGCCCTTGCGCCGGTCGTCGCCCACCAAGGTGGCGATCGGCACCGTGGTGCCATAGTCGCCCAGCACCTTGGCGACGATGTCGACCAGCGTCGATTTTCCGTTGCGGCCCTCGCCGTAGAAGATTGCGAAGACCTGCTCACGGGTCAGTGCGGTCAGGCAATAGCCGAGGTAGCGCTGCACGAAGTCGCGCGCCGGCCGGTTCGGCAGGATGCGGCTGATGAACCCCTCGAAGACCGGGCACGGCGCGCCTTCCCGCCACTCCACAGGGGCGAGCTTGGTGATGAAGTCCTCGCGCCGGTGCGGATGCAGCGACACCTGCCAGCGCTCGCGGAAGCGCGGGTCGTCCGGGTCCGATTCCTCGTCCTCCACGCGGTCCAGGGTAAAGCGCAGGGTGCCGCTCTCGGTATTGAGCGCCAGCGGCTCGGTGTCGAACTCGTCCATCCCGCGCGAGAGATAGGGCGCGGCCTCCTTCAGCATGCCCTCGATCTTGCCGCTGTTGCCGGCAGTCACGGCGAAGCGCCGCCGGCCGGCGTGACGCGCCGTCACCTTCGCCTCGGCGAGGGTCGCCTCCTTGATGATCCGCTTCAGCGAAACGATCCGCGCCTTGTCGGCCGCGTCCCTCTCCGGTTGCGCCTCGAGGGCGTCCAGCTCGTCCTGCACACCCACGGCCGCCGCCATGGCCTGCTCTTCCTGTAGCGTCGGATTCATTACGAAGGGCTCGATGCAGATCGCCTCCACCACCCGGTGAGCCAGCGGCCGGGAGACCTTCCCCTCGATATCCTCTTCCCAGCGCCGGTCGTCCCAGACGAAATAGCCGATCCGCTGCGCATAGCTCAGGTCCTCGCCGCAGCGGATCCTCAGGCGCATGGAGTTGCCGATGTCGTTCTGCGGCTGCTCCGCGCATCGCTCCACCAGCGCCCAATCCTCGGCGGAGAGCGTCGGGGCCTCCCCGAGGACTTCCCCCTCGCCATGATCAGGAGGCACGGGAGGGAAATCGGGCTCGCCATGTGGTGCGAGAGGGGCGTCGCCCTCCGGAAGGGGCTTGGCCATGGCCTCGTCCAGCCCCGCGGCCGCGAGGTTGCTCCTATGGTCGCCCGGCTTGTCGTTCTTGCTCATGTCTTCACCTCAAAGTGGCGCCAAGCGCGGATTGGCGCGTCAGACACCGCCCTCGGCGACTCTCGCCCCGCCATAGCGCATCCCCCACGCGAGGGCTTGCTCGCCCTTTTTCTCAGCGCCCGGCCTAGTGGGACGAGCCCCGCGGTCGATCAGCCGGCGCCCCAGTCGTTCGGGCACCTCGTCGTGGATCAAACAGAGGTTTTCGCGCCCGGAGTCAGGAGGTTGCGGCTAGGTACAATTATGGCCTCGATCAAAGCCCGACATGCCTTGGTCTTGGCGCCCACTGAGGTCTCCGCCTCGTAGAATGCGCGGCATAGCCCGGAATGGTAACGACCGAGCGGCGCCTCTGGGACCTCGAGTTCGCTGCAATTTGATTGTCACCTGCACCAAGTGCCAACGGCGGTTACTGCCAGACATCCCTCACGCTGGGCGCGCCTGGAACCGGGTGGATCTTGGCCGCTAATCGGCGACGTTTGACGTCAAACACGCGCCAGCACTTCATACGAGCGCGATCGCTGAGATCATCGGCGGTGATCGGTGCCGGCTCTTTCGCGCGGGGGCGCCGGCGGCCACCTTGCGTGTCAAGTGCAACAACTACGCGGGCATGGAGTCTGGTGAGATTTCGAAACGCGTCCACCGCCGTCGCAAAGGATCCAGCCGCCTTGCGTCGGCAGCATCGCGCCGCCTTCGGGCGAAACGCCTATGAAGGCGTTGCCCTCGACGGCGCGCCGCGCGAACAGGCACGTTGGGCCAAGTGTTGGGTAGGGTGCACGTCGACAAGGGCGCTGTCGCACAACGCCGACGGCTATCGCTCGAATGTGCCGTGGCTCACTCCAGCGGCGCTCGCGCTCGCGATAGATCAACAGTTCCCTAGCGCAGGCTCACGCCGGCGGCCGCAGCAGAGATCGGCGTCACACAGCACACAGGTTGCGTAACTCACTCCGGGGAGAAGTTCGCAACAGCTTCACAAAGGTCTAGTTCTAAACCCCATCCGTCGACACATGAGCGCGGCGCCTTCGCACAAGCCCTATCCGCTGCCCCGAATCTCGTCGCCGTTTTGCCTGCCGTCCGCACGACAAATAGCCAAAGGTCTAAATGGTTCTGGGAGGACCGCGATCTTCATCGTCCGTCTCAAGGCGCGGCACTGGCTGCGCTCGATACGGAAGCCTGAGAAGCGTGCGTCGCCATGCTTCCTGTAGTCGAGATCAACCGTTCAAACCTTGCGGCAAGAGCAAGGCGCAGTCAAGCACCCTCGGTCAGCGAGATTAATGTTGACTCTTCAATAGCTTGCAGATCGCAGATTTGTGGCTTCGAGAGCGTGGAGAGCCGCCGCCGGAAGAACGGACCTACGGACCTGCCCAGCTAAAGGGTGCTGTAAGGCCGGCGGCCCCCTCGCCCACGATGACGCGGTCGTAGGTACAACCCGGTTGATACGCTGGGAATGGACGCTGCGCTCCGTCCGCGTTTGTATCGCGGACGGGGAACTCAACACTGGCAATCGACCCGTTCCCAAACGCCGGAGAGCGCCCAAGGTCCTTGTCCTTGCCCGGGACCGGACGGCGAGGCTGACGGTCACTGTTCGCGGTTCGTCGGAATATGGGAAGTTGAATTCAGGAGCTGCGACACGGCCGTTATCATCTGGGCGGGGGCGAAGGGTTTGGGTATCAATATGCTGTTGGGAACGCCCCGGGCCGCCCATTGGTCCGCGCTCGCGCCGGTCATGTAAACCACTGGCAGCTCGGGTCTTGCTTCCCTTGCCCTTTGCGCCACGTCCCAACCCGTGATGCCCCCCGGCCCAATGTCGATGTCAGTGATCAGCCCGCGGATGTCCGCGAGTCGCTCCTCTAGGAGATTAAAGGCCTCCTGGGCGCTGGTAGCGGTCAATACCGTGTAGCCGCTGTCCTCCAATGTGTTTTGGAGGTCGATCAGCACGAACGCCTCATCCTCCACCACCAAGAGCGGCACCATATGTGTCATCGCTTCACAACCCGTTGAGGAACCATCATCGGCCAACCGCGCGTAACGCGCCATTAAGCCATCTGGTTCCCGGAAATTGCTTTGAAATTGCAGCGGCATAGAACACCAGCGCTTGAACGCTTGCGGTTGGCCCTTTCGGGAGCCCTTCAATACCGTTAGGCTTGCGCCTCTGGCCTCCGGCGAGCCTTGGGATGTCACTACGTCGGCGCATGTACCTCATGGGGTTGGTTGGCCTTGTGCCCTTGCTGGCCGCTGGGTCGTGGAACGAGTGGAGCAACCGCACCCTCAGGGAGCGAGAGTTGCGGACAAACCTGGCGGACGAAGCGGTCCATGTTGCCAGTGAGTTCCAACGGCAATTGGAAGGGGTCCAGAGCCTCCTCCAGACCTTGGCCGTCTTGCCAGTCCTGCGAGGCACAGCTCCCATAACGTGCGACGACCTGCTCAATCAGGTGAGGCCCCAGAACCCTGTCCTCGCCGCTTTGGGAGCCACCGACCGCGAGGGCAATGTCGTGTGTGCGTCGGATCGCACACCAGGAGAGTTATTGCCTCCCATTGGCGATCGCTTTCACTTCCGTAAGGCGATGGAGACACAAGGACCGGCTTTAGGCGGCTATGCCTATGGCCGGCGAACAGCCATTAATGCGATCCACATGGCGGTGCCTTACAAAGACGCCGCCGGTATACTGGCGGGTGTCTTGTTTGCCTCCATCAGCCTCGATGTCATCGCCCGGCGCTACGAACACCCTCACTGGAATGCCTCCCGGGTGGTCACGGTTATTGATGCCGAGGGCACGATCATCATGCGTCAGCCCGATTACAGGCGGTTCGTTGGGCAAAGGATTGCACCGGCCCGGTGGGCGGAACTCAAATCTTATCAATCGCCCGGCTACTATGACGCGGCGTCGTCAGTGGATGGGGTTCGCCGGATCATCGGGTTCGCGCCGCTTGGCGCCGAGCCTGTTGGTCTATTCATAGGTGTGGGTGTGGATCGGGACGCTGCCTTCGCGCCCCTAAACGCCGCTACGTTCCGGTCGATCATCGCCACGCTGGTCGCCCTGCTCCTTGCTGTGGGATCATCCTGGATTGTTGCCCGCAACCTGATCGGCAAACCCTGGCGCCATACGCTTCGGACGGCAAAGCGCCTACGAGAAGGGGATTTGACGGCTCGGGTCGACGTGATCGGGAAGGGGGAGTTCGCAGATCTGGCTCTCGCGTTCAATTCCGTCGCTGACCGACTGGTGGAGGCCCTCGGCCGAAAGGACATGCTGCTGCGCGAACTCAGCCACAGGGTCATGAACAGCTTGCAGGTGATCAACTCTGTGTTGCGCATGCAGGAGCGGTCGGCCGGGACCGAGGAGACCAAGAGCCAGCTCCGAGACGCCGCGAGCCGCGTTCAGGCGGTTGCGATGACCTACCGTCGCCTTCATGAACTGAACGGTACGGAAGCGGTTGATATCGGGGAACTGGCGGAGGCCATCGCCGCCGAGATTGCCCGTTCTCTTCTGCGCTGCCCGGAACAGCTGGCTATGGACTGCGCCTCCCAGTTCGTCGCCGCCAGTCGCGCGATGTCCTTCGCACTGATCGCCAACGAGCTCTTGACGAATGCTGCCAAGCATGGCGGAGCGGGTGGCAAAGTTACCGTGAGCCTGCGGGTCTCGAAGGGGCTTATCACGTTCCGCGTGGCCAACACTATGACCGCACCTACGGCCGGGAGCCCGCCGTCCGGCGGCTTTGGCTCGAAAATGATCCAGGCCATGACCACTGATCTCCGGGGAGAAATGCACCATACCGCATCGACCGAGCAATATGAGACGCTGGTGACGTTCCCGGCGGAGGACGGGCATTCCGACCCTACCCGGCATTAGCTGGGACAACGCCCGATTGGAACGCGCCCGCTCCTTCAGGTCTTCCAAAGACCTGGAGGCCACATGGGCGGAGCTACAGGTCGACTACCTTGCTGCACCATTCCAGGTCGGTTCCGGTCTGCAGATAAAGCTCTTTTACCGGAACCCGGCGGAGTGGATTGCGTGCAAATGCGGCGACAGGGCGCCCTTGGGGCCGCGGGCGGTAGCGCCGCGACCGTCGGATCGGGCTAGCCCGATCCCTGAGCCACGGCAGCTTTAACATGACACGCCACCGCGGTTGTCGGCCCGTGTGCGCTGGCTTTAAGGAACGTATGCCGGTTGACCTGAGACCCCGAACCTCCTCCAGATTTGGGTAGAGTCCGTCGACCATGGAGATGGACGATGCGACCCTCACGGTTCACGGAAGAGCAGATCATCGGGATGCTGCAGGAGCAGGAGGCCGGTGCGAAGACGTCGGAGGTCTGTCGCAAGCACGGCATCTCGGCTGCGACCTTCTACAAGTTCAAGGCCAAATTCGGCGGAATGGACGTGTCGGACGCCCGTCGCCTCAAGGTGCTGGCAGACGAGAACGCGCGGCTGAAGAAGCTGCTGGCAGAGCAGATGCTGGACAACGCGATCCTGAAGGATGTCGCCGCAAAAAAAATGGTGACGCCCGATGCGAAGCGGAAGGCGGTGGCTCATGCCCGCGAGGTGCATGGGGTGAGCCAGCGTCGGGCGTGCCAGGCTTTGAACATCGACCGCTCGACCGTGCGTTATGCGGCACGCGTCCGGACGATGCTCTGTTGCGCGAGGCGATGAAGACGGTGGCTGCGGAGCGACGACGGTTCGGCTATCGCCGGATCCACGTCATGCTGGACCGCCAGGGTATCGTGATGAACCAAAAGAAGCTGCGACGCCTCTATCGGGAGGAGAAGCTGCAGGTGCGCCGGCGCGGTGGGCGCAAGCGGGCACTGGGCACACGCAGGCCAATGCTTGTTCCGGACCGTCCCAACGCCCGGTGGAGCCTCGACTTCGTCTCCGACACCTTCACCGACGGCCGTCGCTTTCGGGTGCTGGCCGTGGTCGACGACTATACGCGCGAGTGCCTGGCGCTCATCGCGGACACCTCGCTCTCAGGTGCCA
>Ga0208243_1000789_pt1 | contig 13718 bp, 13 predicted proteins | sample Subbio2Aug_QV12A_FD_184826 | JGI IMG/M metagenome (GOLD analysis project Ga0208243, IMG submission 184826) | Serpentinite rock and fluid subsurface biosphere microbial communities from McLaughlin Reserve, California, USA - CR12Aug_QV12A (SPAdes) | ecosystem: Environmental > Terrestrial > Deep...
ACGGACGGTCTGCGCGGCCCCGGCGTCCCGCGGACTGACCGAGGCGAGCCGCTGGAACTCGGAGCCGCTTTCTTCTTCCTCGTCCGCGCCACCGCCAAAAAGCGTCGCGAGGAGGCCGCGGCCCGGGGCACGGCCTTCGCCGGCCTCGCCGCCGCCGGCGACGCTGATGGTCGGCCCGGTGCGGCCCTTGGACTTGTAGGCGGCGAGCGCCTGCTCATAGTTGGGAAGCGGCTTGCCGTCGGAAGGCACGTGCAGCGTTCCGCCTTTGGGGAAGACGGCGACGAGTTCCTTTCGGCTCATGCGCGGCCAGTGGCGTACGCTGCCGACGTCCAGATGCACGAAGGGGGCGCCGGACGTCGGATAGTAGCCGACGCCGCCGCCGCCCATCTTCAACCCTGCCTCGCGAAGCTTCGCGAGCTTCACCCCCGGGATGTAGAAATCCATGGCGCGGCCCAGCGTATGCTGGCTGTTCTTGGCCACGCCCTTGCTGCGGCCCCGCAGCATCGAGTTGGTCGCGGGGGACCGATAGGCCGACACGACGTGGATGTAGTCCCGGCCGCCGACCCTCTGATAGGCTTCCCAGACGAGATCGAAGAGCCGCGGATCCATCTTGGTGGGCTCGTTGCGGCGCCAGTCGCGCAGGAAGCGGTTGAGCTGGTTGAGGCCGGACTGGATGTAGCGCCCGTCCTTCTTGTAGGTGATCTCGGCCCGTTCCTTGGTGTGGATGTAGTAGAGCTTGAGCGTGCGGGTCTCGGCCTGCGCACTTCCTGCGGCCAACAAGGTCGCAAGGGCAAGGACCAGACTGGCGAAGACGAGCGCTGACCGCGAGGAGAAGGCCAGCGGCCATCTTGCGATGGAAGTGATCCGAATGTTCAAACCGGTGAGCCTTATGGCTTGTTTTTGTCCCCGACACCCAGGCGGAGCCGTCACTCCGTCCGACTATCATTCCTAATGGTTAATCGTAGCTTATTGAAGAGGAAATGCGGTCAGACGATGGCATTTGGGCGGTGGAAATCGCCCTTGGACCCGCATGGTAAACCAAGTCTTGCCATGATCGCACGCCGGCGCCGGGATCGGCGTGCCGGTGATTCGGCTCCCGGAGGGCCGTGTTCGAAGGGTCAGGATGCGATTCGGTCGGCCCGTCCGGCATCGGGATCGATGCCGTACTCCTTGAGCTTCCGGTAGAGCGTCGAGCGGCCGATGCCGAGCCGCCGCGCGACCTCGCTCATCTGCCCCTCGTAATGGTCGATCGCGAACTGGATCATGGCGAGTTCGACCTCGGCAAGCGAGCGGACGTTGCCGCCTTCGTCGAGCGCATCGAGAACGCCGGGAAAGGACCGGATCACGTCCGCGCCCTCTCCTGCCGCTCTCGCCTCGTGCTGGCGCCCGCCGTCCGGCGTCCGGACGTCCGCAACGTGGAAGCCCGTCTCGACGCCCGGCTCCACGTGCCCGACCTGGGCTCGGATCTGGGGAAAATCCTCGGACGTGAGCGTGGAGCCTTCGCACAGCACCACGGCGCGGAAGATCGCGTTCTCGAGCTGGCGGATGTTGCCCGGCCAGTCATAGCTCTTCAGGAGAGCAAGCGCCTCGCCGGAGATTCCGGAGATGCGGCCGCCGGTCTCGGCCGCGCCGATCGTGCCGATGAAGTGACGGACGAGGTCGGCGATGTCCTCGCGCCTGTCGCGCAGCGGCGGCACGAAGATCGGGAAGACGTTGAGCCGGTAGAACAGGTCCTCCCGGAACAGCCCGTCCCTGACGCGCTGCAGCAGGTCGCGATGGGTGGCGGAGATCAGGCGTATGTCGACCTTGACCGCGCCGCGGCCGCCCACGGGATCGACCTCGCCCTCCTGTACGGCACGCAGCAGCTTGACCTGCACGTCGAGCGGGAGGTCGCCGATCTCGTCCAGGAACAGCGTCCCGTGATTGGCCTCCAGGAATTTGCCCTGGTGCTTCTCCGTCGCGCCGGTGAACGCGCCCTTCTCGTGGCCGAACAGGATGCTCTCGACGAGGTTCTCGGGAATCGCGCCGCAATTCACGGTGACGAAAGGCCTGGACCGGCGCGGACCGGCGCCCTGGATCGCGCGGGCGATGACTTCCTTGCCGACGCCCGATTCGCCCTCGATGAGGATCGGGATGTTGGAGGACGCGGCCTTCTGGGCGAGCCGGATCACCCGGTCCATGGACGCACTGCGGGTGACGAGGTCCTTGATCGCCAGGGTCGCCGGACCCGCCGGACGAAGCTGCCGGCTGGCCGTTTCGTGCGTCTCTACCTTGATGGCATTGGCGATTGCCGCCTGCAGCCGCTCCGGCGAAACGGGCTTGACGACGAAGTCGAAGGCGCCGGCCCGCATCGCCGCCACGACGGTGTCGATCCCGCCCTGCGCGGTCTGCACGATGACCGGTATCGTCACGCCCCGCTCGCGCATCGCACGCAGCACGGCGAGCCCGTCCGTCTCCGGCATCACGAGGTCGAGGACGACCAGCGAGAAGGCGTCGGGCGCCGCGCCGAGCTTCTCGATCGCCGCGCGCCCGCCATCGGCCGATGCGACGGGCCGACCGGTCCGCGCCACGGCTGCCTCGAGGAGGCGGCGCTGCACGGGATCGTCGTCGACGATGAGGATCGGCTGCGACATGAAGCCTTCGCACGGTTCGATGTAAGGTCGAGCTTTGTTGTCTGGATCATCGTGGCACAGGGTTCTAAATAGGGGTTCAAGAAAGCCGGTGAACAAACCCTTTCGGGGCACCCCTTCCAGCGGCGGCACTTCGGCGGACGAGGAAAAACGATGAGATTTCCGAGTATTGGGTACAGGGCGCGCGGTTCGATGGCTGCTTCCGCACCGGGAATCGCCGGTCGGTCGGCGACGATGGGCGATCTGCCCGAGTGGAACCTGACGGATCTCTATCCGGGCCTCGACGCACCGGACCTGCGACGCGACATCGCCCGTGCGCATTCCGACGCGGTCGCCTTCGAGGACGCATGGAAGGGACGCATCAAGGACGCAGCGAAGGCTGCCGGAGACGGTCGCCTGGGCGCCATGATGCATGGCTATGAGGCGCTGGAAGAACTGATCGGCAGGATCGTTTCCTACGCGAGCCTCGTCTATGCCGGGGATACGAGCGATCCGAAGCGCGCCAAGCTCTATGGCGACATCCAGGAGAAGATGACCGACGCCAGCGCGCATCTGCTTTTCTTCGCGCTGGAGCTGAACAAGGTGGACGAGGCCGACATCGAGGCCGCCCTCGTCGCCGACGAGGCTTTCGCGCGCTATCGCCCCTGGGTCGAGGATCTGCGCAAGGACAGGCCCTACCAGCTCGAGGACCGTGTCGAGCAGCTGTTCCACGAGAAGTCTGTGACCGGACGCGGCGCCTGGAACCGGCTGTTCGACGAGACCATGTCGTCGCTGCGTTTCCTGGTCGACGGCGAGGACCTGTCTCTGGAGCCCACCCTGAACCTGCTGCAGGATCCCGTGCCCGGCAGGCGCCAGGCGGCGGCGGAGGCGCTCGCGAAGACCTTCAAGGACAATCTGCGCCTCTTCACGCTGATCACCAACACGCTGGCCAAAGACAAGGAGATATCCGACCGCTGGCGCGGCTTCGAGGACATCGCGGACTCCCGGCATCTGGCCAACCGCGTGGAGCGGGAGGTGGTCGACGCGCTGGCTGCGGCGGTGCGCGAGGCCTATCCGCGGCTGTCGCACCGGTACTACGCCATGAAGGCGAAGTGGCTGGGCATGGAGCAGATGAACCACTGGGACCGCAACGCGCCGCTGCCCGAGACGCCGCAGTCGGTGATCGGCTGGGAGGAGGCGAAGAACACGGTGCTGTCGGCCTACCAGGGCTTCTCGCCCGAGATGGCCGAGATCGCCCGCGCCTTCTTCGACCGCAACTGGATCGATGCGCCGGTGCGTCCCGGCAAGGCGCCGGGCGCCTTCGCTCACCCGACCGTTCCGTCCGTGCACCCCTACGTGCTCCTGAACTACATGGGCAAGCCGCGCGACGTGATGACGCTCGCCCACGAACTCGGCCATGGCGTGCACCAGGTGCTGGCGGGCCGGCAGGGCGCGCTGATGGCCTCGACGCCGCTGACGCTCGCCGAGACGGCGTCGGTGTTCGGCGAGATGCTGACCTTCCGCTCGCTGCTCGACAAGACCCGCGACCGGCGCGAGCGCAAGGCCATGCTGGCGCAGAAGGTGGAGGACATGATCAACACGGTCGTGCGCCAGATCGCCTTCTACGAGTTCGAACGGAAGGTTCACGCGCAGCGCCGGCAGGGCGAACTGACGGCCGATCAGCTCGGCGAGTTCTGGCTGGAAGTGCAGGCCGAGAGCCTTGGACCCGCGATCCGGCTGCGCGAGGGATACGAGGTCTTCTGGGCCTACATCCCCCACTTCATCCATTCGCCCTTCTATGTCTATGCCTACGCCTTCGGCGACTGTCTGGTGAACTCGCTCTATGCGGTCTACCAGAACGCCGAGAAGGGCTTCCAGGACAAGTATTTCGACATGCTGAAGGCCGGCGGGACGAAGCACCATTCGGAGCTCCTGGCACCTTTCGGCCTCGACGCGTCGGACCCCGGCTTCTGGGCCCGCGGCCTGTCGGTGATCGAGGGGCTGATCGACGAGCTGGAGGCGATGGAGGGGTGATGCTGGCGCGGGGGAGGCACGCGGTGTAATCTGCCGCGAAAGGAGACGGGAATGACCATTCCGCTCAAGAAGCACCAGGCAGACTGGATCGCCGAGCAGGTGCGCATCGGCCGCTACGCGTCCGAGATCGAGGCGATCGAGGATGCGCTGGCGGACAAGATCGCGGACGAGGAGGATAGCCGGCTCCTGCGAGAGAAACTGCGTCGGTCAGAGGAGGATATCGCGGCTGGGCGTCTGGTTTCCGCCGACGAGGTTTTCGATCGTCTCCGGAAGAGGATCGACGCAATTGCCGCCAAAGGCGGGACGTGAGCTATTCCGTCCTCTTTTCGGAGGAAGCCGAACTCGACCTCGGCCGCATCGCGGATTACATCGCGCAGGACAATCCGCGTCGGGCCCGAACCTTCGTGGACGAACTCCAGGCATCCGTGAGAGACAAGCTCTCGACGTTTCCGGCGTCGGGACCAGAAATCGGCGGTCGCCGCTACCTCATCTTCGGCAACTACGTCATCCTTTACCGGCTGGACGAAGCGGATAAGGCTGCGATCATCCAGGTCATCGTCGAAGGCCACAGGAACTGGCGCGAGGCTTTCGGTTCCCAGGCATGACCCTCCCCACCCACACGCCCTACGACGGCTCCTCGACGCCCTTCACCATCGGTCTCAGGCAGCTCGACCTCGCCACCTGGCTCGAGGTCGACCGGCACTACGAGGCCTATCTCGAGCAGAAGCGAGCGCTGGTCGCGCGCGACCGCGAAGCGGTGTTCCGGGCCGAGCCGGAGACCGCGGCCGCGCAGGAGGAGGTGTTCGGACTCGTGCGCGACCACCTGATCGGCGGCTTCCCGTCGGTCTTCCCGGGCACGCGGCAGTGGGAGGCGGCGCTGGCCGCGCTCGACAGGGTCGGCACGGAAGACCACCCGCCGCTGCTGGCCGCCTCGCTGCTGGTGCAGGAGGACCTGGTGCTGATGCGCCGCGGCACCGACGGCTGGCGGCTCGCCGCCGCCTCGCTGTGCTTTCCCTCGTCCTGGCTGCTGTCGGAGAAGTTCGGACGTTCGATGGACGACATCCACGCGCCGGTGCCGGGCTTCGGCCCGGGCACCCGACCCGCCGGGCTGATCGCCCGCATGTTCGACAATCTGCGCGTCGACCGGCCGGTGGACCGGCTGAACTGGTCGCTGCAGACGGATGCGCAGTTGCACAAGCCGATGTCGTCGCGGCAGCGCGACGAGCGTGCGGCGGCGCGTCCGGCGCGCTTCGGAGACGCGCCGGCTGAAAAAGCCTTCGTCCGGGTCGAGCGCCAGACGCTGCGCAAGCTGCCGGTGTCGGGCGACGTGCTGTTCACGATCCGCATCTTCGTCGACCCGCTGGCGGCACTTGCGGGCCATCCGCAACGGGCGGAACTCGCCCGCTCCTTCGCTGCCCAGCTGCGGGCGATGGATGACGAGCAGCTGGACTACAAGGGCTTTGCCGCTGACCGCGACGGCCTGATCGACGCACTGGAGACGATGGCGCGAGGCGAAGCGCATCCCGTCGACCCGTGATCGCCGGCGCGATGGCCAGCCGGCGCGCCTGACGGCGAAGAGGGGCCGAGCCTGCCGCCCGAGACCGCCGCCCGCGCCGTCGATCTGCGGCGCGGGGGCGTCAGATCCCCGAGCCGAACAGTTCCTCCCCCTCTTCCCACGGCGTCGGCCGCGCCGCGGAGCCGGCCTTCGGCAGCGGCATCCAGCATTTCAGCTCCGGCTCGGCATAGCCGATGATCTGACCGGGATGCGAATCGGCAGAGCGCCAGCCTTCCGCGCCGAACTGGTCTCCGCGCGCCCAGTGGGCGACGTCCACGTCGGCCGCGCCCTGCTCGGACGCGCGCACCGTCACAAGGATGCGGGTCCCGTCGCGCGGCGCGAACTTCATGTGCCGCCAGCCTTCCGTTTCGTCCATGACTTCCTCCGTTTGTGATGGAGCCTAGCGCAAGACGGCCGCAGGTGGGAACCGCTTTCGGGCCGAGGTCCCCTTCGCGTTCGAAACGCTCCAGCCGAACCGCCCGGCCGGAACACGATCCCCCGGGGTTTCAGGGTGCCGGTCGCCCCAGTTCGGCCAGCGCCGCCGCTACCGCGGCGACAAGGTCGGACGGCGACGTCTCGCCGTCGAGCCTGAGCACGGGCGCCGTCTGACGGGCGAGCCATGCTTCGTGGCGGGCACGGTTGCGGCCGTTGAAGCGCGGCTGCTCGTAGCCCGCGGCCCAGTCCATGAAGGAGCGGTTGATGCCATGCATGTCGCCGCCGGGCAGGATCCGGTCGCCGAAGCGCTCCCGCTCCCGTGCGGCGAGCCGCGCCAGCCGCACCGCCTGAGGGGTGGAGAGGAAGACGATCAGGCCGACCCGGTCGATCAGGGGGTCGCCCCAGCCGTCGAAGGAACCCGTCAGCACCCAGCCGCCGTCGCCGAGCGCGCGTCTGATCAGAGGCACCCTCTCCGCGGCGGGACGTTTCGTCGTGTAGGGCGGATCGGTCGGCATCCAGTAGAAGTCGTCGCAGTCGACGTGCACCAGCCCGAGGCCGGACGACAGGACGCGACCGAGGGTGGTCACGCCAGAACCCGCCGCACCCGTCACGTATATCCGATGTTCCGGAACCATCCCGTCCTGCGCCCGTGCCCGAACGACACCGACCGTCCACCGTTGCGCGATGGACGGCAAGCCCGCATCGACCGGCGGCTACTCCGGCAGGACGCGCACGGCACCCTTGTCGGCACTCGCCGCGAAGGCGGCATAGGCCTTCAGCGCCGTCGTGACGTTGCGCTTGCGCTGCTCGACCGGCTTCCAGCCCCGCAGGTCCTGCTCGGCGCGCCGCGCGGCGAGTTCGTCGTCGGGGACGAGCAGGTTGATCGTGCGGTTCGGAATGTCGATATCGATCAGGTCGCCGCTCCGGACGAGACCGATGGTGCCGCCGCTCGCCGCCTCCGGCGAGACGTGGCCGATCGACAGGCCGGAGGTGCCGCCGGAAAAGCGCCCGTCGGTGAGGAGCGCGCAAACCTTCCCGAGCCCCTTCGACTTCAGGTAGCTGGTGGGATAGAGCATCTCCTGCATCCCGGGTCCGCCTTTCGGTCCCTCGTAGCGGATGACCACCACGTCCCCGGCCTTCACCTCGTTGCCCAGGATGCCCTTCACCGCCGCGTCCTGGCTTTCATAGACCACGGCGGGGCCGGTGAACCTGAGGATCGAATCGTCGACGCCCGCCGTCTTCACCACGCAGCCGTCGATCGCAACGTTCCCCTTGAGGACGGCAAGTCCGCCGTCCTTGGAGAACGGATGCTCCGCCGAGCGGATGACGCCCGACTGGCGGTCCATGTCGAGTTCGTCCCAGCGGCTGGACTGGCTGAAAGCCACCTGCGTCGGCACGCCGCCGGGAGCAGCCTTGAAGAAGTCGTGCACCATCTGCGAGTTCGTGCGCGTGATGTCCCAGCGATCGATGGCGTCGCCGATCGTTTCGGCATGCACCGTGGGCGAATCGCGGTGGATCAGGCCGGCCCGGTCGAGTTCGCCCAGGATGCGCATGATGCCGCCCGCCCGGTGCACGTCCTCCATGTGGACGTCCTGCTTGGCCGGGGCCACCTTCGACAGGCAGGGCACGCGGCGCGACAGCCTGTCGATGTCGTCCATGTCGAAGTCTATCCCGCCTTCGTGGGCGGCCGCCAGGATGTGCAGGATCGTGTTGGTGGAGCCACCCATCGCGATGTCGAGCGACATGGCGTTCTCGAAGGCCTGGCGGTTGGCGACCCTGCGCGGCAGCACGCTGTCGTCGTCCTGCTCGTAGTATCGCCGGGCGATGTCGACCACGAGATGTCCCGCCTCGACGAAGAGACGACGGCGATCTGCGTGGGTGGCGAGCGTCGAACCGTTGCCTGGCAGCGAGAGGCCGAGGGCCTCGGTCAGGCAGTTCATCGAATTGGCGGTGAACATGCCCGAGCAGGAACCACAGGTCGGGCAGGCCGAACGCTCGATCACCTTGACGTCCTCGTCCGAGACCTTGTCGTCAGCCGCCGCGACCATCGCGTCGACAAGGTCGAGCGCCACCGTCTTCCCGTGCATGACAACCTTGCCGGCTTCCATCGGGCCGCCGGAGACGAACACGGACGGGATGTTGAGACGCATCGCAGCATTCAGCATGCCGGGCGTGATCTTGTCGCAGTTGGAGATGCAGACCATCGCGTCGGCGCAGTGGGCGTTGACCATGTACTCGACGGAATCGGCGATGATCTCGCGCGACGGCAACGAGTAGAGCATGCCGTCATGGCCCATCGCGATGCCGTCATCGACGGCGATGGTGTTGAATTCCTTCGCGATGCCGCCGGCCGCCTCGATCTCGCGCGCCACAAGCTGGCCGAGATCCTTGAGGTGGACGTGGCCGGGGACGAATTGCGTGAACGAATTGACCACGGCGATGATCGGCTTGCCGAAATCGCCGTCCTTGACGCCGGTCGCGCGCCAGAGGCCGCGGGCACCGGCCATGTTGCGGCCGTGGGTGGTGGTTCTCGAGCGATAGGGTGGCATGGTGGGCGCTTCCGTCCGGTGCTCTTGCTGTCGCAGACAATGTAGCGTCGCCGCAGGCATATGTGAAGGGCGTACCGTACCGTTCGGTACGGTTTTCGGACAGGGTGGGCGGCGAAAGGACCGGTCGCCGGCGCAGGCCGCGCAGGAAAGGTGGCGACGCGCCCAAGACGGCGCATGGGTCGTGTCCCGGCCGGGGGCGGATGCGCGACGTATGCAACTTACACGGTTATTGTCCAGATATGTTACTTTAGATTGTATTCTGCCCCGGAGTTCGCTATGTTGCGTCCTGAAAGCGCAGGTCACTGCGGACGAGGGAGGGGACATGAGCAACAAGTTCAGGAAATCGATCGGCAAGGATCGGCTCGATGCACTTGTAGAGCGCGTTCAGTCACACGGTGGTACGGCGCCGGCGAGCGCGGTCGCCAAGGAGTCCGCGGGCTGCTGTGCCATCGTCACCAACGGCAGGACCGAACTCCGGACCACCACCAGACGAGTCTGCGACCTCATCGAACAGGAACTGGACGGAGCCGGATCGACCCAGTTCTTCGTCGATCCCTGCCGGGCCTGAACGGGGCTCGGTCGTTCCGGCGGGCCCGGCGGAGAAGCCTTCGCTCCGGTCGATACCGTCACTGCATCCTTGGGAGGGGAACATGTCGCGTTCGGTCTGCAGCGCGTTTGCGCTGGCTTCGGGCATAGTCATGCTGGCGGGCTGCACGAGTCCGCAACTGGCGGTTCCGTACGGTCCCGACGGGTATCCGGACGCGACTGCCATCAACAGGCGCATCCGCTGCGAACTCGCCGACATGATCCGGGAGCATGATGATCCCGCCTTCGACTACGGCCATCGGAAGTTTCTGATCGCGGGAAACTACAGGATCGTGGCGCTGCTGACGCTGAGTTCCAAGCGCACGATCGGCGCAAAGCCGCAACTGGACACCACCACCCAGATATCGGGCGGACTGTTCAAGTTCGGCGTCGGAGCAAACCTCGCGCAGATCAACGATTTCAGTTCCTCCACCTACCTCGAGTACAGCATCGGCGCTTTGAAGGAGGAGATCGAAGCCAATCCCGACCACGCGCGCTGTCCCGACGGGGCCAACCTCGCCGGAAGGCTCGATATCGCGCATCTCGTGGCGACGTCCGCCCCGCTGCCGATCGATCAGGACAATTCAGGACCGACCTACGGCCAGTTCGGCGGCACGATCACCTTCACGGTCGTGTCGGGCATATCGTCCATCGGCCCCACATGGGTCTTGCAGCGCATCTCCGGACCCGGCGCCTTCGGAACCGTCTCGAAGGAGCAGACCAACAAGGTCTCATTCGCCTTCTACCAGGAAAGCCGGAGCGGCGATCCGAACGATCCGGAAAGCCGGGCGAAGGCGCGCGACATCCTTCGCGACATCGTCACGCAGGACACGAACCGGCAGCTGGCCGCGATCAACTCCGGCTTCTGACCCCGCCATCGAGCGTCGCGGCTGCACGGCGCTCGTCCCGGACGCCCGGGCTCGACCGCCCGGAGCGCCGGTCTGACGCCAGACATGCACCCGCGCGGGGGTGCCCGTCCGTTTCCGCCCATTCCGGCACGATTGCGCCTCGACTTCATCCCGTCGGCGCTAACCATGTGGACCGTCCGGGATGGGCCACGCCCTTTATTGTGACACCAAACTGTGATTTAGCGGCCGATTACGGCCTGCAAGGGCCGTGTCCGGACGAACGAAGGAGCACCTGCGAATGGCGAAACAGACCTGGCCCGTCCATGGCGAGATCACCGGACCGATCGTGATGATCGGCTTCGGCTCGATCGGCCGCGGCACGCTTCCACTGATCGAGCGCCATTTCAGGTTCGACAAGTCCCGCATGGTCGTCATCGATCCGTCCGATGCCGACAGGGCGCTGCTCGACGAGCGCGGCATCGCCTTCGTCAAGGAGCACGTGACGAAGAAGAACTACAAGGACCTGCTGACGCCGCTGCTGACCGCCGGTGAAGGCCAGGGCTTCTGCGTCAACCTGTCGGTCGACACGTCGTCGCTCGACCTGATGAAGCTCTGCCGCAAGCTCGGCGTGCTCTACATCGACACCGTGGTCGAGCCCTGGCTCGGCTTCTACTTCGACAAGGAGGCCGACAACGCCTCGCGCACCAATTATGCGCTGCGCGAGACCGTTCGCGCCGAGAAGGCGAAGCATCCCGGCGGCACCACGGCGGTTTCATGCTGCGGCGCCAATCCCGGCATGGTGTCCTGGTTCGTGAAGCAGGCGCTGGTCAATCTCGCCGCCGACCTGGAGATGAACATCGCCGAGCCCGCCGCCGATGACCGCGAGGGCTGGGCGAAGCTGATGAAGAAACTCGGGGTCAAGGGCATTCACATCGCCGAGCGCGACACCCAGCGGACCAGGAACCCCAAGCCGATGGACGTGTTCTGGAACACCTGGTCCGTCGAGGGCTTCATCTCGGAGGGCCTGCAGCCGGCCGAACTCGGCTGGGGCACGCATGAGACCTGGAAGCCGAAGAACGCCCGAAAGCACAAGAAGGGCTCGAAGGCCGGCATATTCCTCGAGCAGCCCGGAGCGAACACCCGCGTTCGTACCTGGTGCCCGACGCCGGGGCCGCAATACGGATTCCTGGTCACGCACAACGAAGCCATCTCCATCGCCGACTACTTCACGGTGCGGGACGGAAAGGGAGACGTCACCTTCCGACCGACCTGCCACTACGCCTATCACCCCTGCAACGACGCGGTGCTGTCGCTGCACGAGATGTTCGGGGCGGCAGGCAAGGCCCAGACCGTCCAGCACGTGCTGAGCGAGACCGAACTGGTCGACGGCAAGGACGAGCTCGGCGTGCTGCTCTACGGCCACAGGAAGAACGCCTACTGGTACGGGTCGCAGCTGACGCTGGAGGAGGCGCGCAGGCTGGCACCCTACCAGAACGCGACCGGGCTGCAGGTGTCGTCGTCGGTCCTGGCCGGGATGGTGTGGGCTCTCGAGAACCCGCAGGCCGGCATCGTCGAGACGGATGAGATGGACTACCGGCGCTGCCTCGAGATCCAGCGGCCCTACCTCGGCCCCGTCAATGGCTACTACACCGACTGGACTCCGCTCGAAGGTCGTCCGGGCCTGTTCGAGGAAGATCTGGACACCAAGGATCCCTGGCAGTTCCGGAACATCCTCGTGCGCTGAACATTGGGCAACGCCCGCCGCGTCTTGCATTTGCTTCGATGGCGCGGCATGAAAAGCCTACCCTTGAGAGGAGGTCTCCATGAAGGCTCTACGTTTGGTCGCGGCGGCGACCGCGCTGGCCGCGCTCGCCGGCTGCACGTTCGACGGACCGCGCGGCGGCGGAGCGGGGCCCATGGTCCGGGCCCCGAGCGGCGTCGAGGGCGACTGGGTCGGCACGGACGGCGTGGCGATCTCGCGCTTTACCGGCGGGCGGTTCGAGACCTTCGCCACCGACACCGGCAACAAGCTGGCGGAAGGCAACTATGTCCAGCGCGACTCGCGCACGATCGACATCAACCTGACCTCCCTGATCCGGCAGACCACGTCGAGCGTGGCCTGCAGCCTCGTGAACCCGCGCCAGCTGAACTGCACCAGTTCGACCGGCAGCCAGTTCGTCCTCGTCCGGCGCGGCACGGCCTGAGGCAGCGCGGCTCCCGGTGCCGGAGCGGGACGGCATGATCGCGGTGATCGTGGCGATCGCGGTCCTGCTGGTCGTCACCCTGCCGCAGCTTGTCGTGCTCACGACGATCCACCGCCATGCGTTCGACCGGCCGGACCTGCCCGGAACGGGCGGCGAACTCGCGCGCCACCTGCTCGACCGCTTCGGTCTCGGCCACGTCAAGGTCGAGGTGACCGAGAAGGGCGATCACTACGATCCCGATGCCGCCGCCGTGCGGCTGCTGCCGCAGCACCATGACGCGCGTTCGATCTCCGCGGTGGCCATCGCCGCACACGAGGTCTCGCACGCCATCCAGCACGGCAACGGGGAGCGGAAGCTGGCGCTGCGACAGCGGCTTGCCAGGGTCGCTCTCTACACCGACCGGATCGCCGGCATCTTCTTCCTCGCCGCTCCCATCCTGACCGTCATCGTCCGCAGCCCGGCCGCGCTGGCTGGGGCCGTGGGCATCGGCGTGGCCCTTCTCTCGGTCCGCGTCCTGGTCAGTCTCGTGACCTTGCCCGTGGAAACCGACGCGAGTTTCGCCAAGGCGCTGCCCATCCTCGAGGAGGGCCGGTATCTCCCGGAGGACGATATGCCTGCCGCGCGGAGCGTGCTGCGCGCAGCCGCCTTCACCTACGTCGCGGGGGCGCTGATCTCCCTGATCAATCTTGCGCGCTGGATCAGGCTCCTGCGATAAGGAGCCGCCGAGGGAGGAACCGCCGATGAAAGCCTATTTCGACGACCTGGAAACGCGCGATCCAGAACGGCGCGAAGCGGATCTCTTCGGCCGGCTGCCCGGGTTTCTCGCTGCCGCAATCAGGAAGGCTCCCGGTCTTGCCCGCCACCTCGACGGAATCAATCCCGCGGAGATAACGTCCCCC